>RHMF01000689.1_pt1 | contig 15078 bp, 15 predicted proteins | sample 5365151 | NCBI WGS metagenome assembly RHMF01 (sample SAMN10266501, study PRJNA497801) | feces metagenome | isolation source: feces | host: Bos taurus | place: China: Prairie of Fairy Mountain | collected 2017-08-14 | reverse complement strand
CTGAGATAGCCCCCAAAGATAGTAGGATTGGTCTTTGGTTGGGTCGATTCCTTTGGTAACATAGTATCTGTCGTCGTGTTGCTCAATACGAAAGTAGTGGCCAGTGGCTATGTGATTGATATTTAGGCTATTTGCAACCTCCGCAAGTATAGACCATTTGATAAGTGTGTTGCATCGAGTGCAGGGTGCTGGGGTATGACCTGAGAGATATTCCGAGCAGAAATATTCGACGATTTCGCTATCGAAACGCTTACGGGCATCGTAGCCCAGCCACTCAATACCCAACGCCTCGGCAGAGTGCTTAGCCTTTGCCATCATCCATCATCGCCTCGTCGCCAAGAGTGTCGATAGTGAGCGCAACGACCCTCCAGCCCTCATCGCGTAGGCGAAGGGCTGCAGTCTGGCTATCTATTCCGCCACTAAAACCAAGAACAACACTCTTACTCTCCATTGTATAATAAAAAAAGCCTGCCGAACCGTGGGGTAGGACAGACTGTGTAAAGCTATAAGTTATCGAACTCTTCGTCGATTTTTGCTCGTTCAAGCTCGGCAAAGTACTCAGGCTTATGCTCCTTGATGAAATCTATCATCTCCGAGATACTCTCCATAAACTTGCCGAAGTCCTCCTTGTAAAGGTATATCTGGTGACGAGAGAACGATGCGCTGCCGTCGTTGTTGGTGCGTTTGCGCGACTCGGTGATGGTCAAAAAGTAGTCATCACCGCGCGTAGCCTTAACATCGAAAAAGTAGGTGCGCTTACCTGCTCTTACGGCCTTTGTTGTTATCTGCTCGCCATAGTCGTCATGGTCACGACGGTTGTTGTTGTCGAATGCCATAAATAAGTTTGGTTTAGTAATATTGGGATTTCGTTGAACGAAGATAGATAAATTTTCTTTATCAACCAAATATTTCTACCAAAATTCTAATATTCTATAGCAAAGTGTTATGCATCAACTCCTCGTCGCTTGCAATTGTAATCGCTTGACGCATCATCGGGTCGAAACAAGTACCATATATATAATGTCGTGCATAGCCTCCATAAATGGGTTCCGCAATGGTTGCCATGAGCATTGCTTCGATAAACTTTTTGTCGATTTCCGAGAGCGTTTCAGCCTCTAATCCAGTATTGGCGTAGAAGACTTTAATGAGTTCGTTATCGAGCTTAAAATCATCGTTAAACGCTTCGTAAGTTGGGTGTTGTTTAGCGATGCTCTCAGGCAATATTTTATCGAGAATGTCGATTGCTGCGTGTTCAAACTTTGCCTCGTTATAAGCGTTAAGAAGCTCAGACGAGAGCACAATGCTATCAATATCTATATAGATATCGGGCGCAATACCGCCACCGCCATAGACCCTACGACCACGCTTTAAGGTGCGGAAAAGCAGTTTGTCGTCGTGAGGAATCGAATCGGGGTGCATATAGCGCACTCTGTCTTGCATATACTCCTCGCCCTCACCCATAGTGTAGGGGCGCTGAATAACTCTGCCCGATGGGGTCTTGTAGCGAGCAGTAGTAAGGCAGATGCCCGTGCCATCTTTAAGGTCGATAACACTCTGCACCAAGCCTTTGCCAAAACTTGTGTGACCCACTACAACGCCACGGTCGTGGTCCTGAATAGCGCCCGCAAATATCTCACTTGCCGAGGCACTATTCTCGTTAATTAGCACAACAAGAGGAATATCAAGCAGTGGCCCATCCTTTTTCTTGTCGTGGACAACGGTGTTGCTTCGTCCCTCGGTGCTGACAATAACATCTCCTTTACGCAAAAACAACCCAGTTAGGTCTATTGCCGATGTTATAGCACCACCTGCATTATCACGAAGGTCGACAACAAGGCTTTTGATATCGCCAAGAGTCTTGTATGCCGAATAGAACTCCGAGGCTACGGGCTTTGAAAATGCCGATACCGAGATATACCCAACATTGCCAATGCGAAAAGCAGCACTTATAGCACTACTTTCGATGTTGTCGCGTTGTAGCGTTATATTCAGTGGTTTATCCTCGCCACGACGAACGATACCAAGGTTAACTTTTGAGTTGGGATTACCTCGCAGAAGGGTAGCGATGCTGTCGGTCGTAATACCGATAACATCCCGATTGTCTATCGTGATTATACGGTCGTTAGGAAGAATCTTTGCACGACGAGCAGGGGAGTTATCAAGCGTAGTGCGCACAACAAGCGTATCGTTGTGCATAATATAGCGGATGCCGACACCTGCAAACTCGCCACTTAGACGACTTTGCAAGGCCGACATCTCCTCCTTCGAAAGGTAGCTTGAGTGTGGGTCAAGCTCCTTGATAGTTGCGATGATGGCCTCTTCAACCAATGGCTCAAGAGGCACATCATCTACATAGTTGTTGCGTATCTGCTGATAGACATAGTTGAGCTTCTGTATCTGTTGTTGGTCGTTAAGTTGTGCCGATGCACTTACGCACAAGGCAACTAAACTAACGATTAAGATAACGAAGCGTTTCATCTAATCTGTCAGAATATTACAATCGCTCTACAAGCTCGTCAAACGATAACTTTGTCTGCTCGCCTGAGCGCATATCCTTCAGTGTAGCACAACCCTCAGCCAACTCCTCCGAGCCGATAATGACGACATAGGGGATAGCACGACGATTGGCATACTCCATTTGCTTCTTCATCTTACCCTGATCGGGATAGATTTCAGCAGCTACACCCTTGTCGCGCAAACGACCGATGAGGCGCATAGATGCAGTCTGCTCTGCCTCACCAAAGTTCGTAAAGAGCACCTTGGTTGAGCAAGCCAACTCCTCGGGGAAGAGGTTTAGACCGAGCATAACATCGTAGATACGATCGGCGCCAAACGAGATGCCGACGCCCGACATGCCGGGCATACCGAAGATGCCAGTAAGGTCGTCGTAGCGACCGCCGCCCGAGATAGAGCCAATCTGGAAATCGTTTGCCTTAACCTCGAAGATGGCGCCTGTGTAGTAGTTCAAACCACGAGCCAACGAGAGGTCAAGTTCGGGGGTGAGAGCGATGCCCAAAGCCTCGACATTGTCGAAGATTGTGCGCATCTCCTCGATACCCTTAACACCACTCTCCGAAGCACCGATTACCTTGCTTAATTTGCTGAGTTTCTCGGTATTTGTACCGCTGAGCTCAAGTATAGGTTGAAGCTTGGCGATAGCCTCGTCGTCGATACCACGCTCACGCAACTCAGCCTTTACATTATCCAAGCCAATCTTGTCAAGTTTGTCGATAGCGACGGTGATATCAATCATCTTGTCGGCGTGACCGATAGACTCGGCGATACCGAACAAGATTTTGCGGTTGTTCATCTTGAGCGTTACCGAGATGCCTAGTTTGCGGAATACGCGAGCAACGATATCTACCAACTCAACCTCACTCAACAGCGACTTTGAGCCGATAACATCGACATCACACTGATAGAACTCACGATAGCGACCCTTCTGAGGGCGATCAGCACGCCATACGGGCTGAATCTGATAGCGCTTGAAAGGGAAGACAATCTCGTTCTGGTGCTGTACGACATAGCGGGCAAAGGGTACGGTGAGGTCGTAGCGAAGACCCTTCTCCGAAATCTTTGATGCCTGACGCAACTCCTCTTCCGAAAGCTTTGCGCCGTAGTCGCCAGAGTTAAGAATCTTAAAGAGGAGCTTATCTCCCTCGTCGCCATACTTACCCAAAAGGGTAGAGAGGTTCTCCATCGAGGGGGTCTCTAACGGAGCATAGCCAAAGAGGCGGAATACGCTCTTGATTGTATCGAAGATGTAGGTACGGCGCATCATCTCCTCGGGAGAGAAGTCGCGCGTGCCCTTTGGAATAGATGGTTTCTGTGCCATAATTTAGTCTATGAATAGAGTCTATTACTGCTCTGCTAGCAACTTCTTGTACTTAACACGCTTGGGGGTAGTATCCTCGCCCTGAGCCTTCTTCCAAGCCTCGTACTCCGAGTATGAGCCCTCGTAGAAGACAACCTTAGAATCGCCCTCGAACGAGAGGATGTGGGTTGCGATACGGTCCAAGAACCAACGGTCGTGCGAGATAACAACGGCACAACCAGCGAAGTTCTCGAGACCCTCCTCCAAAGCACGCAAGGTGTTGACATCGATATCGTTGGTGGGCTCATCGAGCAACAATACATTGCCCTGCTCCTTAAGCGCCAAAGCAAGGTGCAAGCGGTTACGCTCACCACCCGACAATACACCACACTTCTTCTCCTGGTCGGCGCCATTGAAGTTGAAGCGACCTACATAGGCGCGAGCATTAACCTGGCGGTTGCCAAGCTGGATAAGGTCAGAGTTCTGCGAGATAACCTCGTAGACTGTCTTATCGGGGTCGATAGACTTGTGTTGCTGGTCAACATAGGCGAGCTTGACGGTAGGACCTACGCGGAACGAACCCGAGGTAGGTTCCTCCAAGCCCATAATCATACGAAATAGGGTAGTCTTACCTGTACCATTAGCGCCGATAACACCTACGATACCTGCGGGGGGCAACGAGAACTCAAGGTTTTCGTAGAGTACACGGTCGCCAAAGGCCTTTGTTACGCCCTGTGCCTCGATAACGACATCACCCAAACGAGGACCGTTGGGGATATAAATCTCTAGCTTCTCCTCACGCTCCTTGGTGTCGGCATTCATCATCTTATCGTAAGCCGAAAGACGAGCCTTTGACTTGGCGTGACGGCCCGAGGGTGACATACGCACCCACTCCAACTCACGCTCCAAGGTCTTGCGGCGCTTGCTCTCCTGCTTCTCCTCCATAGCCATACGCTGGGTCTTCTGCTCCAACCAGCCAGAGTAGTTGCCCTTCCAAGGAATACCCTCGCCACGGTCGAGCTCAAGAATCCAACCTGCCACATTATCAAGGAAGTAACGGTCGTGCGTAACAGCAATAACCGTACCCTTGTACTGCTGAAGGTGCTGCTCCAACCAGTCGATACTCTCGGCATCGAGGTGGTTGGTAGGCTCATCCAAAAGCAAGACATCGGGCTGCTGCAACAACAGACGGCACAACGCCACACGACGGCGCTCACCACCCGAGAGGACATTCACGGGCTGATCGCCATCAGGGCAACGCAAAGCATCCATAGCGCGCTCCAAAACACTATCAAGCTCCCAACCATTCACCTGGTCGATCTTCTCGTAAAGTTCGCCCTGACGCTCGATAAGGCGTGCCATCTCGTCGTCGGACATAGGCTCGCAGAGCTTCATATTGATATCCTCGTACTCCTTCAAGAGAGTTACGGTAGATGCTGCACCCTCCTCGACAATCTCCTTGACAGTCTTTGTAGGGTCGAGCTGAGGCTCCTGCTCCAAATAACCTACGGTGTAGCCAGGAGAGAATACCACCTCACCCTGGAAACTCTTGTCGATACCTGCGATAATCTTCATAAGGGTAGACTTACCCGAGCCGTTAAGACCGATGATACCAATCTTAGCACCATAGAAGAATGATAGGTAGATGTTGTTCAAAATCTTCTTGTTGTTGTTAAGCACCTTGCTCACACCAACCATAGAAAATATAATTTTCTCGTCTGCCATATTGTGTATAATTTATTGTTTCAAAGATTAGTGTGCAAAGATAGATAAAATTAAGGTAAAAAGCAAATAGCCCTCACTAATCGAGTTTTTAACCCTCGCTTTGGTCTACAATTTGCTGAATGACTAGCGTAAAACTTTTCTATCGTACTATGAGAAACACACTTAAAGGAACTCTTACCGAAGAGAATCTATTAAAGGCATTTGCGGGCGAGAGTCAGGCACGCAACCGCTACAACTTCTTTGCAAAGCAGGCATCGAAAGATGGTTATGAGCAGATTGCCGCAATCTTTAACACCACAGCCGATCAGGAGAAGGAGCACGCCAAACGCTTCTTTAAGTTCTTGGAGGGTGGTAGTGCAACCATTCATCACGCCACATTCCCTGCAGGCATCATTCTCTCGACCAAGGAGAACTTGATTTCTGCTGCCGAGGGCGAGCACGAAGAGTGGGAGGTGCTCTACTCCTCGTTTGCCGAGACAGCCCACGCCGAGGGCTTTCAGAAGATATCGGCCGTATTTCGCTTTGTGGCGGAGGTGGAGCGTGAACACGAACGCCGCTACCTACGCCTACTAAGCCGACTTGCCGATGGCGACTTCTTCCGCCGTGATGGCGAAATCATCTGGCAGTGTCGCAATTGTGGCTATATCGTGCGTGGTGCAATAGCTCCGAAACTCTGTCCTTCGTGCGACCACGAACAGAAGTATTTTGAGCCAATGGCCGACAACTATTAAGCAAAAGAAAAAGAGGGTGTTAAGCCCTCTTTTCTCAATCTGTTTATAGGTTTGTTAGCCGATGCTGATGCCATTAATTCCACTCTGCATATCGCCAAGAATTGATTCATCGAGTGTGCCCGAAATCATAATCAACGCAACCTCGTCGCCGTCGGTTACATAGACTACAATATCGGCAATTGTCTCGCCATTACGGTTGGCAAATACTCTAACGCGGTTATCCTTTTCGGCTTGAATATCCACTAAACTCTCAATATTTACGCCCTTAAGAGCCTTGTCCACCTGCTTCGAAATCTTCTTTGTGAGATTTGCGGTGTCGCTTTGTAGAATGATGAGCGACTCGATATCCTCGAGATACTTGTTTGCATCGGCAGATGCTGCACCAGCCTGTGCCTTAAGCATCTCGCCCGTAAGGTTTACAACCGTAACACCCTCGACAGATGAGTAGTCGTCGACAATCTTGTTCAGTTCGGGAACGGTTGCCATTGCGCCAAAGGGCAACAGCATAGCAATTAATACAATAAACTTTTTCATATAAACTAATTTTAAGTTATTAAATTACTTTTTAGGAGGGTTTAATTTTGCTATCTCACCAAGGCGATTTTCGGGTATTTCGCCAGTCATTGCGGTAACGGCATATCCCTTTGTTTTGCTCTTTGTAAAGATGATAAGTTGGGTGATAACTCCGCCCTTTTTTACAGCATAAACCTCGTTTATTGCTCTCTCTTCGTTGGTCTTACCGATAAACGATGCGCCTAAATCGCGGATAATCGCCATTAACCGAGGCTCGAGAGTGTCGAGAAAGGTATTATCCTCCGAGACAATCATATCGATATGGTCGAGCATCTCGAAGGTTGCGCGTTGCTCCTTTGCAGCCATCTTTGATGCTACACCAAGCATAAAACTACCCACACTTTCGTACTCTACGCCCTTATAGCGTTTAGCCTCTTTGCCAAGCTTCTCGATGGCTGGAATCTGCGCAGATAAACTCATAGGCAATAGCAACGCAATCAGCAAAATAAATCGCCTCATCTTAACTAAAATTGTGTTACATATCAATTAGCGTCATCGCCTCGTTTAGCGAGAGATTATTGCCTGTTACACGGATTACTACACCTTCGTCCGAGGAGATTGTCAGCACAATCATTTCGCTAATCTTGCCACCTTCGGAACGACTAACAATCTTAACCATCTCGCCACCGCTATTCACGGTCATCATCACGCTATACCCTTTGGTTGCGAGCGCAACATCCTCCTTAAACTTGTCAAGCAAACCCTCGCTCTCTACCGATACGACAAGTACGCTGTCCATTCCAGAGCTCACACCCATACTGCGCAACATCTCCTGCTCCATTATGATTGTCGTGCAATCTTGCATCGAAGAGTACTTGTCCATAAGCTTATTGAAGCTTGTGGTTTGGGCTATTGCCGATAGTGGCAAACACAAGATTATAAATAATATAAACCGTTTCATCTTAACCAAAATTTAGATTAGAAGAAGAGTCCTATACCAGCCGAAAGTCGATTGCCACCAGGGCCTGTATCTCTCTTAAACATCTCCATAAAAGAGTAGTTTACAAAGCCGTAGAGCTTACCCCAGCCAATGCGTGCCGTAGCACCTACTTGTACGGGATTGAGAGTTACTTCGCCATCGATAGAGGTTCGAGGTTTCTTGAAGAACAGCTTTGAGTTCATCAAGATATCGAGGTTTACACCCGCTGCGATAAAGAACTTACGGCTAAAGTTATAGTTTAGCAAGAAGGGAAAATGTAGGTATGTAGCAATAAGTTTCGACTTCTTGATATTACCCTCAAGCTCGATGGGTCGCATAATGCCACCATCATACTTCATCGAGTATTTGCCCGCAAATTTGTAGTTCTCGATTGCAAAGCCCAATGCCATATTAAAGCTCATTGAACGGCTCTTGTTTAGTGCAACACTCATAGTCAATGGGTTCAGCGCCACATAATGAGAGCTACGGCTAAAGGGCAACATAGCAGCCTCCTCGGGCGTGTAGAGGTCGTAGGATTGGTTGGCGATGGTATTTACGCCCAACTCGATAAAGGCGATATGGTCGGTCTTGGTAGCACCAAATGAGTCGCCGTAAACCGAGAAGCCTACCTTGCTATTCGACTTTGTGGGCATTGCAGGAACTGCCTGACCCTCGTTGTTGATTGAGAACATCATGCCGGCAACCGAGAGGTTAAGGTTGCCATCTTTTGCCGACACATAGTCGCCGCTATTGTTAATTGTTACTTTATCGTTCTGCTCTTGGGCTGAAGCACACACTGCCACAAGGGAGAAAATAAGCGCTAATGCAAGATACTTTTTCATATATATTTAGGTTTAGTTAATCGCAGTTACTACTCTGTTCTAACGAGATTTAGTTTCTCAATCTTTGCCATTGTTAATGCCATATTATCGGCTACTCCGCCAAGCACTCTATCCATCTCGGCACGCGCTATTGTCTGGTCGCTAACAAGTTCACCGTTGATATGGCAGATAATCGTTGGCGACTCTACAATCGACTGCTCGCGATGGTTGATGCCAAGGAAGATGCCGAATATAGCACAAGCTGCGATTGCCACCGATGCCACTCTTCCGAGCCACACAACGCGACGAGATATTGTTGGGCGAACGACCTTAACTGGCGAGGTGGTTTCGTGGAGCGAATCCATCGTATCGAGCATTGCCTTAAGCACTCGAAGCTCATCGTCGAGGTTGTCGATAGAGCGCAAAGCCTCTCTTAGCTCTTGCTCCTCAGCGCGTGAGGTAACGCCATCGAAATACCTGTTGGCTAATATCTTAACTCTATTCAACTCCATAATTCATTACTCTTAATAGTTGCTCTCTCACACTCTTTCGTGCTCGCGAAAGGTTCATTCTTACACTCGTTGCATCCATCTCCATAATCTCGGCAATCTCCTCGATTTCGTAACCTTCGATATCGCGCAGATGGATTGTTAGGCTCTGTTTCTCGGGCAGGGTGGCGATAATAGCCTTTGTTCGTTCGCCAATATCCCTTAGGTCACTGCCATCGCCGATGCCTCCGCGCTCAATCTCGGGACTGTTGGTGGTAGCTTGTCGCTCCCTCTGGCGAAGTCTATCGATAGCGAGATTGCGAGTCATTCGACAGACATACGCTCGAGGGTGCTCTTCGAGGAGCACCTTGTCACGAGCCCTCCAAACCCTCTCGTATATATCCTGCGTGATATCTTCGGCCTCGGTATGCTCACCGACAAGGCTAAGTGCCATGCGGTAGACTACATCCTTGACCTCCGATACAAGCTCGGTGTATCTCTCTATGATACTCTTCACTGCTTACTCTTTTGTTATCTTCATTCACCTATATAACGAATATGGGTGGCTGAATGTAACATCGAAAACTAAAAAAAAGTTATTTTTTCTCAAATAACTTGCCCTCAGGGCGTGCAGGAAACCAACCACGCTCAACTCTACGGCGCTGCTCAAAGAGCTCGCCAATGCTCCAAAATGACGATGCAGACCATACAGCAAGGAGCGTAGAGAGCAATATCTGCTCGATAAGCAACGATGCTATGCCAGAGATGATGCCACTAATAAGGAATACCCACCAAATCTTTACACCAAAGTAGTATTCGCCTTTGATGACGATAGGATGGAAAAGGCCGATAATAAGGAATGTGGCAATGCCGATAACTAAACCTGTGAAATGTAGACTCATAATATCCTAAATTTATATAGGTACAAAGGTACGAAAAAATCGGCACCCCACGAGGAGTGCCGACCTACCATAAATGATAGTTTTAGAAGTTATATTGCAACAGGAGGTTGACGCGGTTGGCGTGTGCCTTGTCCTTATTCATATTCTCTCGCATACCTCGCAGATACTCCAACGCTACGGTAAAGTTGGGCGTGATGTTACAGAAGGCATTACCAAAGATGTAGCTACTGCTGTGATACTGGTCGTCGGCTAAGTAACCCTTGTCCTTGTCGAGATTGACCATTGAGTAGCCACCAGCCAACCAGAATACGCCCGGAACAATGTTAATCTGTGCTGCTGCCTGCCAACCCCACATAGGCAATGTGAGTAGAGTATTTGGCTTCTCGGGGTTGTAGATAAAGTCGTAGGGTGTACCTGTAAGTTCCTGAATATAAGGTGTAATACCCTTGCCATATACACCATTCATGTAGATATCTACCCAGCGAGTGATGTCGATATGTCCACTAAGCTGAACGCCCCAGCCAAACTGCGTGGTGTTGTCGTTATCGCCCTTGTCGTGGAGGTACATATCGCGGAATACGGCAGAAGCACGCAGGTGGCTCGACTTATTCTCACCCCAAGCATATTGCAAGTAGGCGATGCCATCGGGAACACGCTGAAGTATAGGGGCAAAATTCTCGCCATATGTGGCATTAACCGAGGGCATCTCGGCAGCAATACCCAAGGTAAGGTGGTTGCGCAAGAAGCTATGCTCGTAGCGAATCATCTGGTTGAACTCGAAGTTATAGGCGTTGGGACCCTCGAAATCAATCGTTTGAGGTGCCGCCTCCAAGTCGCAGAAAGTGGTTACATCACGACCTACGGTGAGGCCTTTGAGCTGCACATAAGCCGAGCGAAGGCGTGGGATATAAGAGAATTCGTTACCGCCACGGAAATCCATATCAGTGTAGACCACAACACGACCAAGAGTATTACTATTGATAATCGCCTTCATAAATAGGCGCGAGGTCGTAGCATCCATCATCACACGCTGACGGTTGGCATAGGTCGTAGGCGTGATGTCGTAGGGGACAAAGTCGATATTGCCGACAGCGCCCATAAAGTCGTAGCTTGTACGCAAGCTTACACGACCACCCAATGCCAACGAGAACTTGTTGTTGCGTGTGGCGAAGATAAACTGAGGATTCTTGAGCTGCGAGAAGCCGCAACGGGCAGTCTCGGCATAGTCGTCGATAATCTTTTGGCGAGTGGCATCGGCATCATACTCTTCGACAACCTCGCCTCGCGCAATCATATAGATTGTCGGCGTGTACTCCGCTACCTCATAGAATGTTGTTTGCGCCTTGGTCGTTGCAAAGGTTGCAAGCGACAAAAGTAGCGACAACGAAAAAAGTCTAATTGCTTTCATACTCTTTTGTTTTTGGTTAAAAATAAAGTTTACGCCAAGGCTAAACACAACTAATATGCCAAGCATCGGAGTATGAAACAAAGAAAACCTGCATAACCGACCAATAAAGGGTGATTATACAGGTTTAGGTAAAGTAGTGTAATGGTTTATTGGCTATTCGTTTAGCTCAAGCCATCTAAACTCTTTTTCATCTATCGAGGCAATTATCTCTTCGATGCGTTTTGATGCTTCGGTAAGGCGGTCAAAGTCGAGAGTTCCCGATGAAAGCTCTGCTTCGAGCGATGCTTTTTCGGAGTTTAGAGCCTCCAAATCACTCTCCAACTGCTCAAGCTCCTTCTGCTCCTTATACGATAGTTTGCGCTTCGATGTGTCGTGCGAGCGCTGTGGTTGGGGCTTGGCTGGGGTAGAGGCACGCTGTTCGTTACGCTCTGCATCCTCCTTCTCCTTGATATATTCGCGGTACTCGCTATATCCGCCAACAAAGTCCTTGATACGACCATCGCCCTCAAAGACAAAGAGGTGGTCGACGGTCTTATCCAAGAAGTAGCGGTCGTGCGAGACGATAAGCAACGACCCCTTGAATTCACGCAAGTACTCCTCCAAGACATTGAGTGTCATGATATCAAGGTCGTTGGTAGGCTCATCGAGAATAAGCATATTGGGGTTACGCATCAAGACGGTCAAGAGGTATAAACGGCGTTGTTCGCCACCGCTAAGGATGTCAATACGCTTGTTGAACGACTCGTGCGGAAAGAGAAAGCGGTTGAGCATCGTTGTAGCCGAGATGGTTGAGCCATCGGCTGTGCGCGTTACCTCGGCGATATCCTGCACACATTCCAAGACGGTCTGTCCCGCCTTGAACGATATGCCACGCTGGGTGTAGTAGCCTATTTGGAGGGTTTCGCCACGCTCCACAACGCCTGAGTCTGGCTCTAAACTACCTGACATAAGGTTAAGAAATGTACTCTTTCCCACGCCGTTACGACCAACGATGCCGATGCGTTCACCACGGGTAAACTTATACGAGAACTTATCCAACATTCGCCTTGAGCCAAACCTTAAATCGACATCGGTGCAGTCGATAATCTTGCGACCAAGGCGAGCTTGACCAACATTTATCTCGACATTGTCGGTACGCAGACTTACCGAAGCCTTGTCCTTAAGATCGTAGAATGCATTTATGCGATAGCGGGCCTTGCCTGTGCGGGCTTGGGGTGTTGAGCGTATCCACTCCAACTCTCGGCGTAGCAGGTTGCGCGACTTATCTATCTCGGCCTGCATATTTAGGTATCGCTCCTCACGCTTTTCCAAATATTGGGTGTAGTTACCACGATAGGTGTAGAGCTTGCCACGGTCAATCTCCATAATTGTATTGCACACTCTATCAAGGAAATAACGGTCGTGGGTAACCATCAGAAGCGTACAGCGAGAGCGCTGGAGATAGCCCTCCAAATACTCGATAATGTCGATGTCGAGGTGGTTGGTAGGCTCATCCATAATCAGGAACTCGGCGTTCTGTAACATCATACACGCCAATGCCACGCGCTTTGCCTCGCCACCCGACAGCTCGCCCATAAGTTGGTTAGTGCGCTCAATCTTGAGCGACGAGAGCACCTGGCGGATATTCTGCTCCACTGACCAGCCATCCGAAGCATCCATAGCGGCAATAGCACGCTCCAAACGCGCTGTATCGCCACTCGCTACGGCCATCTCATACTCGCGGATAGCGGGCGTAAGGTCGCTCATATGCGAATAGACCTCCTCGAAGATGGTGCGTTTGGGGTCAAACACCATATTTTGGTCGAGGAAGGCGACGCGGATATCCTTCATAAACTTCACCTCGCCACCTCGGTCGGAGTGCTCGACGCCAGCCAATATCTTCAACAACGACGACTTACCTGTGCCGTTGGGAGCGACCAAAGCAATCTTGTCGCCCTCGTTGATATTGAAGCTGATATCCGAAAAGAGCGTACGGTCGCCGTAGGATTTCGAGATATTCTCTACTTGTAGATAACTTGCCATAGATGTGTGGCTTATATCGTGTTAGTTAAATCTAAATTTAGGTCAAACGCCAAGCGCTCGCCACTATCGTAATGAACAATACCGCGGTAGGCAAAGCCGAGCTTCCGCATCATCTGCAACATTCGAATATTGCCTCGGTGGGTGTCGATACGGAAGGCATCGAAGCCCTGTTTGCGAGCCAATTCGGCTGCATGGCGTATAAGCTGATAGGAGATGCCCCGACGGCGACAACTACCCGAAACGCAGAGGCGATGCACCACGACATACTCGTCGTTGGTAGCCCAAGAGTCTATCTGCTTGTAGGCCTCCTCGCCCGTAAGAACGATTGCTGCATAGCCAATCGGCATATCTTCTTCGTCGCACACAACATAGCCCACACCACGCTCAATGTCGTTCTCGATGGCCTCCACCGAGGGGTAGCCATCTTGCCACTGGTCGATGCCCAACTCTGCCAAAGCGAGCTGCGCACTGCGGACAATCGACATTATCGTGGGGATATCGTTGGCTACTGCTTTGCGTATCATCTTTTACTTGATATAAGGCGTATTTTACGACGGATAATCAACATATTAAACGCCGTGATTGCGACGCTAAGAATAATGCCTGTAACGATAGCGACAATGGCTGTCCCGCCCACCTCGATACCAAACATCTCGCTAATGTAGCCGAGATACTTAGCACGGATAAGTAGGGTAGCGACAATGCTCACCACAAATATCGCGAGGTTGAGTGATACCGTGATAAGGTTGTAGGGCTTAGCGATATGCTGAGGGGTGTAGCCGATAAGGGCAAGGTTGCGCAGTTTCTCGCTATTCTTCTCGATAAGCAGATATATGCTTAGCGTAAGAATAAATATCGACAAGATACTGAACACAAGGCCGATAAAGACAATCACCGCAACGCTTACTTGAAGTAGGAACAGAGCCTTGCTACTCTCTGCGGCCTTCTCCTCGGCTTGGTAGCCCATCTGGTCGAGATAGGTCATGACCTCGGGTGCGCCAGGGTTCTTGACCTCGACAATTAAGCGAGAGACCTCCTTGGCAGAGGCATCGGCATAGCGCTCGTTTGCCCACTGCATAAACTCCATAGGCACCAAAATAGTGTTGAGCCTATCCGAGAAGCCCACAACACGGGCGGGAAGATGGTCGCTATAGCCGTTGCCAGAGAGGCGGATGTCGAGCTCTACACTCTTGATAAGCGCCTCGGTAATCTGTGGCAGTCCCTGCGTTTGACTAAAACCGAAGTTGTAGAGATTGAGGTAGTTACGCGGAATGATGATGGGTATCGAGCTGGTGATGCCATCGAAGTGCCACCTATCGGTCTCGACATCGACAAACTTATCATCGACGGCCTCGAAAAACATCATCGTCGAGAGTTTACGGCCGTTGAACATCACACTGCCATAGACTTCGTATTGTGACGATAGGAACTCGCCAAGGTCGATGACAAACTCCTCACGACGAAAGGCTTCGACCTCGTCAGTTGAGAATTTGGTTGAGCTGATACCAACACGCTTTACGGGCTTCGTTACAATCATATAGTCGTTGCCGATAAGCGACTTTTCGCCCGTAAGCATAGGGCGAATATCGCTGTAGAGCTGTACGCCCGTAAGCATGATAAGCATACCGACAATGCCTGCAACAACAAATACTGCGAACTCGCCAATGCTGATATG
>RHMF01000782.1_pt1 | contig 15089 bp, 10 predicted proteins | sample 5365151 | NCBI WGS metagenome assembly RHMF01 (sample SAMN10266501, study PRJNA497801) | feces metagenome | isolation source: feces | host: Bos taurus | place: China: Prairie of Fairy Mountain | collected 2017-08-14 | reverse complement strand
ACGTCGAGGACTCTCTTCTCCTCACCGATCACATAGCGTGCGCGGAGGTAGTCTTCCTCAGAGATCTGATCCTTGATTGCCTCAAGCTGATCCATTGTAGCCCCGCGGAGGAACTCCTGTCCGAGAACCTTTGCAACGCGCTCGCATGATGCGCGACGGTCGTTGTATGGCGAGCCTACGAGCTCGTGCTTAACGCATGAGTTGAGAAGTACAAGCTTATATCCGTACTGTGCAGGATCAAACGGGAAGTATTCAAACTCCATAGAACGGCAGTCGAGACGCATAAGGTGTCCTGCCTTTCCGAAAACAGATGCAAACTGGTCCATGATACCGCACTTCACGCCACAGTAGTTGTGCTCAGTGCTCTGGCCGATACGAGCAAGCTCGAACTTGTCGATTCCGAGGTTGAAGAGCTCGTTGAGAGCAAATGCGAATGTGCTCTCAAGCGCTGCAGAAGATGACATACCTGCTCCGAGAGGAACGTCGCCTGCAAAAACTGTATCGAAACCTCCGATAACTCCGCCTCTCTTCTGGATCTCACGGCATACTCCGAAGATGTAGCGTGCCCAGCTCTGTGAAGGAGCATCCTCCTCATTGAGACCAAACTCACAATACTCGTCGAGGTCAAGTGCAAAAGCGCGCACTGTAGCTGTACCGTTAAGCTTGATTTCAGCGATCATGCCCTTGTCGATAGCACCTGGGAATACGAAACCTCCGTTGTAGTCGGTATGCTCTCCGATAAGGTTGATACGTCCTGCTGATGCGAAGAATTCACCCTCTGTCTGGAAAAGGGTCTGGAATTTTTCAGTAATTCTCTGTTTCATTGTCGGTATAATTTTAGTGTTAATTTCAGGTTGGTAATAAATCTTCCAAATGTAGTAATTTTTTCGTAATTACTAATAATAAAGGACCATAACGACCGGACAATGATCGCTGACCCCACCGATATACCTCGGGCCGGAATATGTCCTCAAGGGTCTCATACCGGGAAATCCCTTCTCATAGGTCATCAGAAAAGGAATCTGCACTATATCCATATCTGATGTATTCACATATTCTGAAGTCATGAACATATCGATCAGTTCCCATTTTCCCCTATATCTTATGCTTCCATCCTCTCTGGAAAACGGATCAAGGCCATGGTTGACCATCCCGTCCATAATGGAAAACTGCGGGGCATCAGGCGTATCGTTGAAATCCCCCATTACCACAATACGGTCTTTATGTCTCGAATATCGGAGAGAATCACATAGGGACTTAAGCGATGACATGACGATATTCCTCCTTTGAGAAGACTCCTCTGCACCTCCATATTTTGAAGGATGGTGGTTGACTATGAAATCAACCGTATCGCCGTCGGACGTCCTCATCCCTGCATGAAGTATGTCTCTGGTATTCATAGGTACTCCATCCGATTCGGGAGTGAGCACCGTGGTCGATATATGAGTCATCGATGAATTTCTGTAGATAAGGGCGACATCTATCCCCCTCCTGTCTCCGGATTCGTGATGGATGATGCTGTAATCATATTTACGGAGAAGTGTGGAATTAAGAAGTTTTGTAAGCACTCCCTTGTTTTCAATCTCGGCCAGTCCTATGACATCCGGAATCCTGCCATATCTGTCCCCTGTCCATAATATGCTTTTGGCTATAGCATCACACTTGATATAGAACCTTTTTCTGGTCCACCGTCTTGTCCCGTAAGATGAGAATTCCTTGTCCGACTCCCCTGTCCCCTGATCGGTCCAGTCGAAGAAATTCTCCACATTCCAGAACATCACAAGCAAGGAATCCTTCTCCTGAGCATACAGCACTGATCCGGCAGCACATAAGACCAACATCAAAACCAACCGCTTCATAGTCATAAACTTTATCGCAAATGTAAAAATAATGAGTAAATTTGCGCCTTGAATTTTAAAAATTAGAACACATGGCACTTAAATGCGGTATAGTAGGACTTCCGAATGTAGGAAAATCAACATTGTTCAACTGCGTCAGCTCAGGAAAGGCACAGAGCGCAAACTTTCCTTTCTGTACGATCGAGCCTAATATAGGATCTACAATTGTTCCTGACAAGAGGCTTGAGGTACTGGAAAGTCTCTGCAATCCTAAGAGAGTCATACCAGCAACAGTTGAAATCGTCGATATCGCAGGTCTCGTAAAAGGTGCCAGCAAGGGAGAAGGTCTCGGCAACCAGTTTCTCGCAAACATCAGGGAGACTGATGCCATCCTTCATGTACTCCGCTGTTTTGATGATCCTAACATCGTACATGTAGACGGAAGCGTGGATCCTGTACGCGACAAGGAGGTGATAGATTGCGAACTTCAGCTCAAGGATCTCGAGACAGTTGAAAACCGTATCGCAAAAGTGCAGAAACAGGCTCAGACAGGAGGCGACAAGAATGCAAAAAAACTTTACGATCTTCTTGTAAGATATAAGGCTGCTCTGGAGCAGGGTAAGTCATGCCGTACCGTCGCTCTCGAAAATGCTGACGAAGAGCAGCTTTCAAAGGAACTTTTCCTCCTCACAAACAAGCCTGTGATGTATGTATGCAATGTTGACGAGGCATCTGCAAAGACAGGTAATGAATATGTGGAAAAGGTACGTGAGGCAGTAAAGGATGAAAATGCGGAAATCCTTGTGATCGCAGCCAAGATCGAGTCTGATATTGCAGAGCTTGAAAGCTATGAGGAACGTCAGATGTTCCTTGAGGAAATGGGACTGGAAGAGTCCGGAGTAGTAAGGCTCATACAGAGCGCATACTCGCTTCTTAATCTCCGTACATATTTCACCGCCGGAGCTGATGAGTGCCGCGCATGGACAATCAACAAGGGAGATAAAGCGCCTAAGGCTGCCGGTGTCATCCACACAGACTTCGAAAAAGGCTTTATCCGCGCCGAAGTGATCAAGTATGAGGACTTTGTACAGCTTAAGTCAGAATCGGCCTGCAGAGCCGCAGGAAAGCTCGGAATCGAGGGTAAGGAATATGTGGTACAGGATGGAGACATCATGCACTTCCTTTTCAACGTATAATCACGATTGATTGAATCAAAAAAATTCGGGCTGACTAAATTCACTTTTAGTCAGCCCGATTTCTTTATGTCTTTCTGTTAGAAGAAACGTGCGCGGTTATCCTTAACCTCTGCATCATCCATCATTACAGGGATAAGCATCTGAGTAGAATACTGAGTCATCTGAGCATCACGTGTCTTTGCATCGTCTTCTGTGAAGAAAGCACCTGTGTCGCGACCGGTAACCTTATATACATATACACCGATGTTACCTGCAACAGGACCGCAGATCTTACCGTCCTCAGCAACAGAAGCTGCGCCGATGAACTTAGGATCAAGACCCTGTGAAGTAAGAGATGAGAATGCAACTCCATCCTTAGTGCTTACGGTTGTTCCGAGAGCCTCAGCGATAGCATTCATATCCTCGAGTCCAGCAATCTTCTCTGCTACCTCAGCAGCCTTCTTCTCGGCAGCCTTCTCACTATAGAGCATGTTGCTGATCTGAGCGGCTACCTCTTTTACAGGAGTATAGCCTTCCTTGTGGATACCCTTGAGGGCAGCAATGATGAAGTAGTTGTTGTTTACAGTGATGATATTCGATACCTGACCTTCCTTAGCCTCGAATGCCCATCTTGTAACTTCCTTTGTATTGTCGATTGCTCCAAGTCTGCTTGAGCTCTCGAGCATCTTGTTTACAGGGTGTGCATATACACCTTCCTCTGTAAGAGCCTTCTGGAAGTTCTCATACTTGCCTGCTGACTTTGTTGCGAAAGTGTTTGCCTTTGCATAGAAACCGTTTACTGTCTCCTTGCCAGCCACAGCGGTCTTCTCGAGTACAGCGACTCTCTTCTTAGCTACCGGAGCTGTTCTTTCAAGAACATTGAATACAAGACCGTTTACTGTTACCTTTGAGTTAACCTTTGCAGTCATCACATCCTCATAACCAGGAGTCTGTGTGATCCACATAGGCTCAGCAGCATTAAGAAGGCTGTCAACATTCTCTGAGTTTGCAGGAGCATACTTTACGAATACTGAATCAGGAACCATAGCCTCCTCCATTACACGTACTGCATAGAATGTATTTCCGTTAGTAAGAACTTCCGAAACACCTGCGTTCTTGCCGAATGCGTAATCGTTTACAACCTTAGCTACTGTATTGAGTTCACCAGCCTTATACCAGTGGTTATCATACTGTCTGTCTGAGTTAGCAAGAAGGAAAGTCTTCATATTCTCAGCAGCTGCAAATTCGTCATAAACGTCTACAAGAGCCTGGTTTGCTGCAGCGATATCCTCTGCTGAAGGAACAACCTCGAATACTACATACTCTATATCCCTGCTTGCCTGCTGTCTGTAGAACTTCTTGTGAGCCTCGTAATACTTCTTGATCTCGCTGTCAGAAACTACGATTGTAGAATCCTTCTCATAACCCATAGGAACCATTACAAACTCAACATCGAATGTATTGTTGTTCTCAGCGATCTGCTCAGTAAGCATGAGAGGATTTACAAAGTTACTCTGTGTGAAAAGAGAGTTGTATTTCTCATAGTACTGCTGGGTCTTTGCTGCCTCCTGGAGATAATCCCAGTAAATCTTGAGACGTCCTGTCTGGTCAGACTCGATATAGTTTACAAACTCAAGAAGCATTGCCTTTGAGAACATGCCGTTCTCATCGAAGAATGCAGGATTCTGAGTGAAAACAGGAGAATCGATCTCACCTGACATGAGAGCAACCATTTCCTCCTCACCTACATGGATACCAGCCTTCTCTGCATTCTTGATGAAGAGATACTTGTCGATAAGAGACTGCCATGCTGCGTTTCTGATGGAAATCTGCTGCTGCTCGTTCTGTACAGAAGAACCAGTCGTGATTTCATTGATTGTTGTGAATCTGTCTACATCTGCCTGGAAATCAACATATGAGATTGACTTTCCATCGATTTCACCTACATCATACTTTGAAGATGAAGATGTTACAGACTGAAGTGTTGTCGGATCGATAATGAACGACAAAAGCGCCACAGCGATAAGCACTGTGATCACAATTCCGAACTTGACACGGATTGTTTCAAGAACTGCCATTTTATTTTTGTTTTTAAATTATTATTCCTGAAAAAAGGTATTAGGGCGCGAATATAGCAATTTTCTGCCAATACACAGCTATTTTTTTTGTAATGGGCCAATAAAATTGACCGAATCAAGTAAAACTGCTGTACTGTCCTGAGCAACTATACCATAACTGTTGAACGGATTGAATATGATGGAATTCCTTGCTCTCTGATCGGATTCCATTCCATATCCCTGCATAAAACCGTCAGGAGAATACATCCTGACATAGCAATGAGTATATATCTTCTCATTCTTCTGGTCCCAATAGAGAGTATCGGTCTCCATGACCTCCTGCTTGATGAGATTCTTTACCACAACATTGCCGAAAGCTTCCCAACTCTCCCTGCCATCCTTATATTTGAGATGTCTCGCCCTATCTGCAACTATTTCAGTTTCAAGCTTTTCATCGTCGGTATATCCATATACATAAAATCCCTTCGGAAAGAGTTCATATGAAAGTGTATCCCTCTCATATCTTTGCATAAGAGGAGCTTCTGCCCTCATCTGGATCTTTCCGTTCTCGGTATGTACAATGAACATGTCATCAACAGTCTGGACCGGCGTTTCCTCTATATTCAATGCCTCCGCTTCGCCCAGTTTTCCTTTGCAGGAATAAACGACGAAAGCAACCGCCAGAGCGGTTGCAATCATCTTCATCATATTTGCGATATTCTTCAATACCTGTTATTTCTGAGTCCTTACTGTAGTGCTGGCTCTCATACCACCGCATGATACGGTATATGGCTTGCCGTCTGTAAGGTCATACATGAATGCCTCTGCAGTCTGTGGGAAGTAAACCCTGTACTGGTTGATATGGTCGTTACAATCCTCAGCAAGTGAAGGATCTGCAGCCTTAGCCTTGTTCATGTAATCAACAGCTACCCAATACTTGGCGCGCTGCTCGATCTCATTACCAGGACATACGATACCACCCCAGATTGTTCCGATAAGCATATAAGCCTTTCCGTCCACTACGTCAGAAGCGTCTACTGCTGCCTGAGCTGCCTGAACTGCCTTAGCATTGTTACCGCTCTTGAATGAGTAAGCTGCAAGCTCATAGTAATAGTTTGCATCTGTATCTACATCCGACTCCTCTGAAGCAATAGCCTCTTCCATATACTTGACAGCATTGTCAAATTCTCCTCTTGAAGAGTGGAGCTTGTAAAGCATATATGCAGCTGTGCTTGAAGGCTCAAGAGAGTACCACTTTGTCATCACATTGATGAAAAGGTCGTTGTCAGTACATCCCTCAGTCTTAGCCATCATACCTGCTATAGTCTTTGCAAGATCAAGGTTATCAGGATCAGACTCATATCTTGGAGTAAAGAGGGCGATAAGGTTGTCGCAGCTTGCCACCTGGCTTGAAATGAAGAGACTCTCAACGTCGCTGATTGTCTTCTCCATAAGTCTCTGCTTGATTTCGTTACCCTGAGTATCTACCTGTCCGAGATATGTAATACACTTCTCATACACTTCGATAACCTTCTCAGGATCGAGCTTTCCATCCTGATAAAGATCGCATGCAACCTTCATATAGATCGGGAAAGTCTTTGCATCAGTACCTGACTTGAGCTGGTCGATGATCTGGGTAAGACCATTATAAAGTTCCTCTGGCTTATCCTGCTTGTAGTTATACATATCGGTAGCCATGTAGTTGAGAGAATTCTTCTTGTACTTTGGCCAGTAGTCGATACGCTTCTGATAGATAACCATAAGAGAGTCAACAAGCTTATCCTTGTACTCAGTATTGAGTTCGTTCTTCTTGATGAGATATCTCATGAGGTTGGTACCGTCCTGAAGAATCTTATAACGTGAAGTTACCGGACAAAGTTCATATGCCTTTCTCCAGTTAGGAAGAGCTGAATCATAATTCTTCTGCTTGTAGTATTCCTCATAGTAAGAAATATACTTCAGACATTCAGCACTGTTCGGTCCATACTTGTCGTTAGGGTTCTGGGCATACAGAGCGCTGCCACAGATAGCCATTGCAAAAAATGAAATTAGCAGTAAAATCCTTTTCATGATGTTATTTTGTGTTTTAGTTATTTCTACTGATACTGTATTTTCCTGAACCATATGTCGTGGATATTGAATCCTATGACGAACATAGCATATCGTTCACGGATCATATCGTTTCTATTACTTGACCTTTGTCCTATATCGACTCCAAGTGAAAGTCCGTTATACCATCTGAATACCGGAAGAGTAACTCCTAGCGTTATTCCGACGGAATTTACATTATGACCGCTAAGTTTATAATATGCCTGGTCATAATATACTCCAGCCCTATACGCACACTGTTTCAGATAATATCTTATGTCGTTTCTATTAGGAACAATCTCAAATCCAGCTCTGAATGACTGGGATACTGTAGAACTGAAAGTCTGCTCTCCTATAGCTGAAAATCCCGGAGCGGTATCCATTCCTGATTTTCTCCAGTCAGAACGTACATAATTGAATTCAGCGCTCCATTTTTCTCCACCTCTAATAGCTATTCCTATACCGAGTTCGTCACCGAATCTTACATTACCAGCCCCAAGAGTATCTATACTATGCTTAAGGGTATCTGTAACACTTGACTGGTTTGCATATCTATAATTGGTCGCATATCCCTTCATGTTAGTACCCATCCTATACGTAGCTCCAACTACCATGGATACATTTCCTCCGAGTTTCTGCTCATACTGAAGTCCGAATTTACCGGTCACTCCCCTTACCATCAGCTCACTTCCTGTATTGACAGACCTGTATGATGAATTGGAATAGTTCATATTCGTAATCTTATCCAGATTACCGAAATAATAGATAACCTCAGCACCTACAGAAACTTTCTTCCAGAATGTAGCGCCTGCTCCGAAGAACAACTGATATACACTTCCGGTACCATATGAATTATAAGTGATATTACCGGTATTTCCTATTATATCCTTATTATCTTCTATTTTTGAAAAGTCATATCCTATATCACTGAACGGAGTAATTCCAACCATGAACGCCGAAGATCTCCATATAGGGAAACTCATTACAAAATCATAGATATTGAATGTGTTCTTTACAGATTTCATATCTCCCTGAGAAAATACCGTATTCTTCTGGGCGAGTCCAAAATCAGCCATGAACGCAAGAGAGTCTCTTGCTGTTATAGCTGCCGGATTCAGATAATTGATGAATCTTCTGTTTCTGGTAGCTATACCTACTCCTCCCATACTCTTATTGAATGCAGTACCCTCCTTGGAAATATCTCCTATTCCGTAAATTGAATACGGAGAATACGCACCATAAGTGCCATCCTGCGCTGACACGCAGACACTTATGATGAGAAATACTGAGAGCAGAAATATCTTTTCAATCTTTCTTATCATATTCAACAGCTATTAAAGCTAACCCCATCAAAACGAGATTACAAACTACAAAGATGGAGTTTTTCATCCTTTTTGCAAAATAAATTGCATCGCCACCGGTAAAAACCGATATATTTTCAGGGTTACGCAAAATGTAACCCTCTATTTCAAACATTATGCCTGAAATTATTCCTGATTCGATTGAAGATTCAATATCATATCCTTTATCTTCTGGTTCCTGAGGGGTATCAAGTAAAGGAAATTGTCTTGAATATCTGTTTATAGCCTTAAATCTTGTACGGCAACCAGGAGATATGTTTCCACCTTCATATCTTCCGTCAGCATCAAGAAAATCTATGGCAAGTGAAGTTCCGAAATCGAATATCATAATTTTCCTACCCTTGAACAGATATCTTGATGCAATGATGGATGCGGCTCTGTCGGGGGTCAGATATCTCGGTATACCATATAAATCCTTAATATGATCGTCAAGTATGATCAAACGGTCACATTTGCCTCTAAGGGTCTCTATGTTCTGGATAGAAAAATTTCTTACACTGCTCAATACTATTTTATCAGGCCTTGATTCATCTACCATAGATAAAATAAAATCAAGCATTTTTTCTCCCTGATACCTATAAGTCTTACCTAATGTAATCCCATCACACCAGGAAGCTTTCAATGCTGTATTGCCTATATCAATTATAAGATCAGCCATAATTACAGTTTCCTCAAAATATCATGTGCCTTGGATATCGTATCTATATTACGCACGAATATCCTTAGTTTATTATCATTCTGCTTCAGCTCAAAAAGTCTCGGATTAAGAGTCACATTTTCAAGTATCTTTGCGAATCTGTCGCTTCTATAATATTGAGAAAGAGGATTAGATATGAAAAACGCTATCATTACCCCGTTCTTGATAATTATCTTTTCAAATCCAAGTTTCTGTCCTGTCTGTCTTATGCGTACAATATCGAATAGTCTTGACAATTCTTCAGGTATAGGGCCGAATCTGTCTGAAAGTCTTACTTTCATCTGTTCTATCTCCTTGTCGGAAGAAAGCGAATCAAGTTCCTTATATATCCTTATCTTCTCCGCCGTCATATCGATATATGTATCAGGTATAAGTGCAAGCTGGTCGGTCTCAATGGTACAGTCTGATATATAACTGTCATTTGTATTCTTAGATGTAAGCCCGGTCTCAACTCCAAGCTCCTCCATAGCCTCGGCAAGAATCTTCTGATATGTCTCAAATCCCATATCGGTTATAAAGCCGCTCTGCTCTGCTCCAAGAAGATTTCCGGCACCACGGATATCAAGGTCCTGCATGGCTATATTGAAACCGCTTCCAAGATCAGAGAATGATTCTATGGCTTTAAGCCTTCTTCTCGCATCTTCTGTAATTGAAACCAGCGGAGGTACGATAAGATAACAGAAAGCCCTCTTGTTTGAACGTCCTACTCGACCTCTTAACTGGTGGAGATCGCTCAAACCTATATTCTGTGCCTGGTTTATAATTATTGTATTGGCATTCGAAATATCAAGACCGTTCTCTATGATTGTGGTACAGAGAAGCATATCGTAATCCCCAGCCATAAAATCGAGAATCTTATTCTCAAGGACTTTTGCCTCCATCTGTCCATGAGCTACACATATCTTCATGTCAGGAACAAGCCTGTGGAGAATATCATGAATAGACTGAAGTTCCTCAACTCTGTTATGCACAAAGAATATCTGTCCTCCTCTGTTAAGTTCATAATTTATTATCTTCTTGACTTCATCATGATCGAAAAGCATGATTTCAGTCTGCACGGGGATTCTGTTAGGAGGTGGAGTATTGATTATAGATAAATCACGTGCTCCAAGAAGAGAAAACTGAAGGGTTCTCGGAATAGGTGTGGCTGTAAGAGTAAGGGTATCTACGGAAGCTTTAAGCTGACGCAGTTTCTCCTTGGAACTTACTCCGAATTTCTGTTCCTCATCAATTATAAGAAGGCCGAGGTCCTTGAATTCGAATCCTTTTCCTATAAGTTTATGTGTTCCTATTACAATATCGAGAGTACCAGCCTTAAGCCTCTTCTGGATATCAGATATTTCCTTGGCTGTACGAAGTCGGCTTACATAATCTATATTGCATGGAAAATCTTTTAGACGGTTTCTGAATGTATTGAAATGCTGGAGAGCAAGGATTGTAGTAGGTACAAGTACTGCAACCTGCTTGCTGTCTGCAACAGCCTTGAATGCAGCTCTTACAGCGACTTCTGTCTTTCCGAAACCTACATCTCCACATACAAGACGGTCCATAGGACAATCATCCTCCATATCTCTCTTTACAGCATATACTGCCTTTTCCTGATCCGGTGTATCCTCATACATGAATGAGGATTCAAGTTCCTGCTGAAGGTATGTATCAGGTGAAAAAGCAAATCCTCTGGCGCTCTTCCTTTTTGCGTATAACTGGATCAGATCCTTGGCGATATCCTTTACCTTTGATTTTGTGCTGGCTTTAAGATTCTGCCATACCTTCGAACCAAGTTTATGTATCTTAGGTGGTTCAGCATCCTTAGACTTGTATCTTGAAATCTTATGGAGAGCATGTACTGATACAAATACAACATCATTATCCTTATATGTAAGCTTAACCACTTCATGCATTCTTCCCTTATCATCCCTCATCCTCACAAGACCACCGAATATACCTACTCCATAATCAATATGAACTATATAGTCCCCTATTGCAAATGAAGTAAGGTCATTTACTGTAAGCTGTTCGCTTTTCTCTACAGTCCTTCTTATGCTGACTCTGTGGAATCTATCAAATATTTCATGGTCGCTATAGCAGCATACTTTGTTTTCGTTATCGATAAATCCGTTATGTATATTACATTCAGGAATGAATTCCGGAAGTATTGCCCCGTTCTGTGAAAGAATTGACTTTAATCTTTCAAGCTGAGACCTCTTCTCTCCATATATTCTCACTCTATATCCTTCCTCAAGACGTCTTCTTATATCTTCTGTAAGAAGTTCGAAATTCTTGTTGAACGAAGGCTGAGGAGCTATACTGAACTTTACCGATTTCTCATTCTGCCTGGACAGCGGAAGTTCCATGTATACTTTTATAAATCTGTCAAGTAGTGGAAAGAACTTCCTGTCCTTATACATATCTGAAGAATCCAGCCACACAACTGTATCATCTGGAAGTATATCCGCAATCTGAGTCTCTGACTCCTGCTGTTCCGATGCAACTATATCAGAATATATCTCAGCCAACTCAACCTTCTCTTTCGAAAGCTGGGTATTACAGTCAAATATGTTTATGGTATCAATCTCATCACCGAAGAAAGATATTCTGAAAGGATCGTTATATGAATATGAAAATATATCCACAATAGCTCCCCTGATCGCAAACTGACCTGGCTCGGAAACAAAATCAACTCTCTCGAATCCGTTTCCGAAAAGTATATCTACAATTTCATCATGACTTATTTCATCTCCTGTAGCTAATCTGAGCATGGACTCCTTTATCTTCTTGGAATCAGGAATTCCTTCTTCGAGAGCAGAAGGATAAGTAACTATGAAAAGTTGTCCTTCATTATAGTCTATCATCTTACCGACAGCAGAAGTTCTCTGAACCCCAAGAGTAGACTTGTAATTACTCCTTTCAAGATTCTTTCCCGAATCAGGAAGAAAGAATACCTTGTCTCCATCAGTAAGATTATAGAGATCGGCAGCACAATACTCAGCACTATCCTTGTCAGGTAAGATTATAAGCTGTATCCCATCATGATCAAACTGAGAAAGCGCAAACCATCTGGCAGAAAGAAAGAGTCCGCTGCAGAACATTTCCCTATCCGACTTCAGCTTTTCAGCCAATATGTTTATAGACTTTGTACTTATTAACATTTTGTCAGAATTTCGGTTGAAAACCTGTTGAAATCCCTGTTGATAACATATGATAACAAAATTAGCTTTTGATTATTTTCCGTATATCCCCAGACATTAAATCATTATCAAAATATTTCATCAACTTTTTTTCAAAAACTTCACAGCATGGTTTTCAACACTTATCCACATATCTAACATATTGAATCGTAGGATATTATCGTCATTATCAACATTTCAACAGAGAAATAATAAACATCAGATTATTAAAATAATAAACTATATTTGTATATAATTTTTCGTTGACTATGGCATCTGACTTCGACCCGCACAATATCAATGAGGGCAAAGATAAGGATTTGGACGGAATTATCCGCCCGCAGGACCTCAAAGAGTTCACTGGACAAGACAAGATAGTTTCCAATCTCAAGATTTTCGTGGCGGCAGCAAAAATGAGAGGGGAATCACTTGATCATGTACTTTTCCATGGCCCTCCCGGACTTGGAAAGACAACCCTTGCGCACATCATCGCAAATGAACTTGGGGTCAATATGAAAGTGACATCCGGACCGATTCTTGACAAGCCGGGAGATCTTGCAGGACTTCTGACTTCCCTTGAAGAAGGTGATGTACTTTTCATCGACGAAATCCACAGACTCTCCCCTGTTGTGGAGGAGTATCTCTATTCCGCAATGGAGGATTTTGTAATAGATATAATGATTGACAAGGGTCCGGGAGCCCGTTCGGTACGTATATCCCTCAATCCGTTCACTCTTGTAGGCGCTACGACCCGAAGCGGTCTTCTCACTTCCCCACTCAGAGCTCGTTTCGGCATAACATGCGCACTCGAGTATTATGATACGATGACTCTTGTAAACATAGTGAAGAGAAGTGCAAATATATTGAAGGTATCTATAGAGCAGGATGCAGCTTATGAGATAGCATTGCGAAGCAGGGGAACTCCACGTATAGCCAATTCACTCCTGCGCAGAGTAAGAGACTTCGCCCAGGTCATGGGAAGCGGAAGAATAGACCTTGAGATAGCGAGATATGCTCTTGACGCTCTTAATATAGATAAGAGAGGATTTGATGCAATCGATAACAAGATCCTTAAGACCATTATCACTAAATTCAAGGGAGGTCCTGTAGGAGCCAATACAATCGCAACTGCCGTAGGTGAGGATCAGGGAACACTTGAGGAAGTTTATGAACCTTTCCTTATAAAGGAAGGATTCATCATACGTACACCGAGAGGTCGTGAGGCTACGGAACTTGCGTACAGGCATCTCGGACTTGAAAAGGGTAACATCGACCCGGACGATCCTACGTTATTTTAAGTATACCCTATCATAAATGAGAGGGAATCAGCCATTTTAATTGGTAAAGTCGGTAAAATTGAGTAAAATTGTGCCGAAATTTCATTTAATCACTATAAAATGGCCGAAAAACTTATTTCTAAGATTCCTGAGGGACCTTTGTCAGAGAAATGGACAAAGCACAAATCTCAGATCCGTGTTGTCAGCCCTGGCAACAAAAGAAAAATGGAAGTCATTGTTGTTGGAACCGGTCTCGGTGGAGCGTCTGCAGCTGCTTCACTTGGAGAGCTTGGTTACAACGTAAAGGTGTTCTGCATCAGCGACTCACCACGTCGTGCGCACTCTATCTATCAATGCTGCCAAGAACTACCAGAACGACAATGACTCAATCTATCGTCTTTTCTACGATACCATCAAAGGTGGTGACTATCGTGCACGTGAAGCCAATGTATATCGTCTTGCTGAGGTCAGCAACCTTATCATTGACCAGTGCGTAGCACAGGGTGTTCCTTTTGCAAGGGAATACGGCGGACTTCTCGCCAACCGCTCTTTCGGAGGTGCGCAGGTCAGCCGTACCTTCTATGCTCGTGGTCAAACCGGACAGCAGCTCCTTCTTGGTGCATATGCTGCATTGAACCGTCAGATCGCAGCTGGTACTGTAAAGAGCTACCCACGTTATGAAATGCTTGACCTTGTTCTTATCAATGGTGAGGCTAAGGGTATCATTGCAAGAAACCTTGTGACCGGAAAGATCGAAAGATTCGGCGCACATGCAGTAGTTATTGCTACAGGTGGTTATGGTAATGCATACTTCCTTTCTACAAACGCTATGAACAGCAACGGTTCTGCAGCAATGCAGTGCTACAGAAAGGGAGCTTTCTTCGCAAACCCATGCTTTGCACAGATTCACCCTACATGTATCCCTGTACACGGAGACCAGCAGTCTAAGCTTACCCTTATGTCTGAGTCACTCCGTAACGACGGACGTATCTGGGTGCCTAAGAATATGGATGATGTAATGGCTCTCCGCAATGGTTCAAAGAAGCCGTCTGACATCGCAGAAGAGGATCGTGACTACTACCTCGAGCGTCGTTACCCTGCATTCGGTAACCTCGTTCCACGTGACGTGGCTTCACGTGCTGCAAAGGAGCGTTGCGACGCAGGTTACGGTGTGAACAACACTGGTCTCGCTGTATTCCTTGACTTCAAGACAGCTATCGAGCGTCTTGGTGAGGATGTGATCAGAGCAAGATACGGTAACCTCTTCCAGATGTATGAGAAGATCACAGACGTGAACCCATACAAGGAGCCTATGATGATCTATCCTGCAATCCACTATACAATGGGTGGTATCTGGGTAGACTACAACCTCCAGACAACAATCCCTGGTCTCTACGCTATCGGTGAGGCTAACTTCTCTGACCATGGT
>RHMF01007304.1_pt1 | contig 15090 bp, 8 predicted proteins | sample 5365151 | NCBI WGS metagenome assembly RHMF01 (sample SAMN10266501, study PRJNA497801) | feces metagenome | isolation source: feces | host: Bos taurus | place: China: Prairie of Fairy Mountain | collected 2017-08-14 | reverse complement strand
ATCCGTGCAGTTAAAACATCTTCTTCAATTGATGCTATTTTAGATTATGATCATTATCATTACACTGGTTTTACAATATGCAATAACAAAATCCAAGCAAGAGAATATGCTGATATGTTTGACATTAAGGAATATATTGAGAATGGTATAGAAGAGTATGGCAACGAGTACCTTGATGGCTTGTTCTATTCCATTTACAGTAAGGCAGACTGCTCAGAAGATTCAGGTGCAATAATTGCATACGGAGAGAAAAATGGTCATCTTTATACAGGTGATATTGATTCAAAAATTATTACTGATTTACCTGACGGCGCATGGCATTCCCTTACAACTACTGTTATGTATGATGCAGAAGATGTTGAAAACATTGATGAAATTGAAAGCATATGTGAACAGATGATGAAATTTAGCAGTTGCATCGATTTAACAACTGACGAAAATTCAATTTCCTTCGGTCTTCATGAAACATCACTAACAAATAAGGCTGAATTCACAGAGTTTGTTGAATTATGCAAGAAGTTTCTTAAAGCAACAAATGGCGAAAGCTCTGGAGCAGACAATCTTCATCTTGTGAATTTTACTAATGATGATGTTCGTATTTTAAATGTTAAAATCAATGAAGACGGCACTCACCAGATCAGCATTCAATAATCAACAGATTTTTAATGATTTCAAATTTAATTGAATTCAAATATGCAATGTGTTATAATCAAAGAAAAGGAAATAAAAGGAGAATTATTCATGAAACTATTTGATAATTTATTTATTTGTGTTAATTATTCAGCTTTAGATAGAGCTAATCGCGATGAATTGGTTGCACTAGCAAGAGATTTTATCGATAACTTCGGTGGAGAATTTTTTTGTGAAATTAATGAAGACAGAATGTATCTTTTGTCTAGTCCCAATATGCTTTGTTGTCTACAAGAGCAGATTATAGACTATAATTATGATGAATATGATGGCTTTGACACATTTATATATAAAAAATATGAAGAATTTGATTGTGAATGCAATTCCAGAAAAGACCCTTATTCAAACGCAAGTCGCAAGAAATTCATAAGCTTCATAAAGAAGATATCAAAAAAATATTCATCTGCAATAATTCAAGGCCATTTTGCTTGCCAATATGACGCGATAACATGGGATAGTTATGATGATGGTGGCTATACTTCCTATGATGATTCTGTAGATAGCTTTGAACTTTTACACGACTTTGACCTGTTTTGCGAATGGAACAACAAATTAGCCGAAGAATTCTACGCATATAAGGAAAACTAAAATGCAGGCAAAACCTATTAAGTTATACATAACAAGGTTCTGGAGTGAAAAATATGTCTCTGTATCTTTCAAAATCAAAATACTGTAATGCTGTTCAATGTCCTAAAATGCTCTGGCTTCATAAAAACAAGCCAGAGGAATTCGACAACTCTGTGCTTAATCAGAGTGTACTTGAAAATGGCAACCAGGTTGGTGACCTTGCAATGGGACTTTTCGGTGATTTCACCGAAGTTCCGTTTGGTGATTTGAGTGAAATGCTCAATGAGACAAGAAAACTTATTGATAAAGGCGTTCCTGTTATAACAGAGGCTTCTTTTTCCCTTGATGGACTTTTTTGTAGTGTTGATATCCTAAAAAACAAGGGCAATAATCACATTGAAATTTATGAAGTGAAAAGTTCAACTGACCTTAAGGATATTTACATTCACGATGCAGCATATCAGCAATATGTTCTTACAGGTCTTGGATACAAGGTTGATAATGTGAGCGTCGTGCATATAAATCCATGCTATGAAAGACATGGTGAAATTAATCTCAATGAACTTTTTGTTATCAGAGATGTAAAATCACAGACGGATGCCTTTCAATCTGGAATAAGAGATTTTTTGCCTGAACTGGAAATGATAATGAGTAGTAGTTATGAGCCTGATATGGAAGTTGGTTGTCATTGCAACCGTCCGTACAAATGTGGTTATTTTGACTTTTGCACAGGCAGACTTTTGCATCCTAATATTTTCGATATTAACCGTATGAAGTTTGATACTAAAGTCAGACTTTTCAATGAAGGCAAATGTTACTTTGATGAGCTTATAAAGTGCAAAGAAATCAAGGGTAATCAGCGCCTACAGGTGGAGTCTCATCTTACAGGTAAAAGTGAAATCAACAAAAAGGAAATAGGTGGGATTCTTTCCTCTTTTTCATTCCCACTCTATTTCCTTGATTTTGAAACATTTCAGGAGGCAATTCCACCTTTTGATTTTACAACACCTTATGAGCAGATACCTTTCCAATATTCACTTCATTGGTTGGAAAGTGCTGACGGTGAACTGAAACATACAGAATTCCTTGCAGAAGCAGGAACAGACCCAAGAAGAGTACTGGCAGAAAAACTTTGTGCAGATATTCCGATAGATGTCTGTACAACTGCATACAACATGAGCTTTGAGAAAAATGTTATCAAGAAACTTGCTGAAATTTATCCTGACCTTTCTTACCACCTTATGAATATTCACGATAACATACAGGACCTGATGATACCTTTTTCAAAGAAACATTATTACCTGCCTGAAATGCAGGGCTCATATTCAATCAAATATGTTCTGCCGGCACTTTATCCCAATGACCCGTCTCTTGATTATCATAATTTGGAAGGCATACAGAAAGGTGATCAGGCATCAAATGCTTTCAAAAATATGAAAACAATGTCACCTGAAGAAGTGGCAGAAACAAGAAAAAACCTTCTTGCATACTGCAAACTTGACACTTTCGCAATGGTTAAAGTCTGGGAAAAACTAAGAGATATTGCAGAATAAACAACTGAACACCCCAAAGAAAAAGACTGCCTCACACGAGACAGTCTTTTTTGTTTATTATTCGAATTCAAGGTATTCAGTGAGTTTTGATTCAACCTCTGCAAGCCTGTTTTTAGCAGCCTTACGACGACGAGCTTTTTCACCAAACAAGCCTTTGTTTTCGGCTATTGTTTTAAGAAGTTGTTCCTTTTCGGCAACAAGTGCACCATACTCTGCTTTGCGTTGTTCAGCAATACGCTTTTCTTCGGCAATACGCTTTTCCTCTGCAAGTCGTTTTTCTTCTGCTTCACGAATACGTTTTTCTTCAGCAAGTCGTTTTTCTTCAAGTTTGCGCTGCTTTTCGAGTTCTTCAAGTCGTGCTTTTTCGCGTGCTAAACGTTCTTCCTCGCGTCGTTTAGCTTCTTTTTGCTCTTCAGTCAAATACTTTTCAAACTTAATTTTGTTCTCTTTAGCAAACTTTTCTGCAAGACTGCCAACAGGAGTATAAATTGTTATATTATTACGAACTTCAGCACCAATGCTTCCTATTTCTACAACGCTATCAGGAATGGTAACTTCTTTCAAGGCGGGATTATCACTAAATGCCCATTTGTTTATTTTCGTTACGCTTTCTGGAATGATTACGCTTTCAATTATCTTGTTTTTCTTAAAAGCATTTTCTTCTATAACCGCAACTCCATTTGGAACACTTACAACATTCTCACTACCGCAGTATGCATACAAAATATTATTGACAATCACAAAACCATCTTCATCAGCCAGACTATTACAATCGCAAAACGCCATCGAACCTACTTCTTTTATAGGCGCTGATATTGTCACACTTTTCAGGTTATCACATTCGGCAAAAGCACGTTCACCAATTATTTCAACACTTGCAGGAATCTTTACACTTTCAAGAGCTTCACAGTTTGAGAATGCATGTACACCGATTCTCGTAACCTTATCTGGAATATCAATATTTTTTATAGCTGTTCCCGCGAATGCAAGGTCGTCAATTTCAGTAACCGGTTCAGGAATGTTAACCGAAGACAGATTTGTGCAAGAGCTAAAAATACATGAATCAATTTTACTGATTGTGTTAGGGAGCTGTATAGTCGATAAACTTTCACACCCTCTAAACGCAGCACCCTCTATACTTACAACCCCTGCTGGAATATTAATTTTCTTAAGAGCAGAACACCCGTTGAAAGCAGAATAATGTATTCTTTTAACTCCATCAGGAAGAATCACCTCTTCAAGTCCTGAACATTTCTCAAAAGCATGTCCACAAATCTTTACAACATCATTTGGAATTTTTATGCTTTTAAGTCCTGTACACTCACTAAATGCATATTCTTCTATGCGTGTCAGTCGGGCAGGAAGTTCAATTGACGAAAGTCCAGTACATCCAGAAAACGCACGATTTTCTATTATATCTGTACTATCTGGAAAAACAACACTCTCAATGTCTGTACAGTTCTCAAACGCACGATATGATATTGTTGTAATCCCCTCTGGTATTATTACATGTGAATCCTTACCCTTATATGTCCTAAGTTCTGTACCACTGATTTCAAACTTCTTTTTATCCTCTTTTGTAAAAGTAGCTTTTTCAGTTGGAAGTTGATTTGTTGCGTTTGCATCAATATAGGATATATTCATTTTAAACTTATAATTTTTGAAGAACTCATCAGCATAACTATCCTCTACAAGTTTTATGCTACGGCATTCTTTTACTGTAGAAAATACGTTATCACCTATATATGTTACGGTGGGCGGAATCATAATGTTAACACCTTCACAACCATTAACAATAAAGTTCTCAATATGTGCGACACCTTTTCGGAACTCTATTTCGCGAACGTTCTTATTTCCCGCAAATGCACCTTCACCAATAACTGTAATTTCATTTGGAATGTCAGGTTTCCAAGCTTTACCATTATATTTAATCAATGTTGTATCTTCTATCACATATGTTTTGGATGAACCCTTGACCTTTTGGGGCTTATATTCAACCTTTTCAATACTGCTCTCTATCGTTGTGAAACTTCCATCAGCATTACTCACCTTGAACACAATCTCATTAGCATCAGCATATTTCTTTGCATAGCAATCTGCTTTATCCGAACATATAAATGCGGGGGAATCAGATAAAATTTCATGTCCTATTTCCGTAATGGTTGAAGGGATGAAAACATACTTCAAATTTGAACAACCATAAAAAGCATTATTCTCTATTATAGTTACACTATTAGGAATAATTACCTTTTCAAGTTTCTTGCAATTAGATAGTAAAAAGGAACTTACTACATCAAGATCTTCTGGTAATCGAATCTGTCTAAGATTTGTACACTCACTAAAAGCACCTACTGATATCTGTTTTACACCATTAGGAACATAAATTCCCTCAACGCTTGTACAATTTTCAAAAGCATTATAATCTATTCCGTCAAATATAACTGAAGGAATGATTACAACCTTATCGTGTCCAACATATTTTTCTATAAGATTATCAAATTCTGATTCAGTGAAGTCAGTTGCATCAGCTTCATCATATTCGTCCCAATCTATATCGGCATTATCATTGCAGCTATGTGACTGTTCAAAAATTAAATTTTTCTTAATTGGTGCAATAATGTCATCTTCAAAATCCTCACATTCTGCATCATCAAGTTGACTTAACCAGAGATTCATCGGACCATCTTCTGTAAAAAACGGTTTTCTTGCAGCTATTGCAAGAGCGCACCATGCGTATACAATATCAGCTTCGTTACCGGTCAAAGCTTCATCATAATCACGATTTTCTTTGAGTTCCAGCCAAATTTGTTTTATTGCAGGATAAATATATGCCAAATCCTTACGCAATTCATTAAGAGATTGGACATCACTTAGGATTTCTCTGTAACTTGGAAATCTTTCCTTCATTTTCTTAACGCGCTCAAAATCCTCCTGACTTGGCATCAATTCATTTTTATCTTTTTTAGAAACACCATTAGGAATATAAAAAACATGCAAATCACTGCCTGAACAGAGACCTTTACAATGTGTTTTATCATCGTAATTCAACCAATCCTTGTCTGCTATAAAGCTAACTATTTTCTTTATATCACACAATTCGATATATTATCAGGCGTATGACCATTCTTTTGACAGAAATCAGCCAATGTCCACGCAAATGAACGTAGCGCGCTAAACATATATGCACGATGAAGGTAGCCCTGTTCAATTTCACATTCTCTGTCATGGCAGAAATCGAAAGCTTCAGGGTTAACATGGAATAATTTCTGCATTTTTTTCGCGTTCTCATCAAGGTCATATTTCTCGATATCTTTTGACACAATGCGCTGATACAATGCTCGTTGTTCTTCGTCAAACTCATCATCTTCAATCAAGCGTTCTAAACCTATAAATTCATACTCTGTACCACTTGAGTTTACAACAACTTGTACACCTAAAAAAGAGCCCAATCCAGAAATCGAACGCTTTGAATTATAATGCGGATACAATGTCTTATCTGGCATTGCGTAGCTCAATTGACTTTTGCCTACCTCATTCATCTTACCTTCGGAATACTCGTATACAGTTTTCTCATCACCATTTAAAAAATTGATTTTAAAATTTGGTGAAATATCAATTGCCTCAGAGTTGTCTTCGTCAAATGAAAGTTGCACAGCAGAACGCAAGTACTGCGGAGTAATAGTTCCCAACTGTAATTTTTTACCATTAATACGAATAGCCTTGAGAATCTCAAACATGTTCTCGTACACAACGTCATTCGCTGAGTCATCCTCATCATCGAATGAGCTTATGGCAACAATATGAATTAATTCATAGTCAGTCACACGAGCCATAACCATCGTTCCAAAGGACTTAATTTTCACCCCAAAAAAGGTCATCGGTGTATTCTTGTTAATATAATAAGCGTCTGGATTTGTTGAAATTCTCAATCGTTTGGAATTCTCCAATTGTTTTGACATTTTATCTAGAAAATTGTCGCAATTAATCTCATCTTCATCCATTTCAGCTTCAGGATCAAGAACAATTTTTATAATTCTAGCGTTAAATCTGTATTGCTTTTCTCCGTCATCGTTTTCATATTCATCAGCAGAAATTTTTATAATCTCGTCGCCTTCTCCATCATCTTCTCTTGAAAAAACATACCCGGTAGGTAACACAAATTTCACTTTATCACTATATTCATAAGTTGCCATAATAATTTCTCCTTTTTATTACATTCAAATTATCAACAATTTTCATATATCCTTTCACATTTAGTTGTATCACAATATAACCCAATACTGATTATACCACAATCGAAACCTTACTGCCACCTGTTTTTTCTTTTGTGACAATGATTTGCTTATCAATTCTTTCCCTGAGTTCTGCCACGTGAGAGATGATACCCACAAGACGGTTGCCTTCAGAAAGGTCTGCAAGGGCTTTAATTGCCTGTTGTAAGGATTCTTCATCAAGCGAGCCAAAGCCTTCGTCAACAAACATAGTATCAAGCTTAATGCCACCTGCATTTGACTGAATTTCATCAGAAAGACCAAGAGCCAATGAAAGTGATGCCTTAAAACTTTCACCGCCTGAAAGGGTTTTAACATTTCTTATTGAGCCATTGTAATGGTCTTTTACATCAAGCTCAAGGCCACTCTGGCTACGGTTATTCGATGCTTCTTCACGACGCATAAGTTCATATTGGCCACCTGACATAACCATAAGTCTTGTGTTTGCTCTGTTGATAATACGGTCAAAGAAGGTAGCCTGAATGTATGTTTCAAGCATTATTTTTTCTTTGCCTGATATATTACCATTTGCAGTATTGGAAAGAGCCTTGACCCACCGCCATTTTTCTTCAATTTCAGTAAGGTCTGCTAATTTATTACTGATGTTTTCTTTTGCACGGGAATTAGCGTCAATGCGAATGGAAACATCTTTTAGATTTTTAGTAATTAAAGCCTTTTTTTCAACAAGAGAGTTCTTTTCTTCTGAAAGTTTTTCAATATCAATAGCTTCTTTAGACTCAAGTTGTTTGTTCAATTGCTCAATTCTACCTTTAAGTTCGAGCAAATCTTTTTCAGTGGCGTGATAATCAGTCTCTGCTTTTTCAAGAGCCTTTTTATGGGCATCTATTTCGTCTTTGAGATTTTTCACGAAAATTTCTGCCTCGGTCTTGTTTTTAAACTGCAATTTTCTAGAAATTTCTTCAATCTGTTTTTCTGTTTCTTTAAGTTTTGCCTGATTTACAGAAATCTCTTTCTCAGTTTCCGCAATATTTTCTTTTATTTCTTCAACTAATTTTTCTTTTTCAGGAATAGTTTTTTCAAGAGTTTCTTTGCGCTTGATTATATTTTCTGCTTGAGCTATTTTTGCTTGAATCTCATTCATTTCATCAGCAAGTGCAAGTAATAATTTATTTACTTCGTCATAAGCAGAATCAAAAGCAACATTGCCTAATAATTCTGATACACTTTCCATAATACTTTGCTTTTCAGTAGAAACTTTACCTGAAATTTCACCTGCATTACGGCTTGCATCTGCAGATTGCTTTGCTGCATCATCGGAATTTTTCTTTGCAAGTTTTAATTCTGCTTCAGTTGGTACTTCAACAGGCTTTTCTGCTTTTTGGGGATGTGTAAGTGAACCACATACAGGGCAAGGCTCACCATCGCGAAGATTTTCAGCAAGAACACCTGCCTGTGCATCAAGAAATGCCTTGTTAAGATTATTATATCTCTCTGTTTGTCTTTCTGCATTTCCTCTTGCTACCTGATAATCTGCCTGTGCTTTTTCAAGGTCTTTTTCTAATCTTTCAAACGCAGTCAATCGTCTTTTTAATAATTCTGATTTTTGCTTTTTATCATCAGTCTGCTCCTTTTTACGAAGGAGTTTTTCTTTTTCTTCACCTGCATTTGCAATAGAAGCAAGTTCTTCTTTAAGAGACTTTATTTCGTCAGCAAGCTCTGAAACTTTTTCTTTATTGCTTTCATAAAGTTCTGTTGATTTTTCAATAGATTTTACAAGATTAGAAACTGTAATTTGTTTCTGTAAAAGAGCATCATATTCATCAAATTGAGTTTCGATTTCAGTTGCCTTTTTCTGTTTTTTCTCTTGTTCAGGAAGATTTGATTTTAATTCCTGAACTTTTGCAAAAAGGTTTTCAAGCTCAGGTGCTTTTTCTTCATATTCCTTTTCAGCTGACGCAAGGTCATTTTCTGCTTTTAAATATTCATCTGCTTTAGTAAGATGAGCATTTACTTTTTCAATATTTTTTTCAATATCAGTTATATCTTTTTGAATTTTTTCTGAAAGTGCAGCATCCTTTTTGATAAGGCTTTCAACAAGTTCAATTACATCAGCAGTCATCATATTCCCTGCTTTTGCTTTTTCAACTTCGATTGTAAGCACATCATCTTCATCACATAAAATTCCGTTGATGTACTGTTGAACACTGAGCTTTGCTTCATCATATTTTCTCGATAATGCGCCAGATTCGCTTTTTAACTTATCCTGAAGGATTTGGTAATATCCTGTTTTGAAAATTTCACGGAATATTTCTTGTCTTTCTGCTGTTTTTGCAAGAAGAAGTTTAAGGAAGTCACCCTGTGCAATCATTGCAATCTGTGAAAACTGATTTCTGTCAACACCAATGATTTCGCGAATAGCAGTACTTACATCTGTGGGTCCCGTGATAACTCTGCCATCGGGATATACGAGATTAGCAGTGGCACTCTGTATTGCCATGCCCTTTCCTTTTTTGGATAATCTTTCGTGTTTAGGACTTCTTTTTACTGTATATTCCTTACCGTTATTTGAAAACACAAGTTCCACTTCGGTAGGAGTTTCGGGCTCAGCATATTTTGAACGGAGCATTGATGCTTCACGATTATCACCACTTGGCTCACCAAAAAGAGCAAAGGTAATAGCATCAAAAATCGTAGTTTTACCTGCACCTGTATCACCTGTGATGAGATATATACCATTTTCACCTAATTTTTCAAGGTCAAGGTTTGTAACACCTGCATAAGGGCCAAATGCTGAAATCTTAAGTTTTAAAGGTCTCATTTTTCGTCCCCCCATATTTCATCAATAAGTTTTTGCATAAACTCACATTGTTCATTACTCATAGATTGATTATTTTGTTTCTCATAAAATTCAGAAAACAATTCGAAAGGTGATTTTTTATCAACATTCTCTGCGCTACCAACAATTTGATTACTTCTTGTTCTTTTATTGTCGTAGTCAAGTTTCATAAGATTTGGATAAATCGAACGAAGTTTTCCAATAGCATCTAGAATGTCTTCTTCATCTGTAAGTGTAATATGCATATAATCTTCACGATTTGTGCCCTCATAGTTTTCTTTAAGAGTAACTTCGTCATAAGTACCTTTAATTTCTCTTAAATCACGATATGGAATAAGTGGGACAGTACGAATTTCCACTTTTCCCTTTTCACCCATTTCAACAATGGTTACAGATTTTTTATGGTTTGCTTCAGAGAAAGAATATTTAAGTGGTGTGCCACAGTAACGGACAGTTTCACGGGTCATCTTCTGTGGGCCATGAATATGACCAAGAGCCACATAATCAAAACAATCGAAAACAGTAACATCAACATTATCAGTGCCACCAACTGAAACGTCTTCTGATTCACTTCTTGAAGCACCTGTTACGAATTGATGAGTAATAATGATGTTTCTTTCGTTTTCGTCAACATTCATATTGTCAACTGCAACTTTCACTGCATCTGTATAGCTTTCAATTTCATTATCAGGGAAGAATCGTCTTACGTTAACAGGTTTAATGAATGGAAGCATATAGATATTCACATTGCCATATTCATCTGACATTTTATGTGGTGTAACTTGTCCATCGTAAACAGGGCTAATGTGTATCCCACTCATATCCATAAGTCGACCACCGAATGCAAGACGCTCTGCACTGTCATGATTACCACTGATTATGTAAGTAGGCACTTTCCTCTCTGCAAGACGGAAAATAAAATCATCAAGAAGCTGTACTGCCTCTGCAGATGGTACAGATTTATCGTAAACATCACCTGCGATAATAATGCCGTCAGGCTTTTCATCATCAATAATTCCAAGAATAGTTTTGAGAATATATTTCTGGTCCTCAAGCATAGAAAATTCATTGACACGCTTGCCAATGTGAAGGTCTGAGAGATGTATAAACTTCATATTTTTCTTTCTCCTTTTTTCAATTCAAATATATTATATCAAAGGATTTTTTTATTTCAATTAAAAATATTGCATTATGTCTTAAAATCAGTAGACAAGTCCGTTTAAATGGACAGAAATATTTGATTTTAGACCACATAATATGGTATAATGGTCAAAAATGAAGCGGAGTTGGTAAAAATGTTTGAACCTTGGATGTTAGCGGCAATTGATGATGCAGGGTACAACGGTATCCGTGACGAGACAGAGTTGCAGATGAAATTTATAAAACAGGATTTACTGAAATTGACAGAGAAACTTTTGACTGTGCTTGCAGACGAGCATGTGTAGATTCAAATCAATTTGACGCAGACAGCCTCGAAAGACTGAAAGATAAGTTTAAATAGGAGTTAATCAAAATGAGCAAATTAAAAGATTTTCACATTAAAAATGGTGTTTTAACTAGGTATGCTGGTAAAGGTAGAAATGTTGTAATTCCTGATAGTGTTACAAGTATAGGTGATGGTGCATTTTATTGGTGTCAAAACCTTACATCAATCGCAATACCTGACAGTGTTACAAGTATAGGTAATTCTGCATTCATAGGTTGTACCAGCCTTACTTCAATCACAATCCCTGATAGTGTTACAAGCATAGGCTATTCTGCATTCAGAGCCTGCACCAGCCTTACCTCAATAACAATCCCTGATAGTGTTACAGATATTGGTGCTGCTGCATTTGGAGCATGTCCTGCCCTTGCAGAGGAAGATGGCTTTGTTATTATAAGAAATATTTTATATGGATACGCTGGAAATGCAACAGAGGTTTTTATTCCTGATAATGTAGCGGCTATAGATTGTGATGCCTTTAGAAATTGTATGTATATTGTATCAATAACAATACCCGACAGTGTTACAAGTATAGGTGATGGTGCATTTTATTGGTGTCAAAACCTTACATCAATCGCAATACCTGACAGTGTTACAAGCATAGGTAGTTCTACATTCTCTGGTTGCACCAGCCTTACCTCAATCGTAATCCCTGACAGTGTTACAAGCATAGGCTATTCTGCATTCAGTGGTTGCAGTAGCCTTGCCTCAATCACAATCCCTGACAGTGTTACAAGCATAGACTATTCTGCATTCAGTGGTTGCAGTAGCCTTGCCTCAATCACAATCCCTGACAGTGTTACTAATATTAACAATTATGCGTTTTCAAACTGTAGAAACCTTAAGTCAATTACATTTTCTAACAACTTGAAAGAAATTGGCAAGGGAGCCTTTGAAAATTGTGTTAATTTAAGAGATTGGAATTTTAATGAAGAGATAACAACATTTGAAGGCACTGCATTGGAAGTTGTATTTGATTATTTTTTCTCATCAGAAATGAAACTTTTCTTACTTGAAGAATTTTTGTTTAAATATTTAGATATAGTAATCAATAATACAAGTGTAAATAAAAAAGTAAAGGCAAACAAGAAAAAATTATTAGATTTGGCAGTTAAAAATGATAATGCTGATCTTGTGGAAAAATTATTCAATCTGTATAAGAAGATACCTCTTGACGAATTGAATGAATATATAGATAAAGCAATGACAGCACCGACTCTGAAAGCATACCTTTTAGCTTACAAAACGAGATATTATTCTGTTGATGATCAGGAAAAACACGAAACAGAAAAGCTTGAAAAAGAATTTGGTATCAAAGAGCGCACCCTTGGAGATTGGAAAAAAATATATAACTTTGAAACAAACGGCGATACCGCAACCATAACAGGATATAAGGGTTCAGATATCGATATTGTTATTCCTGAAAAAATAGGTAAATATAATGTTATTGCCATTGCTGAAAGCGCTTTCTGCCCTTCTGTTCAAAGACTGAAAGAAGAGCAAAAGCTGGCAAGAAAAAGAATTAAAAATATTGTCATACCGAATGGTGTAAAAAGAATCGAAAACCATGCTTTTTCAGAGTGCGAGAGTCTTGAAACAATCTCTATTTCTGATAGTGTAACATATATTGGCGAAAAGGCATTTAATTATTGCAAAAAATTAGAAACTATACATATAGATTTCTCTAATGTTGAAATAGGAAACGATGCTTTTTTTGCTTGTGATGCCTTGACGGATGAAAATGGATTATTCTTTAATGGTGACCGCCTTTTCTGTGTAAGGTCCGATATAAAAGATTATTCTATTCCAAATGGTGTAGTAGTATTAGACGATAATACAATATTTTTTAAATACCCGATTAATTTAAATCTTGATATTCATAAGATGGGTTACAAACAACTGGCTACTTATTGTCGGACGGCAAAAGTAATTAAATTACCATCAGATTTAACTGAGATTCGTGATGCTGAAGACTATCGGGGGCTTTGTTCTTATAATGATAACTTAAAGGAAATTAAATTGCCGGAATCTATTACTAAAATTGGTTCGATAGCTTTTTATAAATGTGAAAGTCTAACAGAAATACATTTAAGAGAGGGTATAACATATATCGGCAATCATGCTTTTGCTGGTAGTGGACTTAAAACAGTAACCATTCCATCAACTGTAGAATGTATTCATTATAAAGCATTTGCTGATTGCTCAAATCTTAGAGTAGTGAATATCAACGAGGGCGTAAAAACAATCGAAGCTCGCGCTTTTGAAAGATGTACAGCTTTGACGGAAATCTACATACCTGCAAGCGTAGAGAGCATTGCAGACAGTGCTTTACCAGCAAACAAAAGCAAAACTATATACGCCCCTGCAGGTAGTTACGCTGAACAATATGCAAAAGAAAACAAGATTAAAGTAAAACACGAAAAAGAAGAAATTGACGATAACGCAATACCTTTTAAATATAAAATATCAAAAGATAAAACGGTAAAAATTGCAACATATATTTCAGATAATCCTAATCTTGTTATTCCTGCTCATATAGACGGATGTAAGGTTGTGAACTTTAATAAGGGTATATTTAGAAATCATAAGCTGATAACATCTGTTGTATGGTCTGCTGAAATTCCTGTTATTCCACGTGAGTTTTTCTTCGGCTGTTCCTCACTTGAAAAAGTAGTATTGTCTGAAGGAGTTACAGAAATTTCAGAAGATGCGTTTCACAACTGTTTTGATTTGACAAGCATTTACATTCCTGCGTCTGTAACAAGCATACATAAAAAAGCCTTTGATTGTATAAAAATCAAGTATGGTGTTTTTAAGCATTGGAATTGTATAAAAACCATCCACGCTCCTGCAGGCTCTTATGCTGAGCAGTATGCAAAAGAAAATAATATTAATTTTATTGCAGAAGAATAAAACTAAACTACAAGGAGTGATATTATGAACGAAGAACAACAAAAACAAATGAATAAGCTTGCAAATGATGTGATGATTCTTTCTCGTAATACACTTCTTGTGAATCTGCGTTTTCTTGATTCGGCACTTAGCCAATTTAAGTTTGTCACATATGATGGCTCACTTGCAACGGAAGGCAGACATATTTGCTACAATCCTATTGAAATTCTTAAACGATATAAAAATGAAAAAGAAATACCTGTAAGAGATTATCTTCACCTTGTGATGCACTGTATTTTCCGTCATATGTTTAACTGTGCATCTATGGACAGGCTTTGTTGGGACCTTGCCTGTGATATTGCTGTTGAATATTCAATTTCAGAACTTGGTCTTAAATGTGCAACTGCAAAACGAGAAACTTTACAGCAAAAGTTTTTTTCTGAATTAAAACAAGAAATTAACATTCTTACTGCAGAGAAAATATATCGATATTACCTTGACAAAAATCTATCACCGCTTGAAATTGCAAACATTCGTTGGATGTTCCACGCTGATGACCATTTTTTGTGGTATGAGACAGATGATGTCATCGCACAGGTTGTTGGAACAAGTGGAAATAATGACTCCGATGGAGACGATAATTTCTCGAATGAAGACGGTATAGCACAAAGCCTATCGGAAATATGGCAGGATATTTCCGAAAAGATGCAGACCGACCTTGAAACTTTTTCTAAACAACAAGGTGACAAGGCTGGCGGAATGATGCAGAATCTCAATGCTGTAAACCGTGAAAAATACGATTATACTGCTTTTCTCAAAAAGTTTGCCGTGCTTGGC
>RHMF01000644.1_pt1 | contig 15111 bp, 17 predicted proteins | sample 5365151 | NCBI WGS metagenome assembly RHMF01 (sample SAMN10266501, study PRJNA497801) | feces metagenome | isolation source: feces | host: Bos taurus | place: China: Prairie of Fairy Mountain | collected 2017-08-14 | reverse complement strand
GTGCCGGTGCTCGCAAGGGCGTGCGGGTTCGACTCCCGCCTCGCGCACCAAAAGAGAGATTCGAAAGAATCTCTCTTTTTGCTTTCTATCCCCTTTGCAAAACGGTTTAAACCTCTGGTTTTCCCTCGATTTTGGGAGAACCAGAGGTTTTTTGTTTGGTTGTAAGTAATTTGACCGGGTGTAACTGTTACTGCCTATTTCCGCGCAATCCGTCGGCGAATCGTCGGCAGGAGAGTCCGCCCCCTGCTTTACCCGCGTAAGATTTTATCCTCTGGATTGACGCACAAAAAATGTCTGCTATTCTATACATAGAGGCTGGTAGCAGGGAGCGGGTTAGGCTGTTTTTGCCTATCGTGCTCCCCAGGACGTCAGCCTCAACTTATATAAAACGGTTAAACCCTCCGGTTTTCCCCTCATTTCGGGAAAACCAGAGGGTTTTTGTGTAGTTACGGGTAGTTTGAACAGATGCAACTGTTACCATCTATTTCTTCGCAATCCGTCGGCGGCTCGTCGGCGAGAGCGCATGACAAGTCCATGTTTTTCTCATGTGTTGAACGATTCTTGCTAAACTCAGCACTTACTCCTCGGAGTCACCCATCAGCCGAAACAGGCCAGCTTTCTCCATTGCTGCCTTTAGTTCTTCGCCCCGTTTCCGCTCCTCAGGTGTCATATTGGCAAACATCTCTCGCATAAGTGCGCTCAATTCCTGTGCCGTCATAATTAACACCAACCATCTCTATCATATTTATATGTTATCTATTTTTATTGTTATTTCTCAGAACTCTCCTTCCTTCAGACACACTCCGATCGTCCACACCTTATCATTTGTTTCCTTATGGTAGATATTGACCACAGATTGGTACAACTCCGGCCTACGCTCACAACGCGAGGTATCAAACACATAGTAAAAATCATTCCATTTTCTAAACTTGTGAAGATCATAATTATTATAAGAACATCCTATAAAGTTGCGCAGATCTTCATCATTCTCGCGCACATGGTCATACGACGCACAGAGCATGATCAGTTTCAGCACCCAAGTACACTCATAATTCCAAAACTCATCATTGACTGGATCGCCACAACACACATTGATCATGGCAAACAACGCATGTCCCCACATTTCTCCAACCGCATCCGCCGACAGCCCTTTATCCAATAACATTTCCAGCGCATACACAGAATTTTCGTTCATCACAAACGCAAATTGCCGCATAGGATGTAAGCTGTTATCGTCATCATACGGAATTCTGGGATGATCAATATCCATTCCATATTTCAGAAACAATTCTGTAATACGGGGCAGATTGATGCTGTTTGAGTCCTGCGACTCACATAGAACCTCACCATAAACATGTTCTAGAAGTCCCCATCCCGACACAGCAGTCGCCCCCAGAGGGTCAGCGCCTTGCTGCAGCAACCTTTCAATTTCATCATAATCAGGCTCTGGTTTTGAACACGCTTCATACAGCTTATTATTCAAAATGATTTCTTGCTCGGTATATATTCCCTCAAAACCACTGGTGTGTGCTTTCTCGTAATCATTCATACCATCAGCTCCTCAGAACGCTCTCCCTGTCTGCAAATCACCACGAACACCATAACATCATTTTATTTGATACTATCCTATCACGATCACTATCCGATATAAAGGACAATATCATCGCTCTTTTTGATGACATTGACTTTTCAGCAGAATCGTGATAAGTCGTTGTTGAGAGAGCAGAATCTGAGATACTGCTGCGCAATTGGAGCGTAGGGGTCCCTCACAGATCCCGCTCTCTATCTTCGTACCAACCACATAAGACTTCAGTTGATCGTACTGCATACACTTATTTTCATCTTAATCAACTAAACTCAACTTCTTTTCTCTTGACATTCGCATTTTCATTATATAGTCTATCTTCAGAAGTTTTTCTGACGCACTTTGAGCGCCGGCTTTGCCGGAAGAGCCCTGACGCGTAGGAAGCCTTCTTTTTCTTTTGTTTCTCCTCTCCGTCGGCCAACCGTCGACTTTCGCCGTCCCCTATCCCCGGAACTCCAAGGCAGTCATGGTCAGCCCCGCTCCCTTGCGAAGGGTTCGACTCCCGCCTCGCGCACCAAAAGAGAGATTCGAAAGAATCTCTCTTTTTGCTTTCTATACCATTTGCAAAACGGTTAAACCTCTGATTTTCCCACACCTCCGGGAGAAGCAGAGGTTTTTTGTATTTTGCAGGTGAGGTGTCCAGACATAACGATCGTTAGTCTGCCTTTTTCTTCGATCTGTAAATCAGCACGATAATCGTATGAACGATAACGGCAACAACCGAAATTACCGCAATGAGAGAATATGAAGTAAAAGGCTTGAAATAGTATCCTCTCGGCTCCAATCCAGACAGTTTTGCAACTGCATAGGAAGAAGCAAAACTCAAAGCATTCCCGATATAGAGGACAGCAACATTGTTTGTTTTCAACGCTCCGCAGCACAGCAAGGCAAATCCTACAATCATTACTCCGTAAAACAGCATGGTTCCAAACGTCGCATCCCCGTTTACAGAAAGAAACGCAAAAGGAACACAATATGCAATTAACAACACTCCCCTGATTACCCAAGGATTTTTCATGCAATCACACTCCTTGACCAAATTCTTATTTATCTTACTTTATCATCTTTTTCTGTTTGTATCAACGCTTGGTAAGATTGCCGAGGTCAGACCTTGTCAGACCAAAAGCAAGCAGGGAGATTCATTGCAAAACATTGACATAGCCCTAATTCCGCACTAAAATAAAGGGTAATTTTTCGTCACCGCACTTATTTTATATAACAGAAAGAGGAATCATCATGCCTAAGCTCAGTGATCGTGTACATACCTTTACCGACTCTGTGATCCGCCGCATGACCCGCATCAGCGACGAGCACGGAGCCATCAACCTGTCCCAGGGCTTCCCCGATTTTGATCCCCCCAAGGAAATTCTGGATGCACTGTCCAAAGTCTCCTACCAGGGTCCCCATCAGTATCCCATCACCTTTGGCGCAGAGAATTTCCGTCAGGCCCTGGCTGAGAAACAGGGCCGCGCCTTTGGCCGTACCATCGATCCTGAAACCGAGATCGTGGTGACCTGCGGCGGCACCGAAGCCATGATGTGCGCCATGATGACCATCTGCAACCCCGGCGACAAGGTTCTGGTCTTCTCCCCCTTCTATGAGAACTACGGTGCTGACGCCATTCTGTCCGGCGCCACCCCCATTTACATCCCTCTGGTCCCCCCCGAATACCACTTTGATCTTGGTCTGGTGGAGGACGGCTTCCGCCAGGGCGCAAAGGCCATCATCGTCTGCAACCCCTCCAACCCCTGCGGCAAGGTCTTTACCCGCGAAGAACTGATGGCCATCGGCGAGCTGGCCCTGAAGTACGACGCTTTTGTGGTCACCGATGAGGTCTACGAACACATGGTGTATGCCCCCAACGAACATACCTGCATGGCTTCCCTGCCCGGCATGTATGACCACACCATCACCTGCAACTCTCTGTCTAAAACCTACTCCATCACCGGCTGGCGTCTGGGTTATCTGGTTGGCCCCGAAGAGGTAATCGAGAACGCCAAGAAGGTTCACGACTTCCTGACCGTGGGCGCCGCCTCCCCCCTGCAGGAAGCCGCTACCGTGGGTCTGAAGTTCCCTCAGTCTTACTACGATGAGTTGCTTGAGACTTACACCGAAAAGCGCAACTATTTCCTCAGCGGCCTGGATAAAATCGGTCTGAAGCACAATGTCCCCCAAGGTACTTACTTCGTGCTGCTGGACATCCAGCAGTTCCTGGATCTGCCTCAGTTCAAGGGCTGGAGCGATCTGGAGTTCTGCGAGTGGATGATCATCAACATCGGCGTGGCCTCTGTCCCCTGCTCCAGCTTCTTTAAGGAAGAGGTCAACCATCTCATCCGCTTGCACTTCGCCCGCGAGAAGTCTACCCTGGACGAGGCGCTGTCTCGTCTGGCCAAGCTGCAGGAGCTGCTGAAGTGATGAACACCAGAGCGGTATACTATTGCAATTACTCCATCGGGCCTTCTGCTTATGAGGAAGCAGCCAAAGTTTGCCGTCTATACGGCAAACGCATTCTGCTCATCGGCGGTGAGCAGGCTTTGAATGCCGGCAAAGCCCGTCTGCAGGCCGCTTTACAGGGCAGTGATCTGGAAATTGTGGATACCGTGCTGTACGGCCACGACTGCACTTACGAGGCCATGGAACACCTGGCCGATCACGCCAAAGTGGTTCAGGCGGACATGATTTTCGGCATGGGCGGTGGAAAGGCACTGGACACCGCCAAGGGTGCAGCCGCAAAGGCTGAGCTGCCTGTGTTCACCTTCCCCACCATCGCGGCAACCTGCGCCGCTACCACAGCCCTGTCTGTGGTCTACAAAGAAGATGGCAATTTCGACAGCTTCTTCTTTTATGATCGACCTGCATACCACTGTTTCATCGACCTGACCATCATCGCTCAGGCACCCTGGAAGTTCCTGCAGGCCGGCATGGGCGATACCATCGGTAAGTTCTTCGAGTGCCACTTCTCTTCCCGCGGCGACAAACTGGAGCACCCCTCCGCACTGGGACGTGAAATCAGCAACATGTGCTACGCCCCTCTTCTGGAGTATGGAGAGCAGGCTCTTGCCGACTGCAAAGCCCACCGTGTCACCCCCGCTCTGGAACAGGCCGTGCTGGCCAACATTGCCAGCACTGGACTGGTTTCGTTGATGGTACTGGACGACTATAACTGCGCCATTGCCCATTCTGTTTACTACGGACTGGTACTGCTGCCCGGTTTTGAAGAGAAATGGCTGCATGGCAATGTGGTATCCTACGGTGTTCTGGTGCAGCTGGCTGTGGACGGAGATCTCGAAGAAGCACGCCGTCTGAAAGCGTTTCTGCAGCGGTTGGAGATCCCCACCACCTTAAAAGAGATGTCGGTTTCTGTAGCGCGGGACAACCTCCAGGCCGTTCTAACCGAGACTGTGACCGGGCCCGACATGGAGCACATCCCCTACCCCGTCACGGAAGATATGGTTTTCGAGGCCATACAATTGGTCGAAACTCTTTAACATCGCAAAAACAAAAGAAATGGAGCGATATGATCAATGCAAACCTCTAGCGTTAATCCCAAGAACCTGCTGAAGTTCATCCTGGGCTCCGCCTTTGGTGTTCTGATGTTCCTGGTTCCCATCCCCTATGGCGAATCCTTCACTACACTGCTGGAATTCTGCAAAAACTTCCTCAAGGGTCTGTTTGGCGGCAGTCTGCCCTACGTTATGTGCGCCATGGTACTCATCGGCAGCATCATGAGCGTTTACGACTACATCTGCAAACCTTCCTGGATCCGCAACAACCATTACTTCTCCAAGGCATTTTCCACCACCCCCTTCTACCTGGTTTCCAAGGTGCTGGGCGCTGTTGTGGCCTGCATGGTGGTGTTTGGTTTTGGTCCTGAGTTCATCACTTCCATCGACACCGGCGCCACCATGGTGGACCTGTGCTGCACTCTGGTGTGCATCGTGCTCAGCTTCAGCTTCCTGCTTCCCTTCCTCACCGACTGCGGTATTATGGAGTTCCTGGGCGTGATCCTCAAGCCCGTGGTGCGCCCCCTGTTCCGTGTGCCCGGCCGCGCTTCCGTCGACCTGATCGCATCCTGGTTCGGCGCCTCCAACGCCGCTGTTATCCTGACCCGCGAGCAGTACATGAAGGGCTTCTACACCAAACGGGAGGCTGGTTACATCATGACCAACTTCTCTCTGGTGTCCATCCCCTTCTGCCTGCTGATCGCCGACACCATCGGCATCGCTAACCTGTTCCCTGCCTTCTACCTGTGCATCTGCATCGTGGGCGTGGTGCTGGCCATCATTCTGTGCCGCATCCCCCCCATCACCACCATCCCCAACACCTATCAGGAGAAGGTGGGCAAGCAGCTCAACGAGGAAGTCCCCAATGAGAAGGGCCTGTTGGCTCACGCCACCGAACTCAGCTGCAAGCGCGCCAACGAGTTCACTGCCAAAACCGTGGTCTCCGGCGGTATGGAAGTGGTCATGGGCATGCTGTTTGACCTGATCCCCATCGTGCTGTCCTGGGGTACTGCAGCTCTGATCATCGCCACCTACACCCCCGTCTTTGACATCATCTCCTATCCCATGGGTGTGTATCTGAATATTCTAGGTGTGGAAGAGGCCTTTGCCGTGGCTCCTGCTACTCTGGTAGGCTTCACCGACATGTTCATCCCCGCCCTGCTCATCGGTGGTATCGAGTCTGTCAAGACCAAGTTTGTAATCGGTGTTCTGTCCCTGGTGCAGATCATCTATCTGACCGAGGTTGGCGCTATCATCATCAAGAGTGAGATCCCCCTGAACCTGTGGAAGCTGTTTATTCTCTTCCTGGAGCGCACTATCATCGCCATTCCTATCATCGTTCTGTTCAGCAATCTTGTTTTATAAACTCCAAAGCTCAATCTTTTCCGCTTCTTTCAGCGTGAGAACCAAAAGAGACATCCTTTCGGATGTCTCTTTTTAATTTGCATTGATTCGCCCAAACAATTACCCCCGCTGATCCTCCCCATATCGGGTGAGAGTCAGCGGGGGATCATTCATGTAATAGACAAACACATCTGCTTGTAAAAGTCCAGAGTACCAAAGCCACGCTCCAACTGGGTCATGAGATAGGCTTCGCAAACACCGGATAATTGTTTCAGGGAGCCCTGATCCAATTGGAAGGAAAACAGCCGTTTCGGGTCGCCATAGACAATGTGCCGCATAGCGGCCAGGGCCGACAAGTTCAGGGGCATGGAGATCCCCTCCCCCACCTCACCCCGGCAGGCGGCGCAGTGGAGCACGCCCTCCTTTAAGTGAAAGCGGGGCTCCTCAGGCGGCTCCTCCCCACAGGCAGCGCAGCCGTCCAGAATAGGCTCGTAGCCGGCCAGGCACATCGCCTTCAATTCAAAGGCAGCCTTGACCTGCTCCAGGGGGTTCTGGGGCAGCTTGTCCAGAACATGCAGACTGTTGAGCACCAGGGAGAGCAATTCCTCTGCAGGCAGCCCCTCCACCGCCAGGGCTTCGGTCACCTCGGCAAAGTAGCAGCCCAAGCTCAGCCGTTCCACATCCTGGGTCACGCCGCGAAACTGCCGTTCCACCGCGGCTTCTTTCACGGACCAGCGCCCCTTATACTCATACAGCACCATATCCGACCAGGTGAGCAGCTGGGTACCGGCGGCGATAGCGCTGCCCCGTTTCCGGCTTCCTGGCGCAGAGGCCGTTACCTTTCCGTCCAGCGGGGTGAGCAAGGTCAGGATCTTATCTGTTTCCTTGTAATCCACCGCCCGGAGCACCAGTGCTTTGGTGTTGCTGTGCATATCTTCACCTACATCAACGATCAAATTTCTGTCTTTCCGGTTTTTTGGGGGGCAAAGGCCGTCATCGCCGGTTGCTGCTGCGCAATCCAGCCTTCCTCCTGCGCTGCGTGCAGCGCCAGCCATACTTCCGGCAGACCGGTGAGAAAAAACAGCTGCCATAGACCCTCTTCGTTCATGTTCCGAACCTCCCGCCCATTGTTATGCTGTTAGGCTGACAAAACAGGCGGCAAACTATGAGCGGTAAATTTCGGAGATGGTGGGGTTACTCGTCCTTATAGCCGAAGTTACGGATCAGGTTGGCGTTGTCGCGCCAATTCTCCTTCACCTTCACCCAGGTCTGCAGGAACACCTTGGTACCCATGAAGCGCTCCATATCCTGGCGGGCCATGGTAGAGACTTTTTTGAGCATAGCGCCGCCCTTACCGATGATAATGCCCTTGTGGCTGTTCTTCTCGCAGTAGATGGTGGCATCGCACTCGATGATCTCGTCATCACGCTCGGAGAACTTGGTGATCTCCACGGCGGTACCGTGGGGGATCTCCTTGTCCAGGCACAGCAGCAGCTTCTCGCGCAGGATCTCGGCCATCACCTGGCGCTCGGGCTGGTCAGTGACCATGTCGTCGGGGAACAGCTGGGGCCCCTCAGGCAGATATCCCTCCAGCAGCTTCAGCAGATCCTCCACGCCCTCACCGGCCTTAGCAGAGATGGGCACGATAGCGGCAAAGTCGCAGGCCTGCTGATACACGCCGATGACCTCCAGCAGGGCGTCCTTGCGCTCCAGGGTGTCCACCTTGTTGATGACCAGCACGGCGGGGCAGTTCAGGTTCTTGATGCGGTCGATCAGCTCCTGCTCGGGGGCACCAATGTTGGGGATGGGCTCCACCAGCAGCAGCACGGCGTCCACATCGGACACGCTCTCCTTGACCACGTTGACCATGTAGTCGCCCAGACGGGTGCGGGCCTTATGCAGGCCGGGGGTGTCCATAAAGACGAACTGGTGCTCGCCCCGGTTCAGGATGGCGCAGATGCGGTTGCGGGTGGTCTGGGGCTTGTTGGTGACGATGGCAACCTTCTCGCCTACAAAGGCGTTGGTCAGGGTGGACTTGCCCACGTTGGGGCGGCCGCAAATGGTAATAATGCCAGACTTCTTAATCATAAACAGATGATCCTCAACTTTCTTTGAGCGTAATTTATTTCTTTTTGCAAATTTTGTTTTCCAAATAAATGATACCTGCCACAACCATCATAATGATGATTCCCAACACGTTGGCAAAGCTGGCAGGCAGCCGGTCTTCAAACAGCAGGGTAAAGGCAATCACCACGGTGATCACTGCCAGTCCGCCGCCGGTCACGCGGCAAAGCTTTTTCTCGTCGTACCGCTCTTTTTTCTCCCGGGATGCGGTGTTAAATCCTGCAATCAGCCAGCTTCCCCGGCCGGACAGAAACACCCCGGACAGCACCGCAAACAGCACTACGATCAGCCATCCAAACTGAGTGGGACCGTTGGTGATGTCCGCCATTGTCATGGTGTTCCCTCCCCGTATTCAATTTCAGTCCCGGGTGATACCCAGGGCGCCGAGAATGTTTTCCTCACGCTGGCGCATTTGAGCCTTCATAGGGCCCTCGTCCATGTGGTCATAGCCCAGCAGATGCAGGACGGAGTGGACGGTGAGATAGCAGATCTCCCGCTCCACGCTGTGACCAAATTCCTTGGCCTGCTCCTCGGCCCGCTCCAGAGAGATGACCATATCTCCCAGGGGGATCAGGCCGGTCTCTGGGTCGGCGTCCAGCTCATCGGGGTGCTCACCGGGCTCCAGATCAAACATAGGGAAGGAGAGTACATCGGTGGGGCGATCCACCTCACGCTGCTCCAGATTGATCTGGTGGATCCCCTCGTCATCGGTGATGAGGACGTTGATCTCACATGCGTCCTCCATCCCCTCTGCCTCCAGGGCGGCGGTGATGACCTTAAGCAGCAGGGGCTCCACGTCTGCGTTGACCTCTACCTCGGTTTCAAAAATAATCTGATGTTCCATGGTTATTTCTTTCCCTTCTCCCGGCGTTCCTCGTCCACCTCGTAAGCCTTGATGATCTTCTGCACCAGGGCGTGGCGAACCACGTCGGATTCGTTCAGACGCATAATGGCGATGTCGTCCACACCCTTCAGCACCCGCATAGCCTCCCGCAGGCCGGAAACCTTGTCACCGGGCAGGTCGATCTGGGTGATATCGCCGGTGATAACGATCTTGGAACCAAAGCCCAGACGGGTCAGGAACATCTTCATCTGCTCCTTGCTGGTATTCTGTGCCTCGTCCAGGATGATAAAGGAGTCATCCAGGGTACGTCCGCGCATATAGGCCAGAGGGGCCACCTCGATGTTCCCCCGCTCCAGATACTTCTGATAGGTCTCGGCACCCAGCATGTCAAACAGGGCATCGTACAGGGGACGCAGATAGGGATCCACCTTGGACTGCAGGTCGCCGGGCAGGAAGCCCAAGCGCTCGCCTGCCTCTACCGCGGGACGGGTGAGGATGATGCGGTTGATCTCCTTGGCCCGGAAGGCAGCCACAGCGGCGGCCACAGCCAGATAGGTCTTGCCGGTACCGGCAGGACCGACACCCAGGGTGATGACATTTTTCTTGATGGCATCCACATACTTCTTCTGGCCCAGGGTCTTGACCTTGATGGGTTTTCCCTTGGCGGTAATGCAGATGACATCTGCGGCCAGGTTGTGCACCTGGCTCTCCTTACCCGCGCGGACCAGCTGGATGATATAGCGGACGTTCTGCTCGTTGATGGTCTCGCCTCGGGAGGCCAGATTCATCAGACTTTCGATGGCCTTGACAGCATAGATCACCTGCTCGCCATCCTCACCACACACTTTCAGTGCAGAATCCCGGCTAACCACCGTGACTCCCATCTCGTGTTCAATAAGGCGGATGTTTTCATCGAAGGAACCAAAAATATTGATGGTTTCCTCCAGGCGATCCAAACTGATGCTCTGTTCGATCATGTTTCAGGCTTCTCCTTTGTTTGTAACATCTGTTACGGCGCTGCTGCGCCGGATTCTGCTTGCGTTGGGCCGCTGCCGGCGGGGACTTCCTGGCCCACCTCTTCCCGGCACTCGGCACTCAAGGTCACCTTCAGCCATCCGCCGGAGATCCGGGCGGAGTATCGGGTGGATTCCACCGCCCCCTCCTCTCCCACCAGCTTCACCAGGCGGGTATACAGCTCCTGCTCCAGCAGGGCTTGGGCGGCCTGCGGATCTACCTCCAGGCTGTTGAGCCGGAAGGCCCGGATCCGCTCCCGGATCAGTGAAATGGGAACGGGTTGACCGCTGGGCACAGTGACTGAGTATATATGGGTTATTTTATCATAGAACGGCCAGGAAATGCTACTGTTTCGATAAAAATCCACACGCCGGTCAAAAATTTTCAGGGTATAGCGGTTCTTTTCCTGGCCGGTGAACTCCTTCACCTGGGCTTCCAGGGGGATCTGCGCCGTCAAAGTGCGCCAGGTGCGCGCCCAGACCTTTCCCCTGGCCCGTGTCTGATAATACCGCGGGGGCTGATCGCTGTACTGGGGTGGCTCCATGGTGACGTTCCCGCTGATGAGAACATCCCCCTTCAAAATGGTATCCCCCTCCCGTACCAAAGCATCCCCCCGGTGGGGTTCAATTTTGACAACGATGCCATCTGCTTTTGAAATGATGTTGCTGAATCCATTCTCCTCTATGATCTCCGGCGGCTGCACCACCTCACGCACGATCACCTGGGCCCGGGTGCCGTGGAGGTTGATGTTCAGCCAGGACAGCTCTTCCAGTTCCACAAGGGCCTCCTGGGCCATCTGTTTCAGCTCCAGACCGGGTCCATACACCCCAGGCCGCAGCCCCAGGCGACGCAGTTCTCCCAGAATTTGAGCGGTAGGAACAGTCTCGTTTCCCTCCACCTCCACCGTGAGTACCATCTGAGACAGCAGAAACACACACAGCAGTGACAGGGCAAACCCGGTGAGAAAGGCATACCGCTTGCGAAAGCGCCCCAGAAAAAATGGCAGTCCCTCGCCCGCTCCCACCTGAACGGTGCAGCCCACCCGTTCTCCCAACTCCCGCAGGCGCTTCACTTGCCAGCGGCCCAGTGTGAATGTAATGGTGTTTTCGTCCACCCAGACCAGCCCCCAAAACGCTACGCCCCGCTGGGCGCAGAGGTTGACCAGACGCTCTGGGAAAGTTCCCCGCACCGTCACCTCCACAACGCCCTGGAGCAGATTGATCAGACTTTTCAACCCCTCACTCCCCTCAGGAGATTTGAATGGCTGTGATGCGTCCGGTGATCAGCAGCTCCACCCCGGTCATGGAACGCAGCTTCAGCTCATCTCCCACCACCTTGATGACAACACAGCCGCCGCTGATGAGGATCTCCTGCTCCCCATAGGCCAGGATACCCCGGTGGTTCTCCATGCGCACCTCCCGGTCCCCCACCAGCTCCACCCGTGGAAGACCAGCCACCACGTCGGCCGGCAGGTCAAAGACCTGGGCCGTCTTTTCCAGCAGACCTTCCCGCCGCCCTCGTTTCTCCATAGCCCATCACCTCTCCCCTATTTGTATGAGAGAAAGGGGCCGAACTTTCCGCCAAATAGTTCTACAAAATTCCAAATTTACATTCTTTTAAAAATAGGTTATACTATTTTAGTTATGAATCATTCTGCCTCACCGGCAAAAAAGATATCGAGGTATCCATGAGACAACGTTTGCTCCCACTGCTTCTGTCCCTCGGTCTGCTGTGCGGCTGCTCCTCCACCCCCGCCACCCGGGTCGAGGACAGCTTGACCATCGTGGCCACTACGTATCCTACATATATGTTCACTCAGGCTGTAACAGAGGGGGTGGACAACATCACCGTGGAGCGGCTGAACACCGGAAGTGTCAGCTGCCTGCATGACTACACCCTGTCTGTCAACGACATGAAAAAGCTGGAACGGGCCGACGTCATCGTCCTCAGCGGTGCTGGTCTTGAGGAGTTCATGGAGGATGCTCTGCACACCTCCGACGCTCTGGTCATCGACTGCTCCCATGATGTAGCGCTGCTGGAAAACCTCTCCCACCACCATGTGGAGGAAGAGGTTGAGGATGCCGATCATGGGCCGGATGACCACGACCACGGCCACGGCCACGACCACGGTCACTGGGACCCCCATTACTGGATGGACCCCCGCAACGCCCGCATCATGGCAGAAAACCTCCGCCAGCAGCTCTCCCTCTTTGATGCAGATCACGCCCAAGACTATGACCGGAATACCGCCGCCCTGGACGAGCTTCTCTCTGACCTGGACTGCCGGCTGCGGGAAGAGCTGCTCCAGGCTCAGCTGACTGAAAAGGGCAGCCAAATGGGTGGACTGGTCACCTTCCACGACGGATTTCAGTACTTTGCCCACGCCTACGGCCTGCCTCTGCTGGAGGCCATCGAGGAAGAGGCAGGCAGCGAGGCAAGTGCCAAAGAAATCGTAGAAATCACAAAGATTGTAAAGGAATATAACCTGCCAGTTATTTTTACAGAATTTAACGGCTCTGACGCCACCGCCAAGGCCATTTCCCGGGAAACGGGCTGCCGGGTTGTCCCTCTGACCATGATCATGGACGATCTGGATGGCCAGGTGGACGGCGACTTCCGGAGCGATTATCTCAATGGCATGGCGCACAATATGGCTGCGGTCATCGGCGCCTTCTATGGAGGGGAGGATCGTACATGAGAAAGATCAAACACGGCAAGCTGGCTGGCGGCTGCGCAGAGGCCTGCTGCCTGAAGCTGGAAAACCTGTCCGTCCATCTGGAAGGTGACTCCATCCTGGAGGATGTGTCTTTCCACCTCCACTGCGGCGAGATCGCCGCTCTTATCGGCCCTAACGGCGCCGGTAAATCCTCCCTGTTTCGCAGCATTCTGGGCCAGCTGCCCCACAAGGGCTCCATCTCTTTCTCCCCCGCCGGCGGCCCCGCCATCCGTCTGTCCGATTTGGCTGGGGATACACAAAACGGAAAGGGTACCCGCCCTCTCATCGGCTACGTCCCCCAGTCTCCCAACTTTGACCGGGGTGACCCGGTGAGTGTGCTGGACTTCTTCACCGCCGCCACCTCCCACTACCCTGTGTGGCTTCCCATCCCCCAGAAATACCGCCAGCGAGCCCAGCGCTGTCTGGAGCGTGTCCACGGCGGCGACCTGCTGGATAAGCCCATGGGTGCCCTCTCCGGCGGTCAGCTGCAGCGTGTGCTGCTGGCTCTGGCACTGGAACCCATGCCGCACATTCTCATTCTGGACGAACCCCTGTCCGGTGTGGATATCGAGGGCGAGCATCAGCTGCTGGAGATGCTGGACGAGCTGCGCAGCCGCTATGACCTGTCCATTCTCTTCTCCACCCACGACTTTGCCACCTTGGAGCAGTTTGCCGACAAGGTCATTCTGCTCAACAAACGGGTACTCAAGTCGGGTACCCCCAAGGATGTGCTCTCCTCTCAGGAATTCTATGACAGCTTCCATCTGCGTATGGGGAAAGGAGGGGCGAACTGATGGAATTCTGGTATTTCCTCATTGACCTGCTCCCCTTTGAGTGGGCACAGCCCGGCTCTATGTATTTTATGAAGCACGCCTTTCTGGCAGTGCTGGTCATCTCCCCCCTGTTCGGCATTCTGTCCACCATGGTGGTGCACAGCCACATGTCCTTCTTCTCCGACGCGCTGGGACACTCCGCCTTTACTGGCATGGCCATTGGCGCTCTGTGCGGCTTTGGAGAGCCCACCTGGGCTGCGGTGGCCTTCGCAGTGGTCTTTGCTGTGCTGTTCAATCTGGTGCGCCGCCGCTCCCATCTGGCCAGCGACACAGTCATTGGCGTGTTTTCTTCCACAGCGGTGGCCCTGGGCATTTTTATTTCCACCCTGGGCGGGCGCTCCTTCACCAAGTTCAACAGCCTGCTCATCGGCGATATCCTGTCGGTGGAACCTGCCAAGGTAGGTCTGCTGGCTTTGATCCTGCTGCTGGTGCTGGTCTTGTGGGCGGTATCCTTCAATCAGCTGATGCTCTCTGCCGTCCACCCCGCCCTGGCCAACAGCCGCGGCGTAAAGGTGTTCTGGCAGGAGACCATCTTCTCTGTGGCCATCGCGGTAGTGGTGACGGTGTCCATGACCTGGGTAGGCCTGATGGTCATCAACTCCCTGCTGGTGCTGCCTGCAGCCGCCTCCCGCAATGTGGCCCGGAACATGTGTCAGTATCACCTGTTTTCCCTTCTGGGGGCTCTGTGCGCGGGGATCGCAGGTCTGATGACCTCCTATTACATCGGTGCCTCTGCCGGCGCGTCCATCACCCTGTTCCTGGCCGCTTGGTTTATGTTCACCTTCCTGCTGCGCAAAAAAGGCTAATGAAAAGGACTGTACGGTTTCGTACAGTCCTTTTTTAAGCGCCAAAAAACAGAAAACCGGGAGAATATTTCGTGCTGGAGCACGAAATATCCCACTGATTTACATCTGGTTTTCTAAAATTTCCCGGGCAATTTCCTTTGCTGTTGCCCCCACCCGGTCAAAATCCACATAGGGATTGTACAGCCCCTCCAGCTCATCATGCATGGCCTTGGCCTGGGCCAGGGAATCCACTGCCTCCTCCACCAGCGCGGCAGACACCTTCTGTGCAAAGCGCAGCCGTGGGCGGCTGCGGTGCAGCAATTCTTCATCTGCCATGGCGTCCAGGCGCACCCGACGGTAGGG
>RHMF01002280.1_pt1 | contig 15114 bp, 13 predicted proteins | sample 5365151 | NCBI WGS metagenome assembly RHMF01 (sample SAMN10266501, study PRJNA497801) | feces metagenome | isolation source: feces | host: Bos taurus | place: China: Prairie of Fairy Mountain | collected 2017-08-14 | reverse complement strand
AAAAATTATCCTGAAATAATTTTAGTAGAAAACAGTTCTAATATGGGTTTTGCATATGCAGTCAATCAGGGAATTAGATTAGTTAAAACAGAATTCGTATTTCTTTTAAATAATGATACTCTTGTTGAAAATGATACTATCCGTAATCTTATCAAAACCATAAACAGTTCTCCAAATATTTTTTCAGTATCCTCTAAAATGATACAATATCATAATCAGAATCTTTTGGATGATGTAGGTGATGAGTACACTATCATGGGATGGAGTAAACGAAGAGGATACAATCAAGAAAAAACAAGGTATATTGAAGATGAAGAAGTTTTCAGTGCATGTGCGGGGGCTGCTTTATATAGAAGGGACATATTTGATGAAATAGGTTTTTTTGATGAAAATTTTGAGAGCTATGTGGAAGATATGGATTTAAGTTTCAGAGCTAGATTGCAGGGTTATAAATCTTATTATTCTTCAAAAGCGTTGGTTTATCATTATGGTAGTGCAACTACGGGGTCACGTTATAATGCATTTAAAGTAAAAATTTCTGCTAGAAATAATATTTATTTGATTTATAAAAACATGCCTTTGTGGATGAAAATTATTAATGGTGTCTTTATTATTGCAGGGATATTTATCAAGTATTTATTCTTTTATAAAAAAAATCTTGGAAAGGAGTATATTGCCGGAATTAAAGAAGGATTGTCCTCAAGGAATAAATTAACTAAATCATGTACTCCTTTAATTAATTCTTTGAAAATAGAATTATTGTTAATAAAAAATACAATTACATTTTTTAAATAGGTGTTTTTAATGGATTTATCAATCATAATTGTAAATTTCAGAACATATGATTTAACAAAACAAACTATCATTTCAGTATTGGATACAGTAAAAAATATTGAATATGAAATATTGGTGGTGGATAATGATTCTGCTGATGGTAGTTTGGAAAAATTAATTCAGGACTTTAAAAATGAATCATTGGTAAAATTTATTAAAAATAATCATAATGATGGATTTGCAGTAGCTAATAATCTTGCATTTAAAGAGGCTAAAGGTGAATATACTTTACTTCTAAATAGTGATGTAATTGTTAATGATAGAACAATAAATGAATCATTGGACTATATAAAAGGTAATAAAAATATAGGAATTTTAGGTTGTAAAGTAGTTTTACCTGACGGAACTTTGGATAAGGCTTGTAGAAGGTCTTTCCCTACATTTAAAGTTTCTTTTTATAGGATGTCCGGTCTTTCTAAATTATTCCCAAATAGTAAACGATTTAACCAGTATAATCTTTCATACTTGGATGAAAATGGAGTTTATCCGGTGGATTGTGTTGTAGGTGCATTTATGTTAATTGATTCTGCAGTCATGCGAAAATGTAATGGTCTGGATGAATCTTACTTTATGTATGGTGAAGACATAGATTTATGTTATAAAGTTAAGGAATTGGGTTATGAAGTATATTATTTTGGAAAATATGATATAATTCACTATAAAGGTGCTAGTGGTAAAAATAAACGTTTATTGTATGAATTTTATAAATCCATGGAAATATTTTATAATAAACATTATAAAAAAGAGGATTCCTTTGTAATAAACATAATAACATATGTTAGTATATGGGGATTATATTATGTTAAGTTACTATTTTTAAACATTAAAAATCTTTTCACATAATAACTTTAATAATACTTTTTATTATATGAACAACATAATATTAATATTATAAAGTGGTATTATGATAAGAGAAAACCAACAATTATTCAATATATTAAATGTTTTTTTTGATATACTTGTTTTAATTTTTTCAACGTTGCTAGTTTGTTATCCATTTTCTACAAAAATATTAAAATCAAGTTTTAATTTTAATTTTGAAACATGGTTGGTTTTTTTTATAATATTAATTCCTAGCTATATTTTCTTATATAATATCTTTTCATTATATACTCCAAAAAGGACAGATAGGTCTATCTTCTCAGCAGCATACAATATAGGACAAGCCAATCTGTTTGAATTTTTATTTTTATTGTTAATTAACTATTTGGGCGTTATTAAAATTCCACTAAACTTTTTAGTATGTTTTTTAATTTTTAACACTATTTTAGCAATATTGGAACGTGCTATTATTAGGTTTTTCTTAAGATCAATGCGTTCAAATGGTTTTAATATAAAATATGTATTGATAATTGGTGCCGGTGAAGTGGGGGAACATTTGGTAGATACTATTAAATCAAACTCTTATTTGGGATATCATGTAATCGGTTTTTTAGACGATAAGAGAGAGGGTTCTGTTGAGGGTGTAGATATAATAGGAACTGTTGATGATTTGAAAAATATTTTAAACTCTGAAGTTATTGTTGACAGAGTTATTATCAGTATAGCACCTCGTCATTATAAAACACTTGAATCTTTAATGGAATTATGTGAAAAAAACGGAGTTCGTGCAGATATTGTTCCTGATTATTACAGATATCTAACATCACATCCTAACATTGAATTATTGGACAATATTCCTTTAATCAGTGCCCGGTACTTACCTTTGGATATATCTTATAATAGTATATTTAAACGATTATTTGATGTTATTTTTGTTGTAATTACTTCTGTGATTATTTCTCCGTTGTTATTGTTGGTTGCAATATTGGTTAAAGTAACTTCTCCCGGACCTATAATTTATAAACAGGAACGTGTGGGGGAAGATGGAAAAATTTTCATGATTTACAAATTTAGAAGTATGTCTTCTGAAAACGAGTACATTGATGATAAGGTTTGGACAAAAAAAGATGATCCTAGAATTACTTCTATTGGGAAAATAATCCGAAAATATAGTATAGATGAATTACCTCAATTTTACAATATATTTAAGGGAGATATGAGTCTTATTGGGCCAAGACCTGAACGTCCATATTTTGTTAATAAATTCAAAGAATCCGTACCTAAATACATGATAAAACATCATGTAAAACCTGGTATGACTGGCTGGGCTCAAATTAATGGATATAGGGGAAATACTTCTATCGTAAAAAGAATTGAATATGACATATACTATGTGGAAAATTGGTCTTTTCTTTTGGATATGAAAATAATTATTAAAACTATACCTACTTTAATAAACGATAAAAATGCATATTAAGGTGATGATTATGAATTTTAATTTAAATAAAAGGAACTATTTTCTTATTCCAATGTTGCTGTCTTTAATTTGTGTTTTAATTATTACTTTATCTAATAATTTCCCGCTTAGTTGGGATATTTATACACATATAAATTATTCATTGGCTTACTTACATAATGGAATTACTAGTGTGGACTACTTGTTAAATGCACCTAACGGAAAGACAATTGGTTATCCTCCATTATTTCATATGGTTTTGATATTAACTTCATTTGTTTCAGGTACAAAGTTGATAGATGCTGCAAGGATATTACAAGTTTTATTATCGCTAGGTAATGTTTTCACTATTTGTTATGTTGCAAAAGAGTTTTATGATGAAAAAGTAGCATTTTTTGCCGGAATTTTATTATTATCTAGCTTTATGGTAACCAGGTTGTTTTTACCCATTCCAGAAACATTGGCAATGATATTTTTCACATTATCAGTGTTCTTTTATTATAAAGCATCAACGGAGTCTAATTATAAATTCTCCATATTGACTGCAATCTTTGCTATGGTTACTTTAATTACACATTTTTCATCATTTATCTATCTGATGTTATTGTTGTTCGTATTAATGATTGTTCAAACAGCAATATTGCGTAAATTTGATGCGATAGAATACTATATTTATGTAATTTTACCCGTGTTCTTATTGGGTATTGTATCATTGGTTGTGTTATTTGTAGTAAGTTCCTCACATTTAACTCAATTGTTGTCCGGAATAATCTCTATAATAAATAATCCATTTGATTTGTTCATGGGTCAAGTAGCGATGGGTCTGGAAAGATATGTACGATGTGTTGGTATTCCATTGATTTTTTCAATAGTGGGGTTATATTTTTCATTTAAAAAGAAAGAGTTTTTATTTGTATCATTATGGGCATTAATTGCATTTTTAATCACTAATTTGCATTGGTTTGGAATTCCGGTATATACGTTTAGATTATTACTTTACCTATTGGTTCCTATGGTAATTTTAGGTGGGTATGCCATTTCAAATATTTTGGATAATGTTCAAAATGAAAAAAGGAATATGGCCACAATATTAACAATTGCTTTGATTATTTTATCATTTGTATTATGTATTGTTCATATTAATGATCCTTCAGTTAATATTTATAGTTCTTCTACCGAACAATCAACATATCAGATAGCTCCACCTACATCAGAAGAGGTTGAAGTGTTGAATTGGTTTGAAAAAGAGGATGTTCAAAACAAATCTATACTGATAAATAATCTCTTCTTTGGAACGGTTATTTCAAGTGTTGATGAGATACCTATACATTACGGATTTGACGTTTATACTAACAAATCTCTTACAAAATCTTCGTATAATTCATTAAATGAAGAAAAAATTGGATATATTGTATATGATAAAAGTTTAATATTAAATGATTCAGATGATTATAATTATTTGGATGTTCAATTTGTGAATGGAAGTTATTATCCTTCATATTATTTCACAAAGAAAATAACTGATGACAATTTTAATAATATTAAATTACAACATACTGAAAAAGAATTTGAAAATGATAGATTTATAATATGTAAAGTTATTTAAATATTTTAGAGGAAATTATTATGAATATAACAATTATAGGGACAGGATATGTTGGTTTAGTAACAGGTACATGCTTTTCAGATATGGGGAATGAAGTTTATTGTGTTGATGTACTTGAAGAAAAGATTCAATCTCTTAAAAAAGGAATAGTACCAATATATGAACCTGGTCTGGAAGAATTAATCAAAAGAAACTATGAAAGGGGAAATTTACATTTTACAACCAATCTGAAGGAAGGATTAGATAATTCTGAGTTATGTTTCATTGCAGTAGGAACGCCAATGGGTGAAGATGGCAGTGCCGATTTACAATATGTAAGACAAGTAGCTAAACAGATAGGTCAAACAATTATTCATGACATAATAGTTGTTGATAAATCCACAGTACCTGTTGGTACAGCTGATGAAGTAAAAGCTATCATCCAAGAAGAATTGGATAATCGTGGTAAGGATTATAAAGTATGTGTAGTTTCCAACCCTGAATTTTTAAAAGAAGGTAATGCAGTTAATGATTTTATGCATCCTGATAGAATAATCGTAGGTACTGATAGTGACTATGCATCCGATATAATGGCCATGTTGTATGAACCTTTTACAAAAAATCATGAACGAATGATTATTATGGACATAAAAAGTGCCGAAATGACTAAATATGCTTCAAATTGTATGTTGGCTAACAGAATTTCCTTCATGAATGAAATGGCCAATATTTGTGATAAGTTGGGTGCAAATATTGATAATGTTCGAAAAGGTATGGGAAGTGATTCCAGAATAGGTTCCAGTTTTTTATATGCCGGATGTGGTTATGGTGGAAGTTGTTTCCCAAAAGATGTTATAGCAATGATTAAAACGGCTACCGATGCAGGTTATGATCCCGTTTTACTAAAAAGTGTTGAAGAAGTAAACAATAATCAAAAACAATACTTGTCTAACAAGATTAAATCCGTGTTAGGAAATGATTTAACGGGTGTTACATTTGCAATTTGGGGATTGTCCTTTAAACCAGAAACTGATGATATGAGGGAAGCTCCATCAATTACTATCATTAAAGAATTATTGGATGCAGGTGCAAAAATAAATGCCTATGATCCTAAATCAATGGATATAGCAAAAGAATTTTATTTCAAGGATTTGGATATAAACTACTGTAATAATAAATATGAGGCTATAGAAGGAGCAGATGTTCTGGTGATAGTAACAGAATGGAAAGAATTTAGAAGTCCTGATTTCAAGAAGATAAAATCAAATTTATCTAAAAACATAATTTTTGATGGTAGAAATCAATTTAAAAATAGTTTGATGGAGAAAATGGGCATAAAATATTATGCAGTAGGAAAATAATTCCTACATAATATTCTTTTTTTTTTAATATTCATTTACATTAACATATAAATGTCTAATTTTATATGGGTTATTGTTGTTATCATATAATATGAAACGGATATCTTTTTTACCAGTTTCCATAGTTATGTTCTTTTCAATAGTTAGTTTTATTTTCATTTTCGTTAACTTTTATTTCTTCTTCAGAAAATGTACTATTGGAAGTGTCGTTAATTATATCTATTTTCAATTTATATGTCATATCCTTATGTTCGTCGTTTTTAATATCGACATTTAAGTTAAGAATCTCCTCATTACTAAAGTTATAATAACCCTCACTATCTGGAGTTGTGTGTATTCCACTAACTTCAAATGTAGTATTTCCTTGTACGAATAGTTTTTCATCGTTGTTATTGTTTATATTACCGTTAACTACAAGAACACCTGATGAAATTACTGCAATTAATGCTAAGACAGTAATTATTATGAATAATTTGTTCACACTTGAATTACTAAATAATACAAATGTTTTCTTTTCTTTAATTCTAATGTAGTATAAAGGTAATAAAATTATCAGTGTTACTACAACTAAAACTAATGAAACGTGTCTCATATTGAGGAAATGTTCAATTTGAGCTAATATTAATCCTATTATTGAAGTAATCACTAAACTTAAAAATATACTTATCCAAATACGTTCTGTTATTCTGAATTCATCTTTATATGGATTAATAATATTTAAACATAAATATCCTGGTATTAATGCAATAAATGGGATACATAATCCATACCATAACGGAATTACACTAAATGGTGGTACTTCCATTCCAATGTATGATATAATACAGAGTATGGCCAATAGGAATATAATTCTTCGTATATGTTTTTCAGTATATTCTTCAGGATTTTCAATTTTATCCAGTGTGTTCTGTTTTCTAATATAAGCAATCATTAAAATTATTATACCTATGATGGATAATACAATCAGGATACTACTTGCACTCATATTTCTATAATAGACTATCGCAGTACTTAATAATGAGAATATTAAACCAAAGGGTATAATATGACTTAATTTCCGAATTATTTCTTTAAAACCTAATAGAGGGCTCATTGCCATTGTTGAAACAATTCCTACTATTAAGAAGTCCAATGCAAATAATCCAACAAATAAGTACTCGTTATTCACCATTTTTAAAACACTTAGAACTAAGGGTATCAGTGATAGAATGAATAAAGCAATTAAAATTTTTGTTGAATGTTTACTATTAATCTCTACCCCTCCATTATTTTTTTTAAAATCTATATATATTATTTATTTTAATGATTTTACTTCATAAAGTTATTGTTTTTTTTAAAATGAAATTTTCAAAAAATATTAAATATCATTATTATCATAAAATTATAATAAGTTTTTTTTAGATTAATGATTTTTAAAAAATTATTTTGTTTTATAACAAAAAAATACCATTTAGTGAATCATAGCAAGAAGAATAACTTGGAGATTTTAAATTTTTAGATTTTCATCCAAATCACAATTCGGTAAGATGATTGTTCAAGTGAGTTGATTAAATGTTAAATGTTGATACTTTTATTACTGATTATAGAGGAACCAATGGTGTAATCAGGCAATCTAATGAGGATTTTTTTGTAGATGAGGTTCCATTGCAATTACCCTCCGGTGAAGGACCAAATACATGGATACATATGGAGAAAAACGGTAGAACTACATTGGATGTTGTTTTGGATATAGCCCGAGAGTTACATATTAGCAGAAAACGAACGGGTTTTGCAGGAATGAAAGATCGTTCTGCAATAACCAGACAATGGTTATGTATAAGCAATATTACTCCTGAAGAATTACCTGATTTTAATGAAGTATTGCATAATGTAAAAATTTTAGAAATTAAACAAAACCAGAAAAAATTAAGAATGGGTCAGTTAAGGGGCAATAAATTTAAAATAAACATAAGAAATACGGAAGATCCTGCTGAAGATCAAGAAATAGCTGAAAAAGTACTGGAATCGTTAAAAATTACTGGTGTGCCTAATTATTATGGATATCAACGTTTTGGTGAGGTCAGAAGTACTACTCATTTGGTTGGAAAATGTCTTGTTGAAGGCGACATTAAAAAAGCTGTTGATACTTATATAGGAAATCCGAACGAAGAAGAACATAATCTACCATATGAGTCCAGAAAGTTATATGATGAAGGAAAACTTCAGGAAGCCTATGATTTGATGCCTAAAAGTATGCGCTATGAAAAATCAATGATAAAGGAACTGATGATTGGACAAAATAAACATGGGGAAATTCTGGAAAAAGATTACATCAGGGCGATAGAGTCTCTTCCAAAACCATTAAAAAGAATGTTTGTTAATGCATATGAATCTTATCTATTTAACAAGATTGTAAATGAACGTGCAAAAATAGGAATTGATAAATATTTTGATGGTGATATCATAATTGATAAAGAAGAACATTGGGTTCATGAAATAAATGAAGACACCATAGAAGAGGACTTAAAAAATTTTGTATTAAATCCTACTGCACCATTATTGGGTTCAAAAGTTCCATTTGCGGAGGGTAAACAGGGAATCATTGAACGGAAAGTTATTGAAGATGAAAACATTACCAAAGAATCTTTTGAATGTCCAAAAACACCTAAATTGGGAAGTCATGGTGTAAGAAGAAGTGTCAGATTTAAAATAGAAGATACAAACGTGGAACAAATTGATGACGGTATAAGTGTTGAATTTTTCATTCCAAAAGGGTGTTATGCTACTGCAGTATTAAGGGAAATCATGAAAAAAAATGTATAATTAAAAAAAAGAGATTTAGATGAATTTTTATTCATCTTTAAAAATTTCCGGAACATATCTTTTCAATAGTAAGGATAATGTTATAACAGTCACGGAACTTAATGCCATTGCAAATGCACTATATTCCGGTCTGAAGAAAATACCCCATGGTATTAAAATTCCTGCAGCTATAGGAATAAGAATGACATTGTATGCAAAAGCCCAGAATAAATTTAATTTTACTCGGGACATGGTTTTTCTACTTATTTGAATACCAGCAACAGCATTTAATAAATCACCGTTTACTAAAATCATATCTCCTGATTCAATTGCAACGTCTGTTCCAGTACCCATGGCTATTCCTACGTCTGCTTTTGTTAATGACGGGGCATCATTGATTCCATCTCCTATAAATGCCACTATTTTATTCAATGATTGAATTTTTTTAACGTAATCCAATTTTCCTTGAGGTAATACTTCAGAGATAACATCGTTTATGCCTACTTTTTGAGCAACTTTTTCTGAAGTATTTTTATTGTCTCCACTAACCAGGGAAGTTTCAATACCCATTTTATGAAGTGCATTTATTGCTTTAACACTGTTTTCTTTAATGGTATCCTCAATGGTAATTATTGCAAGAACTTCTTTTTCTGCTAATAGAATACCTGTTTTAAGATCATATTCTTTCTGTTCCAAGTCATCAATAATATTTTTGGGAATATTTATATCATTATCTTCAATTAGTTTTTTATTACCTATTAAATAAGTTTTGTTATTTATGTTGGCTTTAACTCCTTTACCTGATATATTTTCGAAATTCGTTACTGGATATAAGTCATAATTGTTCTTGTTTTCATCATTAAATATTGCACTGGATATCGGGTGTTGTGAATACTGTTCAATTGAACGTGCAATTTTTAATATTTCTTCGTTGTTTTTATTGGAATAATTAATTATTTCACTTAATATTGGTTTACCGTTTGTCACGGTACCTGTTTTATCAAGTAATACATGGTTTATTTTATCAGATACTTCTAAAGTTTCTCCATCTTTAATTAAAATTCCGTATTTTGATGCAAGGCCTACTCCCACTGTTAAAGCAGTAGGTATTGCTAATCCAAGGGAACAAGGACATGCAACAACTATCACTGATATAAATATGCTTAAACTGTATAGGAATGGACTTCCCAAATAGAAATACCATACTGAAAATGCAATTAATGCAATTATTAAGATTGTCGGAATAAAGAATTTTATAACTTTGTCCGCTAGTTTCTGTATAGGTGGATTGGAGTTTTGTGCATCCTGAACCATTGAAATTATCTGTGAAAGTACTGTTTTTTCATTTGTATTTGTAACTTTAAATTTAAATGATCCTTCCTTGTTAATTGAGCCACCAATAACATTTGAAGAAACTTTTTTTAGAACAGGCATGGATTCTCCAGTTACTAATGATTCATCCACGTAACTTTGTCCTTCTATTATTTCTCCGTCCAATGGAATTTTTTCTCCAGGTTTTACAATAACCACATTTCCTTTAAACACTTCATTAATTGGAACTTTTTTCTGGATTAATTGTCCATCAACCATTTTTTCAACAGTAGCTTCTGTAGATTTAAGTTGAACAAGTTTTTTTATGGAATCGGATGTTTTACCTTTAGCTCTATCTTCCAAATATTTACCAAGCATTAAAAAGGATCCAAGCATTATGCTTGTATCGTATAACATAAAATGACTTTCTCCTAAAAGATGAAAAGTACTAAGTACACTAACTATAAATGAAATTCCAATACCTAATGAATACATTACATCCATATTTAAATTTAAATGTCTTATTGATGTTATTCCCGATTTTATAATTGGGTATGAAACATAAATAAACGGTAATATTGATATTGCCAATAGAATGTAAGATGAGTTATGTCCTAAATTCACATTTCCAAACATCAAATACATTAATAAAGCTGAAAAAAAGAATCCAACAATAATTCTATATAATTTATTTTTCTGGTTTTCGGCATGTTTTTTTTCTAGAATTTCATTATTTATAGAATTATTATCATGAATGCCCAGATATTCATATCCTATAAGGTTTATTCTGTCTCCAATATCGTCAGTTGTAATCATTTTTGGATTGTATAACACATCTGCTGTTTCAGAGACCAGGTTTACATGGACTGAATATACGCCGGGCATTTTTGATACTGCGGAGGTTACTGCACGTGAACACATTACACATGTCATACCTGCAACATTTAATGTTTTTTTTTAACACTTGCAGGGAAGCCAATCATATCTAAAGAACTTAATATTTCTTCAACATCATATTTTTCTTCATCATATTCCACTATTACTTCTTTTGAAGAAAGATCAGCTTCAACATTTGATACATTTTCATTGTTTGTTAAAGTTTTTGTAATTGTATTTACACATGCATCACAGTGCATATCTTCAACAACAAAGGTATCGCTTTTCATCATGTCACCTCATTTTTATTTATTTAAATTTTGTATATACTAAATATTATTTCAAAAGTATTATATATATTTAACATTGTTAACGAAAAAAAAGAAAAAAAAATTAGTTGAGGGTGATTAATGAATGATCTGCATCCACAGTAACATCCATATCATTTTTTAAAGTATTAATTATGTCAATTTCGGGATTATCTACCATAGGAATTTTTGAGATAATTGCACCAATCGCAATAATAGGTTCTGCTTTTTGACAAATTATGGCTTTAGGAGCTGTATTATTTTTAATCATCTGATAAATTACATAAGAACCAACAGTTGAACCTTTACCTGAAGGAATAACTAAAATTTTATCGGTAATGCATTTGTTGTATAATTCATGCTTTTTATCTATAACTATTCCTGTTTTTGGATCAACTCCTCCTAAAAAACTGATTGGATCTTTAGTGACTAAAGTTTGACCATTTTCTTTGCCTTTTGAAATCATCCTACATTTGATATCTTCTGACATATTAATGCTCCAATTATAATAATCCTTCTGATCTAATTAAATCAATAAATGTTTTTACTTCACCATCATCTGAAGGTTTATCTTCTTTTTTAGTATCTTCAACGTTTTCTTCTACTTTTTCTTCTTTTACTTCTACTTTTTCTGCTTCAGGTGCTTCTGTTGTTGTGGTTTCTGTTTGTATGAATCCTTGTTCTCTGAGTGTTTGTGTGAATGTTTTTCCGTCTGTGGTTGTTTCTGCTTTAGGTTTTTCTTTTGGTTTTGATACTTCTTCTACTTTTTCTTCTTTTACTTCTACTTTTTCTGCTTTTGGAGCTTCTGTTGTTGTGGTTTCTGTTTGTATGAATCCTTGTTCTCTGAGTGTTTGTGTGAATGATTTTCCGTCTGTGGTTGTTTCTGCTTTAGGTGTTTCTTTTGGTTTTGATACTTCTTCAACAATTTGTTCAACTTTGTTTTTTGCTTCTTCGATGGTTGCTTCAATTTCTGGTTTTGATTTTTCTACTGCTTCAATGATTTTTTGTCCTTCAATGAATCCTTGTTCTCTGAGTGTTTGTGTGAATGATTTTCCTTCAGAACTTGGTTGAGCTTTTGCTTTTTCAGCTTCTTCAGCCACTATTGTTTTTGCTTCTTCGATGGTTGCTTCTATTCCAGGTTTTGCTTTTTCCACAGCGTCCACTATTTTTTGTCCGTAAATTAAACCTTGTTCTCTGAGTGTTTGTGTGAATGATTTTCCATCACCAGTAGCATTGCTTTGGGTGGAAGTTGCATCTTCAGTTTTTTCAACTTTTTCTTCTGCAGGTTCTTCGGAAACTTCTTCTTTTTCTTCGTTAATTCCTTTTCTTTGAGCTATTTTTTCATCTTGTTTCTCAATTTCTTTTTGAACCTTGGTTTCTAATTCTTCTTTTTCAGCTTTTTCTGCTTCTGCTCTGGCTTTAGCTTCTTCTTCTGCTTTGGCTTCAGCTAATTTCCTTTTTTCTTCATTTTTTCTGATAATTATTTCAGAAACACCAGGAGCAACACGTCTTTTTAATTGCATTTTAGCTTTTTGAACTAAGTATGTTGTTTTAGTTTTATAAACAGTATCCTCATTTTCCACTATTTCAATGTTAATCTCTTTGTCTTGAGATCTAGGTTTTACTTGAGATTTATGCAATGTTTGAACAGATCTTGGATTTTTTCCAGATATGTTGTGTGGTTTTTGATTTTCTGGATTTGTATCTACAAATTTAGATTCTTTATCACTCATTTTATACCCTTCCTTAAATTTAACAATTTAACTTATTAATCCTAAATAATAATATCCTAATAATTATTTTTAAAATAATCAAATTCAAAATTCTATTTGTTTATAAATAGACAATTTTTATTATAATTAAATATATATGTTATTCTAATTAATTAATATTCTCATTTAATAACATACCCTTTATTTTAAAAAATTTAAAATAAAATTTATCATAATTAATAATTATATTTGTTATCCGTTAATAATTAATTATATTGAAATATATTTTTAGAGAATAAATTTGCAATGTTTTAAAAAAAAGTTATAAAAAAAGTTTAGGTTTAGTAACCTACATAAGTAGTAAATCTTAATGCAATACAAATTAATGCTATTATAATAGCACCTATAATTACTTGATTTGGAGAAAGTTTGATTCCTGCTGTTTCATCATCGAAATATCTTACAATACCCGCTCCACTTGCCGGTAATGTTTTTTTGCTTTTACGTGCCAATAGTTTCCCTCCTATTAATATTCTTTCTCTATTTTATATTATATTCTTACTTTTGTTATTAATTATATTAATAGTATTGTGTCATGCTATTTTTTTTCATGATCTTTGACCATTTTTATAGCACAGAAATCTCCGCACATACTGCACATTTCATCTTCTGATGCTTCAGCACTTTCATAATACTCTTTAGCAGTTTCACCATCAATTGCTAATTCGAATTGTTTGTTCCAATCGAAGTTGTCTCTAGCAATTGCCATTTCTTTTTCTTTACGCATTGTGCTTGGTATTTGTTTTGCAATGTCTGCCACTTCTGCAGCTATTTTTGAAGCTATAACTCCCTGTTTTACGTGTTCTACTGAAGGAATACATAAATGTTCTGCCGGTGTAACATAACATAAGAAATCAGCTCCACTGGCTCCGGCAATACTTCCACCTATTGCTGCAGTAATGTGGTCGTATCCTGGTGCTCTATCTGTGACTATTGGACCTAGAACATAAAATGGGGCTTCATCACATATTGTTTTCTGTATTTGCATATTTGCTTTTACTTCGGTAATTGGTACGTGACCAGGTCCTTCAACCATTACCTGTACTCCTGCTTCTTTGGATCTTTTTACTAAGCGCCCTAATGTAGTTAGTTCTCTAATTTGAGCTATGTCTGTAGCATCATGTATGCATCCAGGTCTTAAACCGTCACCTAAGGATAATGTAACATCATATTCTTTACATATGTCCAATAAATAATCAAAATCTTTATGTAACGGGTTTTCTTTTTCATTATGCATAATCCATGCAGCTGTTAGAGCTCCACCTCTGCTGACTATTCCCATAATTCTTTCGGAATCTTTTACGGATTGTATGGAATCTTTGGTAATACCACAATGAACAGTTATAAAGTCGACACCTTCTTTTGCTTGTTCAGTAATTACTTTAAATATTAGATCTTCGTCCATATCTACAATTGCTTCGCCACTGTTTCTAGTTTCTACTCCTGCCTGGTAAATAGGTACAGTTCCAAGAGGGATGTTTGTTTTTTCTCTAATAGCTTTTCTTATTTCGAGTAATTTAGAACCTGTACTTAAATCCATCACAGCATCTGCACCATATTTGACTAGTACGTCAACTTTTTCCAGTTCAATATCAATATCTTCCATTTCTGTTGAAGAACCTATATTTGCATTAATTTTTGTTCTTAAACCTTTTCCAATACCTGTAGGTAATGTATCATTGGTATTGTTTTTTGGTATAACAACTTTTCCAGAAGCAATATATTTTCTTAGTTTTTCAACATCTATCTCTTCGTTTTGGGCAACATATTCCATTTCAGGAGTTATGTTTCCTTTTTTTGCTTCTATTAACTGAGTCATATTTAAAACCTTCTCCCCAAATTTAAAGTATATTATTATGTATGGATATTCATTTAAAAATAATTATTTTTTTTCAAATGCTTTTTATTTTATTTTTAACCACAAAGTATAAATACTATTCTATATATAAATTATAATGTGCCACGCCGGGGTGGCTCAGCTGGTTAGAGCGCACGGCTCATAGGGTAT
>RHMF01000643.1_pt1 | contig 15119 bp, 17 predicted proteins | sample 5365151 | NCBI WGS metagenome assembly RHMF01 (sample SAMN10266501, study PRJNA497801) | feces metagenome | isolation source: feces | host: Bos taurus | place: China: Prairie of Fairy Mountain | collected 2017-08-14 | reverse complement strand
GCGGGCGTGTTGAAATTGGTAGACAAGCCAGACTTAGGATCTGGTGCCGAGAGGCGTATGGGTTCGATTCCCTTCGCCCGCACAAAGAAGAGTTGCTAAAGATGTGGAAATCACAAACTTAGCAACTCTTCTTCTCTTATTTTGGCGACTTTTTGGCGAGATAAGTGTTAGTTATATGAAGTTTGCGATTGCTCACAACACCTGCGAGAAAATCCTGGCGAATGACTCCTTAGCCTTGTCGATGCGCGGGCGTTTTTCCCAATCCTCAAGAAATACCTGTTCGCAATCTTTCTGGTCATTCAGAAAGATTGTTTTCTGTTTGGCGGCAAGGACTTCATCATACATGAATGCATTGATTTCAAAATCTCTTGCTTATATGCTTGATTCTGTCTAATTTTATACACATAAAATTGAATTCATGCCTAAGCCTAATACAAGAGAAAAATCGATTTTCAGAGTAACCTGGATAGGAAGCATAGTAAACTTCCTCCTTTTGGTATTAAAATTCATCTCCGGTATCGTAGGACATAGCTCGGCTATGGTTGCAGATGCAGTACATTCTCTGTCAGACTTCATCACAGATATTATCGTGATCGTATTTGTAAAGATATCAGGAAAGCCTGAAGACGAGGATCACAAATACGGACATGGCAAGTACGAAACTCTTGCAACGGCATTAATTGGTATCGCCTTGTTTGCTGTGGGCATCGGACTTCTTGTAAATGGAGCCACAAAGGTATCTGAAGTAATTAATGGAGCAGTCCTTCGCGCACCAAGTATGATTGCATTAGTAGTCGCCGCCGTGTCTATCATAGCTAAAGAAATACTATACAGATACACTGTGCACATTGGACAGAATCTCAACTCTCAAGCAGTCATTGCAAACGCATGGCATCATAGAAGTGACGCATTATCATCAATCGGAACCCTAGTGGGTATTGGCGGTGCGATTTTCCTCGGAGAAAAGTGGAGAATCCTTGACCCTATTGCTGCAATTATTGTCAGCGCCTTTATCATCAAGGTAGCCATTGATCTCATTAAGCCTTGCGTTGACGAACTTCTTGAACGTTCATTGCCTGCAGAAACCGAGAAACAAATTCTTGGCATCATAACCTCATTTCCAGAGGTCAGTTCACCACATCACCTCCGTACACGCCGCATAGGTAACCACATTGCGATCGAGGTTCACCTACGAATGGACGGACAGACAACTTTAGAAAATGCTCATGCAATAGCAACAGCTGTTGAGAAACGACTCAAGGAAGAATTTGGCCCTGACACCCACATTGGCATTCATATGGAGCCAATCAAACAAACTGCACAATAGTAAATGGGATATTTGTAGCTAACATGCTTATGAATCTAAAGGAGAAAAGAATTATGTGGACATCTGTATTGGCACCCATACTAATCGTCATGGGTGTAACTCTTCTAGTTCTCGGTTCCATTCCAGTAAAGAACACAATTGAGAATAATACGCTTATTGTAAACTTCATTATCGGCAAGAAGGTCATTGATGTCACAGATGCAAAGTTCCTTCCTGTCCCTGACGATGTTGACAAGAACCTCATCAGAACGAACGGCACAAGTGTCGGAAAGAAGAAATCCGGCAATTTCAAGAACACCAAGACAAAGAATAAGTATATCTTCTACCTTACTGGAAATGGCGAAAGGGTCTATTTTGAGATAGGTGACAAGAAGTACCTGGTAGATAACGTCAACAGATAATCCAACTATGGCAGAAAAGGAAAAGATGCTCTCCGGAATGGTATACTCGGCAATATTGCAAACAGAATCTCTGATACGATGTGATATATCGTGGAATATGGCTTCTGAAGATTAATGAATAGGCTTATTATCCACAGAATCATATCAATCGAGAAAAGCAGGTCCCAATACTTTTCCTTATCTTCAAATTCAAGTACGTTGTGAACACCTTCGTCAATTCTCACAATAGCAGAAGTCTTGATGAATGGAAAAATGCTTTGAATGGTCACTTCATATAGCCCTTGAGGGATATTTAGATTTACAGAAGGTGTCCGCATCAAGCCGAGTAATTGCCCACCGATAAGTATCTTGTGCGGTAGCATCGGTGTGAATTTCCTTTTCTTCTGTATGATTGTCAGTCTTGCCATCTAATGCTGAAATGATAGGTAAAGTTACTAAAAGTATAGGCACCTTGTGATCATTATATCATAAGGTGCCATTTTTTTGAACAAATTTATTTTCCTATGAGCAAAGCATAGCAACGCCTATTGCCAGGAGAATCATGTCAAGTGTATTCATTTTCTTGTCAAGAATTTAAATAGTTCACTAAGAGCAAGAACTCCGAATGAAAGACCTATTACCGTCCACCATTGACCGGCCGTCAAGGTGACTATGTTGAAGAGAGACTGCATTCCCGGTGTAAGCATAACCAATAGCGTCAGCACTATGACAAATGCAATGGTAAGCCACAACCATCTGTTGGTAAACATCTTGTGAGTAAACCAGTTCTTGCCTGAGCGGATGCTGAAAATAATAGTAAACTGACTGAAGATCATCACTGCAAATGTCATTGTGCGAGCAACATCTAGTGAAGTCTTCATTCCAATAAAATATGCCACCAGAGTTGCCAAGCCTATAGTAAGTGATTGTATAATGACTCTTGTTGTGAAAGATCGAGTAAAGATACCCTGATTCGGATTGATCGGTCTCCTCCTCATAATATCCTTGTCGGCATGATCGACACTCAGTGCCAAAGCTGGAAGAGAGTCACCGACAAGATTTATGAAGAGCAGCTGGATAGGCAATAACGGCATATCAAGGTTTGCAAGAACTGCGACCAAAAGCAAAACAATCTCACCAAGGTTGGTTGAAATCATGAACTGTATTGACTTCATCAGATTGTCATATATCCTTCGGCCCTCGCGTACCGAAGTGACAATAGTAGCGAAATTATCATCTGCAAGCACGACGTCTGCAGCTTCTTTCGCAACATCAGTACCGGTGATTCCCATAGCGACTCCTATATCTGCAAGTTTCAATGCAGGTGCGTCATTCACTCCGTCGCCGGTCATAGCCACCACATTGCCTCTGCTCTGGAAGGCTCTGACTATTCTAACCTTATGTTCTGGAGCAACGCGTGCGAACACTGACACATTACCGGCCAATTGCTTGAGCTGCTCGTCGTCCATCATTTCAACATCTGTTCCAGTCAAGATACAGTCTTCAGTAGTTATGATGCCGAGACTCTTTGCGATGGCAGTGGCTGTAATCTTATGATCCCCGGTTATCATCACAGGCTTTATTCCTGCTTCCTTGCATCTACGGACAGCTTCTTTTGCCTCTTCACGTGGCGGATCGATCATACCGACCATTCCCAAGAAGATGAGTTCATTCTCAAGCGTTGCAGAGGTGATGGTGTCAGGAATCTCATTCAGTGATTTGCAGCAGATGGCGAGGACTCGGAGTGCTTTTGATGCCATATCAAAATTAGCCTTCAGTATGTCGTTCTTGTCTTCCTCTGTCAAAGGTCTGACTTCTGTTCCGTCATTTATCCTGGTACAACAATTCAGAATTTCATCAAGTCCACCTTTGACCGCGATAATATATTCTTCGCTATCGCTGCGATGGACGGTGGTCATAAGCTTGCGCTCGGAATCAAAGGGGATTTCCGCAATTCTCGGCATATCTACGTCCAGGATAGTCTTGTCTATACCGTATTTCATACCGACATCCAGAAGTGCAGTTTCAGTAGGATCGCCTATGGCTGTCTTCTCTGTATTGAATGTGGCATCATTTGCAAGAATGGACATTTTCAGCATCTCACGGATCAGGATATTATCCTCATCCGTCTCATAAGAATGACCTGCAACATAAATTTCTGTGACAGTCATTCTGTTTTGTGTCAATGTTCCCGTTTTGTCAGAACAGATTACAGTCGTGCTGCCAAGCGTTTCGACTGATGGCAGATTACGGACAATGGCATTCTTCTTTGCTATGCGCTGTACACCTAGCGCAAGAACTACAGTCGACACAGCCGGAAGTCCCTCCGGAATTGCCGCAACTGCAAGACTGACGGCGGTCATGAACATATCCATAATTCCACGTCCATAGCATAGACCGATTACCATGATAACTACACATACTGCCAAACAGATGATTGCAAGAGTCTTACCAAGTTTGTCCAGTCTTATCTGCATAGGTGTACGGATGTCTGGAACAGACTGAATCATTGATGCAATCTTTCCTACTTCCGTCTTGCCTCCGATTGCAGTGACTATGCCTTTACCATGGCCATAAATTACACTACATGAGCTATATGCCATATTGATCCTGTCTCCGATAGGTGCATCTGCATCTACAATCGCATCTGCATCCTTTTCTACAGGCACTGACTCTCCAGTAAGGGCAGATTCCTGTACTTTTAGATTGCTGGACTCTACCAGTCTTAAATCGGCAGGCACACTGTCCCCGGTCTCGATGACGACTATATCTCCTGGCACAAGTTCCCGGGATTCCACAATCTTCATTTCGCCATCGCGTATTACTTTACTATGCGGCGCTGACATCTTCTCAAGTGCATCCAGGGATTTCTCAGCTTTTGCCTCTTGGAAAACACCTATGATGGCGTTAGCAATCAGGATCACAAGTATGATAAGTGCATCTGTAATTCCTTCTCCGTTCATATATCCTGTTATGCCGGAAATTATTGCAGCAAAAATCAGCACGATAATCATGAAACTCTTGAACTGGCTTATGAATTTCTGCCAAAGCGTAGTGTGCTTTGTTTTCTCGAATTCGTTATAGCCATATTTCAACTGTCGAGAGCTTACTTCACCCGATGATAGACCTTTATTCGGATCTGTCTGAAACTCTCTGAATGCATCTTTTACATTCAATTGATGTGATTTCTTTTCCATAATTTCTCTTATTTGTTCTTCAGAGGTGCAAAGTTATTGCCCGCAAAGGTTATATTTATTACATTTATCGGCACAAATATTTATGAAACTTCGCTTATGGAGAATGTTGGGGATAATTATCGGATAGATATTGCAGATAGACTTGAACGATTAGGTGCGTCAGGGATGCTTTTAAGTTTCAATGTGCCGGACATCGCTGAAAAAAGCATAAGGAATTTCTATATAACAGGAGGTGTTATCATATGTCTATGCCGCAAATACCAGGGCTCTATCTATATTGACGGTAAGGAGCATAGGTTTGGAGATTGCAGTGTAGCTGTTCTCCCGGAGAAACATCTGATAAAGTTTACCGAGTCAATCAAAGAAGAAAACATTCAGCTTATTGCTGTAACGACCGACTACATCCTGGATATGCCATCTCCGATAGATACGAGTATATTCAGCTATTCCAGGTATATCCCGGTAATGCAGATATCTGACAGTAAGTATAATGATTTTCTAAGCTATTTTAGGTTTCTCTTCAAGGAGAGCAATGAAAAGAGTCTGTATCAAGAGGAAATCATACGCTCCATCCTGTATGCATTGATACTTGAGATTGCTGGTGAGTATGATGCACAATATAATATAAGGTCAGGTGCTCGGATCAAGTCTCATAATCTGACAGATAAATTCTTCCATCTTCTTGCTGTATATTACAAGGAGAACAGGACAGTAAAGTTCTATGCTGACAAACTGAATATCACATCAAAGTATCTTACTACAGCAATCAAGAAAGCAACAGGGCGTCCGGTACTTGACTGGTTGCATGAAGCAGTCTTAATAGAAGCAAAGATGCTGCTGAGGACAACTGATCTGACCGTACAGGAGATTTCGGAAAGGTTGAATTTCTCCAGCCCATCAGCTTTCGTACAGTTCTTCAAGATACATATGGGAACCACACCTAAGAAGATTATATAAACGTTCAATATTAGTCAACCAACTTAGTCAAATCATAATACATCAGGCATGTATCAGTTTCTGCATCAGCGGTGGTTTTATCGAGATACTTGAAATCGTTTTTCAGATAGAACGGGATTGCCTCACGCAAGGCATCTACTGTCACGAATGAGCAACCTGTTCTATTTCCAGAAATAAAGAATTCTTTGACAAAATTGAGGATATCTGATCCGATTCCGTTTTTGTGATACTTGCAATTTACAGCAAGACGTCCAATCTTCACGGCTGGGTAATCACTTCTGTGTTTGCTGTGCGGGAAAAGGGCCTTTATCTTTCTCCAGGTAGCCTTGTCGCTATCCGGTACCGAGATCTTATCATTGGAAACAGAGAAGTATGCAACAATGTCTTCGTCAGTTTCAAGGATGTATGTTACAGACAGAAGTTTCTTAAGGTATGGTTTGGCATCAGTCAATAAAAAATCGTTCAAGTCCTGATTTCCGCAATCAAAGGACTTGAACTGATAATCTTGAGTGAGACGAACAACTTTGATATTGTCTGTCATAGAATCCTATTAGAAGTTAAACGTAAGCATCTTTTTGATGCGTTCGGCTCCAGCCTTAACACGAGCTCTCTCTGCCGAAGTCGCTTTCTTCTGCTGTTCCATTTCAGCGAAGAAGTCTACTGCAGCTTGACCTGTTAATGGTGGAGTTGGTGCTATTGGTTTTGCCATAATGCGTTTTATTTTAATTACTTGGCAAAGATAGCAAGAATCGTGAAAAGTGACAAAATTTTTCATTGTTTTAAACAATTGTCCTACACATCAGCTTATTCTGTGGCAAGAATCTTCAGTTCTTCCCAAATGATCTTACTTTTAGTCTTCTTTTCTTTCTCAACCCTCATAACTAATCCTTTCGGATCAGTATGCATGCGATAGTTTACTTTCTTGCCTGATGACGGATGATAGCAGGTTATCCAGACCATCTGTTCAGCCTTAATACGGATCTTATACTCTGTTACCTCCAGCTCGTCCTCTATGTAGTCTGACAGTATATTTTCCAGATTTTTAATTGACTTGGCCTCAGATTCCATTCCTTCAATACGCTCTTTAGTTGCCTTGAGAACTTTTCTGCAGCCCTGCATTTCAGCAAAGGCCTTGGAATACTCGCCCACAGGATCTTCCAGATGTGATTCTTCTGCCGCAACGAGTGCCCGATGGGCCCAAACGTGCGGAGAATTTTCGTAAGCCAGCAGCATGAATGCGGCAGTGATCAGTGCGGAAATCACCGCCGTAAATACGACCTTAATCTTGCCTGAGCTTGCTATTGCTTTGCACAGGGTCGACCAGCGCTGGTTCCATGCTTCAAATTTATCATTCATCCCATTCAGCAACCGCACATGGTCTTCAGATAATTTTGCAGGATCAACCCTGACATCTACTCCTTTCTTGATTACTGCGGTTGCCTCACTCAGTTTCTTGTCGTAATTTTCTACCTTACCTTTGAATTCATTGATTTCTGTTCGGGTAGCGACCAACGCCGGAAGCTGATTGTTCAATGATTTGACGTCACTGCTTATGGACGACAGATCGTTAGAGATATCATTTACCGCTGTCTTGATTGCCTTCTCCTTCATTGGATTGTCAATCTCCATCTTGTATTCTGATGTTCCCATATCTTTATAATTTTGGACCTCTTGATATACTTATACTCTGTTGACGTTCCTGTCGCTCTTGCAGTCGTTCTTGCAGTTTCTCCCTCCGTTCTTGAATCTCTCGCTTTCTCTGTTCCATAAGATCCATTCTGTATCGCACGGCCATGTCCTTACTCATCTTGTATTCTGGAACTGGAGTGTGGACTGGCTGCAGTACTTTGTGATTATTGATGTCTGGCGCGACTCCTCCTGCTTTCAGCAGTTTCTCAACCTCGGGAGTCATAAGCAATGATCTTCTTTGATCCGTCAACATTGTCTGCTGCTTAACAGGCAGAATCTTCTCTGCGGAGAGGGTACGGTCAAGCTTGCCACCTTGAAAACGAATACCATTACGCTCAAAGCTGATACCCTTAATCAGTCCGCTACATAGATCTGTGCGGTATCTGACAATGATGCCAAGCTTTGCGGCCTCATGCTTAAGAGTCCATGCGTCAGTTCCTCCTTCAGTCAATCTGTAGATGTCCCGGCACATAGATTGTCTTTCTCTTTCCCTAGGACGTTCTGATCTGGACTTTGAGACACTTTTGTGGTCTCCCCAGGTGTACCCGCGTTTGACAGTAAGGTCACGACATATCTCGATTCCTCTTTTTATATCCCTGTGATCCTTCAGACGATTGCCGTTGTTGTCTACCATATTGAGGATACAGTGAGAGTGCGGATTGGATTTTTCGCTATGACGGACAATCAGGTATTGCGTATCATCGTATCTTAGTCCCTTCAGAACTGACTGCCAGTCTCTTACCATTGCTTCATTGACGATTCTGTCGACTTCACTCTTTCCCAATTGGGTAATTGCCTGCTCGACAGTATCTACTGCATACGAAGGATGTGGCATGGTATTGTTAACCATGGCAACAATGTCTTGCGGAAGATAGCTTATATACATGTGCTTTACGCATTGCTGTACCCTGGGATTCATCTCCGCCTGCACGCGGAAAGAGTGGGCTATGCGGTCAGGGTCTCCTCGCAGATGTCCATCAGGATTAAGAATGACATCTACTCCTTCTGCATGAAGGATCTCGGTCTCCTTGTCATTACGCCCATCCACATCCAAGTCATACCGAACGGTTCCACCGAAACCTCGTCCGCTAGTCATTCCGATTCTCATGGCTGCACCTCCTTCCCGCTTCGATAGCTCTGGATAAAGGAGGTTAGCTCATGATTGATCTTAGAGACCTGAGAACTTAATGTGTAATAATCTCTCTGTAGCTCATCCCAATCCAAATAGTTCAGTCTCTTGACTATTGCATTAATATCAATAGTGACCTTATATAGGTTTTTAATGATATTAATCAACTCCTTCGGAAGGGCTTCCATAACGTGCGAACTGATTACTATCATTCCGAGCAGATCAGCCTTGGTCAGACTTACCTTTCCATTGAGATAGTCGGTGTAGATAGATTTTTCGATTACGGAGTTCTTTACTGCCTCACGCAGGACCTCCGATATACTCTTGTCGGCCTGCTTCTCCAATTTCTCAAGATGCCTTCTGGTAATCTTGTCTGTCCGGAAGCTGATCACAGCTTTCTTCTTGTCGCCTTCTTCGATGCGGGGGCGACCTCCGCTCTTATCTTTTCTTTTCATCTGTCTGTTTTTTTGTGTGGGGGGTATGGGCAGCAAGAGCCCGGGCGGCCAAAAGGCCGTTGGGACCCGGGGCTTTCTGCCGGCGGAACTTCCTGACCGTACGGTCCAGGAAGCGAGTTTTGTGAGAGCCGCGAGGAGCGGTCGAACAAGTTTTTGTTTACAAAAACCCTAACTCGCTACTACTCTGACAGAGTAGTGATTCGCAATACAGAAATGCCGTAGGACAATTCTGTAATAGCGTCCGAAAACTGTCCGGTGGACATTTTCAGCGGTGCGAATCAATAGCTCTGAAAGGGGACGAAGTCCGGTGGACTGAGGCCTCTGGAAGAGCGGCTCTGACAGAGTGCCTGTGGCCTGTCGTACTTTTTCAGGGTGTCATTCTGAACAGCTGATAGCTCTCGTATTGTAGTAGAAGTCAAACATAAATCTTCTCATTGCCGATGACCTATCCATAATTTCATTAACTTCCTGAACTATAGCTTTGCCGTCTTTACCATTAAAGGTTTTCAGTAGGCAGCATGTCGCCTCAAAGATCTCTTGATATTCATCATTGTAATTGTTCATAGCATATTTCTCCAAATTCGTTTTTAGTAGATGGGAGTAAAGGCGTTTCGCCGTCTGTGTTCATGATCACAGGAGCTAGATTCTTGTTGATCTTTCTGGTGTTTCCACGATATCCTACTCTAGGATTCAGGACGTAAAGGTTCAATTTGAATTTCCCTTTCATCTTGCTCCTGCGGTTAGGATCATGGCATAAGACATTCATCGTTATAAGGCTACCGATTGCTTTATAAACTGATGTTTTTCCTAGACCAATCTGTTCTGTTATATCGTTGATGTCAATGTGGACGTAGTTGTTTTTATCTACTATCGTCAGTATGAACAACAGCACTCTTAATGTTGTTGGCTTCATGTTGCTGTCTTTTGCCAGCCCCTGCAGAACATCAATGAACATAGGGATAAACTCTCCGTTCGAGTAACCCTCGTGGCCGGAAACCTTTATCTCAGTTATGTTAATTTGACGTATAATCAAGTCTTCCATACTTCTTGGTTTAATCCGTAAACTTGAATGATTTGTCCATGCCTGCGGAAAATTTTTCCGTGTTTACGGAATTTTGTGTTTGTAATTCTGTGTTTGTCAGTCTGTTGATACTGGTTCCTTATTAGAAATTATCTCATGAGGAACTCATTTACATCCTTACATGCATTGTAGCGTTGGGACCAGTCATCAATAACTTCACATCTCTGCTTGATCTTTATTCCGGCATTCTTTCCCGATGTGTCGTTGTCAAGACACAGGATTATCTGCCTGGAAAGAAAAATAGAAATGGCGTTATCCACCAATGAGGTCGAATTCAATACGACAATGTTGCTGTTAAAGATGTCTATCCATCCAAGTTCAATCAGGCTCAGGTAGTCAAAAAATCCTTCACAAACAATAATCGGCTTCCCCGCGACATCGATTTGAGATGTGATCTGCTTTTTGCCGATACATCCTTTGTAGAAAGGATTTCTTATTTCCCAACCGTGACAGTCATTCCGGAATCCAATACCATATAAGACCTTTCCATTGGTAGTCTTAAAATTGATTTGCTTGCACACCTGCTTGATGACCTCGTCGTGGATTCCTCTGCTGCGGGAGTACATAAGAAGATTTCTACACAGTTCACATGTGCTTATAACCATTGACTGGCAGTGAGGCTTTGATATATAATCTTCTTTTTCTTTTCCGGGCAAAAGAAGATCTGAACTTCTGAAGCCTGAAGCGAGTTCCTCGATCTTATTTAAAGAATCCGCTGTGGATGATGTCCCACAGATTCTTTTTACAAGATCTATTATATCACCGCCCATCCCGGATCCGAAATCATACCATCTTGTCCCGTTCTTGAAGATGTGAAAAGAGGCTGTCCTTTCATCTCGATCTGGTGCATAGTACCATGCATCATATTGAGCCTGCTTGGCGCATCTTACTCCGATGCTATCAAGGAAACTGCAGATATCTATCTGCTTCGCTTGTTCGATATTCATTTCAGCATCTCTTTATTGTTGCCGACAAGTGAACTTTTCGAGATGATTCTCTCAATGTCAGATCGACGATACCTTCTTTGGCCTCCGATCATAACCGGTACCAGATAGCCCTGAGATTGCCATCTGTTCAATGTGCGCGTACTGACATCCAGCATAGAGGCTACATGCTTGAAGCTGTAATAAACTTCCTCTTTGCTGTCTTTCATTACTTTGTACTGTTGGTCGAACTCTTCTCTGATAAGTTTCTTTAAATGATTCAGGAAAGAGTCGAATTTATCTACACTGAAATTAAGAGTAGCGTGCGGATACTGTGTTTTCAAAACGTCAAATGATGTTTCCATACATCTTATTTTTAACGGTTCAGCCTCTTCGGTGCAGTTCCGGACTGCGCCTTATTTGGCTGCGTTCATCAGTGAAGGCCGGAATCACTTCGCCGATGACATTGCAAAATTAGAGTGGCGCAAAAACTTTCTCGAGTTTTTACGCCACTCTAAAGGTAACTTGCAGTTTGTCAATGTGTTATGTTTTGAAAAGCGGAGTCGTATCGGAGACTCCGGTGGAGAAATGACGGAGACTCCGGTGATCTTTTACTGTGATAATCGGTTTTTGTAGTCAGAAAAACGTTTTTCTCCGATTCTTACTATGCTAGAAAATGAACTCAGAAGTTCAGAGTCCTTAGAAATTTTATAGCTCTTTTTGTCTGGCTTTTCCGGGCAATCAGTGCGTCCGATATTTTCGCAAAATATCTTCATCCAATGGTTGAAGTGTTTGTATTTAGGTTGCTGTACCTTGGCTTCAAAACATATTCTTGCTACTCTTCCAAGGTCTGTGATGTTCCAAGTGCCCTTTTCAAGTTCTTCCTGAAGTATCTCAAATGCGTTAATGCCGATGTCATCTTTCTTGCAGAAGTCAGGCATAAACAGATCTTTGAAATTCTCTGAAATCACAATTGGCTGTTGCTCTCTATGGCCTTGTGATGTTCGACGGATGGTAGGCACTAAATCAGCTACAGACTCCTTTACGGAATCATAATGAGCTACCGGCTGTTTCTTGCGTCTGTATATCAATACTAGGCAGAGTATGGAAATAACAGCAAGTGGGATGAATACAATGCGCAAAGAGGTGCAGACCTCCCACCATTTGTCAATAAGTATGTCAGTTTCTAAGTTATGTATTATAGCATTCTTCTGAATGTTGAGATAGTTCAATATTGCCAGATCCACAAATAGTCCAATCGTGGAAATATATGCAGTGCTCTTAAGTATAACGTGATCTACTTTGCTCATATCTATTCCAGTTTTAGTATTACTTCCTTAGCCATCTCCTCGTCGATGTCTCTATATCTGTTAAATGCCTTTGAGTTTTCTGTGTGACCCGAAATTTTGGCAATCAGATTCGGATCCTGAACTTCTCTGTATAAATTTCCAATCAAGATTCGTCTCGCCATATGAGAAGACGCAACTTCCCATATAGGGTGTTTTTCCTCTTCGCGTGTTATAGTATTGATTGTTGTCACAACCCTGTCAATCCCAGCGAGCTGAATCATTTTCTTGATTGCCTTGTTGTATTTTTGCTCACTGATGAAAGGTAGCAGTTTGTTGTCAGGCACGTCAGGGTATTTATTTAAAATCTCTTTTGCTGTTGGTGATAATGGCACCCTGACAGTTACCGGACGGCCCTCCTTTGTTTTTCGTGGTATATACTCAATGGCTCCATTGATTATATTGCTCTTTGTCATTTTCATCAAGTCGCCGATACGGCATCCTATGAAGGACTGGAAGATAAATATATCTCTTTGGACCTCAAGAGCTGGATTGTTCGGGAACTTGGCTTTATATAGAGCGTTCCTCTCGTCCTTTGTCAAATAATATGGAGTGCCGAATATGGCGGTGCCCATCTCGTATTCAACGAAAGGGTAGTGGGACATGTATTTGTTTTTGATAGCCCATCTGATGAATGTACGGAACCTGCTCATCAATTTGATGATGGTATTCTTACCTCGCTGCTTCGGATAGCGACATTCCGGAACAGAGTCATATACAGATTGATATTTGTCGTTATTGATGTATGGCTTTCCTTTCTCATCAGTTCCAATGAATGTGTGTTCCTTGAGCATGAAATCTTCAAAGTCCCGAAGAGTATCTGCCGTGAAGTCTTCAAATTCAATACTGATGTTACTGTAAAGTGCAAATCTCTTAAGCGCTCTATAAATTACTCTATATTGCCTTTTCTGTGATTCGGCCATATTGTGGATCTCAATATATCTTTCGAATACATTGAGCATAGAGTCTTCTTTGAGCGTTTCTGATGAGTCCTGAGCGTTATAGAACTCTGTTATCTTATTGACGACCCATTTGTCTGGTAGAGAACCATCCCCATTTTCGCTTACAAACGACTTCTTAAGAAAGGCAGATAGGTTATTCAGAGTTGTGTTCTGCTGTTCGAGTTCGTGAATCATAGCCTTCTTCTCGTCAGACATAACTCGAATTTTAGGGATTCTGTTACATTGACGGTCGCTGTCCCATTGAGATTCGTCGACAAAGACTCTTGTTTTACCTCTTTGGTTAAACTTGCCATGGAAGAAGCGCACCAGAACCTCTTTCTTTCCTGGTACCACGTTGCTTTTGTTCGATAGTGTATAAACTAATGTCGCCATTTTTCTTATATTTACTCTACAAAGGTATGCATATTACTCTAAAAATTGGCGACTTTTTGGCGAGATAACGTAAAAATTATGTCACATGCGTGCTATTGATTGACATTGATATATGTTGATAACAACGCTGCTAAATTGCTGATAATTAGTAGTATTATATGCGTTAAATTGCATATGTTTGACTTTGTAACAAAGATAGGTGTGACATATTTTCGATTCCCTTCGCCCGCACTCAAAAATGACTCAGCTGAAAGCCGAGTCATTTTTGTTTTCAGCTGTCGCTGAAAACCGTGCGGTCGAAGGGAATCTCCGATTTCTCAACCCCTGTCACTTCGTGACATCCCCTTTCTGGGGAACACCGACCACTCCCGATGGTCGGGTCGGGCGTCATCTCGGCTCGATGTTCTGCAACATCTCGCACGAGAGTGCCGCGGCGCTGAAGCGCCTTTCCCAAAATTACCGGTGCTACAAGAAACTGCAAATTCGGGATAACATGGTGATTAGTCCCTCGTGCAGTTCTTAATGCTTTTAGTATCAATGAAATGTAGACTTATTTCCAAAGGGTCAAAAGAAATTAGTTGGTCTATGACCACCTTCCCGTTTTCCAATACAATTTTCCAGAGGTGCTCCCTATAAAGTTCGTACTCTCCAGGACTAGCAATCAACTCAACTAGTCTAACAGACTCTCGGAAATCCCCATAAAGGAATGTGTCCATCATCAAAACAGTTTTTTCACGATATGAATCATCAAAACCCATCTTCTCGATTCTGATGACTTGCACTAATTCCTCGATGGAAGTAAACTTTCTGATGTCTTTATCTGGGGAATTGGTTTCAAAGGCACTACACACAAGATATATACCATTGTTGCACTTGAATATACATTCGTAAATTGAGCCAGAACCGTTCGTGCCAGCGAAAACGGTTATACAATCATTCTGAGCGTTAAGTATGCCGTCTGTTACCATTTGGTCCATTATCTTTTGCAAAGCCTCAAGGCTAGACCTTTTGCCTTTCCTAGATGCAATTGAATATTCAGAGGATGGGTAATCTGGACATTCGTATTTGATAGTGGTGAGATGATGTCTTTTGTTTAGAGCATCACTGATTTTGTTCTGGGCAATCAGTGGCGAGGATAATGCCAATGCCATAGTACACGATAAAATTAATACTACTTTAGTCTTCATAATAGGTGGCATTTGTTAAAGGGTTTGTAATTTCAGTTTGAAGACATTCTTGATGGAAGAATGTCAGTGTCTGTAAAATTAAGAAATATTAGAGAGAATCTTGAAAAACTGACG
>RHMF01000642.1_pt1 | contig 15124 bp, 10 predicted proteins | sample 5365151 | NCBI WGS metagenome assembly RHMF01 (sample SAMN10266501, study PRJNA497801) | feces metagenome | isolation source: feces | host: Bos taurus | place: China: Prairie of Fairy Mountain | collected 2017-08-14 | reverse complement strand
AATGTCAGCAAAAAAAGACGGTATCGTTAATATGGGAGGTTTTATCGCAACACGTAAAAAAGAATGGTACGAAGGTGCTAAATTATTCTGCATTCCTTTCGAAGGCTTCCTTACTTATGGTGGTATGAACGGAAGAGATATGGATGCTTTAGCTGTAGGTTTGGACGAAAATACAGAATTTGACAACCTTGATACTCGTATCCGTCAAGTACAATACTTAGCAGCAAAATTAGATGAATACGGAATACCTTACCAAAGACCTGTTGGAGGACACGCAATATTTGTTGATGCTGACAAGATTCTTACAAACGTTCCAAAAGAAGAGTTCCCTGCTCAAACATTAACTTGTGAGCTTTACTTGGAAGCTGGTATCCGTGGTTGCGAAATTGGATACATCTTGGCAGATAGAGATCCTATAACAAGAGAAAACCGTTTCGGTGGCTTAGACTTTGTTCGTTTGTGTATACCAAGAAGAGTTTACACTAACAATCACATGGACGTTATCGCAGCTGCTTTGAAGAACGTTTACGATAGAAGAAACGAAATCACAAGAGGTGTAAAAATCACTTGGGAAGCTGAATTGATGCGTCACTTTACAGTACAATTGGAAAGATTATAATCGATATAATCCAATGAGTTGAGAGTCCGACATTGTTCGGACTCTTTTTGTTTTATCCAATACCTAAAAAAGCAAAAACTATTTCAAGAAAAAAAGCTACGGAATTATTGCAATACATATCCGATTTCTTCGGATTCTCTTTCTGAAACTGCTATTCTATCGGCTCTGATTCCGCTTTTGATAATATAATCCGCCACAACAGCAGCTTTGTTTGAGGGTGCAAAAAGCTCAATTCTCAATCGGCTATTTTCTTTCAAGAAGGTAACAAACTCATTTAGTATTTCACGACTTTCTTCCTTAATTTGATTTGAGCTATCAAAGCTAATATCTCTCAAAAGATAGGATTCCCCAGAAACTAATTGCGACAAGGTTAAATCCAATCCCGTTACCGTATCGTTCAAATCAACATAGAACGCACAAAATTCATAGCCTTGTTTCTCTATCTTCAACAAATATTCTTCTTTATCAATCAAAGAAAGTACAAATTCTCCTGTTTCCGCATCACTTTTGTAAGTAACGCTTGTACGTCTTTTCTTTGCGTAGGATTTTATGCTGCATTCATGGTCTTGTTCTGTCTTTGTGTCAATCCTACCCTTTAATAGAGCGGTCTTTTCTGCACAAACATCATCAGGCAAAGGGAATAAGCATATATCTTTGTTGTTTGTATGAGAGTCAATATAGGTTCCGTAAGCTGTTTTTCCGTCTGCAAGAACACCAATCTCCATTTCATCATTCTCAGTGTTGATATTCGCTCCTATATTTCGAGCTTTCTTCATCTTAATATCGTCTAAGTCTATATAGAAACAGTCGTTCCCTCCTATCGTTTTCCAACCATTAGATGAGAAATAGAAACTATGATTGTCCGAATGTATAAATGGATTCATTTCATCGCCCGGAGAATTGACTCTCTTGCCCATATTTGAAGCCTCACTCCAAGTGCCGTCTTTTTCTTTTCTGCACACATATATATCATATCCGCCATTGCCACCCTCACGATTGGAAGCGAAGTAAAGCGTATTGCCATCACAAGATACCGAAGGGGCAATCTCGTTTGATGTTGTTTTGTTTACCGATTCTGAAAGCAATTTAGGTTCACTCCAATAGCCGCCTATGTTTTCGCAAACGAATATATCGAGGCTGCTTTCTCCGTTTTGTTTGTTCATTTGCGAGAAATAAAGCATCTTATTGTTGCAACTAAGGCTCACTTTGCCAAATGGCTCCGACATCTTCATTGATTTATCTATTCTAAAACCAACATCAAACATACCTTCTTGGTCTATTTCAGAACGACAAAGCACATCTGCTTGTTTGAATTCGGTTTTTCGATAGAAGCTCTCGTCGTTTTCTTGTTTCAACATTTCTTTTCTAATAAAGAATATCTGTTGTTGGTCATGGGAAATAAAGACATTGGATTCATCTTTACTGCTTGAAACTCCGTCAATCTTTTGTGGAGTGAATGGAAAGTTCTTTTCGGTGGTTTCATGCAAAAATTCACACCACTGAATGTAGTTTATGGCCTCGTTTTGTAAGTCTTCGTATTGTTCTTCGTTGTTTATGGCAAAGAATTGTTCGAAATAAGGAATTGCTTTTCCGAAGTTGTTGTTGCTATACTCTATCACACCAAGGTAATAGTACAAAAGCGGATGCTCAAACTCAGGACAAGCCTGACGAACCATTGGCATATACTTCTCAATCATAGTTGGCTTATCCGAAGACACGCCTATAATTCCGAGCAAGAAGTAAGCAGATGCGAAATCGCCCTCTTGGTCAATCAGTTGTTTTAGTATTGCAACACTCTTATTGTATTCCCCTTTCTTGTATGCAGAAAACGCCTTATCGAAATCATTTTTTGCTGACTTGGATACAGATTCGAGGCATTGGTCATAGGAAAGTATATCGTTCTTTTGAGAATATGCTGGAACGAAAGATTGCAAAAATAATATCAAACAAAGAGGGCTTAAAATAAGTCTTCGTTTCAGAAAATTAGTTCTTCGTTTTAAGAAATTAATTCTTGGTTTTAAGAAATCAAAACAAAGATTCATTTTCACCAATCTTATGAATAATGGTTTGCAATAAGAATTACGAAAATCTAAGGCTTAGTATAGTCGTTTTTCTTTACCAAAATCGTATGTTCCGTTATCGATTTCGTCTTTCTTCTTTTTGTTTCGAGGAACTAAATTTTCGATTTTACGCCATTTTCCCCTATCAAAACGTAGCCCTTCAACCTTTCCGCTTGGCACATTCAACTGACTGAATCCCGAAACACCCTCTGACTTCGACTCAAGTTCGTCATAAAGTATCACCCACGTCCTTTCGATTTTCTTTTCCTCTACTTCAAAAGCCTTATTCTTACCTCCCGGACGTTTCTTAGCCTTCTTGATTCCTCCTATTTCAAAAAACTGATTGTCATATATAAGATTGAAATTAGCCTCAGGAGCATACTCGAAAATCATTCTTCGCATTCCTTTTTGCTTGTAAAATACCGGTGCTCCAAAAGAAGGTCTTCCGCTGTTATGCTTAAAAGTTAGAGGCTCGATTACCTTTCTGCGAGAATAGATGTCTTTTCCGTCCCAACCCAATAGGGTATAGTAGGTGATGTTTTCGTATTTTGAGGTAATCAATTCATAATACACTGCTCCAAACCAACAAGTGTCTGAAAGCTTTTGTTCTTCTGGTGAGAAGATTTCTTCATTGCGTGCCATCAAACGATAAACCTCATATTCATCACTTGCTTCGTTCTTCGCCTGAACAAAACCGTAGTTAAAGAATTCGCCTTCTGAGGAAAGTATCGCCCAAGTAAATATCTTAAAACGCTTATCCTTTGATGTCAATATGCTTATTTTGTTCAGCAAAGCAAAGTCATATTGAAAACTATTCGGCATTTCAAGACAGTTTTCAAGCTTTTCGATAAACCTCTCATTTGCATTGAATCTTTCGTTATCGCTAATAGCACTAAACATACTATCTTGCAATGAAGCCATTTCAGATTCTGCATTCTGTAAAACCACTGAATTTTGAGCCGCTGCAAAGATTCCTAAAAAGCAAGCGACAATAAAAAATGTTATTGTTTTGTTCATAGATTGCAAAAATACAAAAAAGCTTTAATCCAAATCAAGATACAAATAAAAAAAGAGCGAAAACAATGTCTTCGCTCTTTTTTTTGATTAATATTTTTCCCTATTATCTGAGTACTTCTACTGAACCCTTGAATTCAACATCTCTAATCGGTCCCTTTCCTATGAAACGATAGAAATATGTTCCAGTTGGTGTGTTAGTTTCTGCTGGATTCCAGAAATCTGATTCGTTTCTTAGGTCTTGTACATAGTAGATTCTCTTTCCGTAACGGTTGTAGATAGACAACTCATTATCAGGGAACGCTTGTCCAGTTATAAGGTTGTGGATTACAAACACGTCATTCACGCCGTCACCATTAGGAGTTATCACTGTTGGGAACATCAAATTGTCGTTTATAATAGTAATTACTCTTGATATTGTGTCGTGACATTCGTATATATAACCACTTGGTGCTGTGTTTACGCTGTATGCGTCAAGCGATATAATGTAATCACCTGCTACACTTTGACCTGATTGCGGTGTCCACGTGTATGATGGATTTGCATCGAAGAGATTATCTACGTCTGCTGCGTTATTTCTGTTTGTTTGTATAGTCCAGTGGTAGCGATTGGTTGCATCATCTGGTTGAGTCAAGTTTACAAGATTTGCAACTGGGTTTGACGCATACGGATTCGCAGGTTCCCAACCAAAATCAGCAGTTGGGTGTTTGAATACGTTGATCATAGCAGGGTAAGATACCGAGTCTTGACAGCCATACTCTGATGTAACTTTCAATTTCACGTCATAAGTACCGTAAGGGAAAGTAAAGCTTGGGTTAGGTTCGTTTGTCTGAACTTCACCTACCGTCCACTCGAATTGTTGTGCGTTTGTAGCAGTGTTCTGTAGCTGGAATGTAAACGGCTCACAGCCTTCCAATGGATAGGTATCAGAAGTAAAGGCAGCGTTTGCAGCAGGGTGGACTATCAAGTTTATTTCGTCTTCACCATAACAATAGATTGAACCATTGTATTCTGTAACCAATACTTTATATGTTACAAGCGCTGGAGAGTTTTCTTGAGCCTCTGCAACGATTACTTGTGTTGTTTCACCAGTTGGAGACCATATATAGCTAGCTGTTGGACTTTCGTTACCCGCATCAAGTGTTACGTCAGTCATTTCACACAAGGCTATATCTTCTCCAAGATTTACAACAGGGGTTTGAACAACTGTCAAAGGCGTTACTGTATCCCATTCGCAGCCAAAGTCATCTATAATCTTAATATGGAAATCGAATACACCAACACTGTCAATTGGTGGAGCGATTATTGAAGACGTATTGGTTTGTGGTGTATAGAATGTAGGGCCTGACCAAATTACTGTATCGATTGGAACTTGGTAATCCCAGTTTGCAGCACTACTTTGTCCCAATTCAAGATCCCACCAGAACACATAGCCGTTGTCAGCTCCCCAGTCGTCGCAAATTCTAATACTCCACTCACCATTCAATGGGCAACCGACCAATCCTTGGAATCCATTCAAGTCTACAGTTTCCGAAGTTCCCGTTTGAACAGGTGTTTGGTAGTATCCAGTTGTATCAACTGTGTTTGTAGAGTCCACTTGTGAGCCAACGTTTCCGGTGATTACACCCATTTGTCCATCCAAATACTGATTTGAGAAACAATAAGTCCAACCTACTCCCGGAGGATTGTTTGCTGAATCGCATGGGTCACCACCTTCAGTTGCCGATGTAGCATTTCCCATGTTCGCACCTCCTGAGTGAGTGTTGTGTTTCAAAACAGCGCTCTGACCATTAGGGCAAATAATTTGGAAACCTAAGTCACCCAAGAACGTATGTTCCATATTAATACAGATAGCCATAATATCGTCTGCACTACCTACTGTTGCACCTGCAGGGAATTGGTCAAATGTTACTGGCGCATCAAAACATATTGAACCGTCAGCGTTAGGACAGTTTGGTCCGTCTGGGATAAACACTGTGTTTTCGTAACGTTCCTTAGCTTGACGTCCAAAATCCAAAGAGTCAACTATGATTTGAGAGTTTTCGCCATAACCAACGGTAAATCCCATTTCAGTTCCTGAACACATGTCTGGAAGTTGTTGAACTGTCTTTATTGGATTTGTCGCCATTCTAATACGAGTGTCAATCATGTTTCGGCTTCTACAACCGCCGTTTGTTGTATCTTCAACCACCAAAACCAAATCATAACCTGTCAAATCTGCCCAACTGTGTCCTACTTCGGTGTTGTAATCAACTGTAGCTGTTGTTCCGTCCCCAAAAGACCATTCATAGATACAATTTTCAGCTGTTTGGTGATATGTATTATCATTTTCTGGGAACAGAGGTTTTGCAACCAAAACGATAGAATCGCCAAAACAGAAATCAATACTTTTGAAGTGAACGATATTTGTGTCACCGTTCTCCTTGATTACTGTATCTACGCCATCTCTTACAGGACGTGCTATTCTGTTTCCTTGTTCGTCTATTCTGTAAAAAATAGAGTCCAAACCAGCTTCAGGATATTGACACAACGATGCACATTCTATCTTTGCCTTAAAGCCACTAGCTTGATCAGCTCCATCTGTTACCAATCTGATAGTAAGACAGCCTGAATTCATCATTAAAGACGGCATAATAGTCTTTCCTAACAAATCCCCATTTTGAAAATACGGAGTATTGTCTGCCGTAGTCATGATAGGCGAAGAGATACTTGGTCCTTGATAAACAAAGAATGTATCAGACGGATGTATGTCAAACTCTTCAAAAGTTAAAGAAACACGACCTGTGTTTCCTGTTGAAGCAGGCGGACACAAAGTAATCCACCTGTCTTTACCCGCTTCATAATTACCATTCAGCGAATTGTCATACACATAACCAGCACAAGTGTTCTTGGTTGTGTTGTGGTTGGTATTATTCAAAGCATAGCCTTGAGCTTTTACCGTTTGGGTAAAGGCGAACAAGAAAATACCAACGATTAATAACGCTACTCTTTTCATAGTACTAAAATATTTAGTTACAAAATTAAACTTTTTACTTCTAACTACCAAATTTAATAAGACTTTTTTTTCATTTTTGGTTTTACAAATCCTTATTTCGTTTCTACCAAATCAAGTTTCACGTTTCTGAAACGAAGTTTTAATTTTCTAAAATCAAGTTTTAATTTTCTAAAACGAAGATTCACCAAACGCAAATTCAAATATCTTATCCTTGAAAAGCCACTTCAAAACTCGGCTTTCATATATATAGACTAAAAAAAATTGAAAAAGTTAACATCAGGCACAAAAAAAATTCAAAAAAAGTTTAATTTTGCATATTGAATGTTGAATTTACAGATATAAAAAGCGATATGAATTACAAAGTTGTAAAGGGAACGAGAGACTTTTTGCCGTTTCAAATGCAGAGAAGGAACTATATTTTTGACACAATCAAGAATGTGTATTGCAGACACGGCTTTCAACAAATAGAAACTCCAGCATTGGAAAACTTAGACACCCTTATGGGCAAATATGGCGAAGAAGGAGACAAACTACTCTTCAAAATATTAAACTCAGGAGACTTTACAGAAAACAAAGACCTTAGTTCAGGCAACTATAAACAAATAACAAAGGAAATTTGCGAAAAAGGATTACGCTATGACCTTACAGTACCGTTTGCAAGATTTGTTGTAAATCATCTAAACGACATTTCCTTCCCATTCAAACGCTATCAGATACAACCCGTTTGGCGTGCCGACAGACCACAAAAGGGAAGATACCGCGAGTTTTACCAATGTGATGCCGATATAATAGGAAGTGAGAGTCTTCTGAACGAAGTTGAGTTGATGGAAATCATATCTGAAGTTTTCCAAAAGTTGAATCTCGGAATCACAATCAAATTCAACAACCGCAAAATCCTACTTGCAATAGCACAATATATAGGAAAAGAAGAACAACTTACCGATATAACGGTTGCAATTGACAAATTGGATAAGATAGGATATGATAATGTTGTCAAAGAACTTGTGGAGACCAAAGGCTTTTCGCAAGAGGAAATCGACAAGCTCTCACCTGTACTTAAATTATCGGGAAGCAATGAAGACAAACTCCAACAATTGAAAAACATATTGAGCGGAGAGATTGCTGAAAAGGGAATCGAAGAGACGGAATATGTACTTTCACGTTGCAAAGACTTGGGATTAGAAAACATAGACTTGGATTTGACACTTGCAAGAGGGCTAAACTACTACACAGGTGCGATTTTGGAGGTCAAAGCCAAAGATGTACAAATCGGAAGCATTTGCGGAGGCGGACGATACGACAATCTGACCGGAATTTTCGGCAAAGCGGGTTTATCAGGTGTCGGAATATCATTTGGAGCTGACAGAATATACGACTGTCTTGAACAATTGAACCTTTATCCCGAAGAATTGAACACACAAACCGACGTATTGTTTGTAAACTTTGGAGAGAAAGAAAGTCTGTTTGCTCAAAAGATTGCACGACAACTAAGAGATAGCGGAGTAAAAACAGAAGTCTATCCCGACAATGCAAAATTGAAAAAACAGATGAACTACGCCAACGACAAGCAAATCAAGTTTGTCATACTTGCAGGCGAAGAAGAAATCCAACAAAACAAAGTTACATTAAAAAATATGCAAAGCGGAGAACAATCAATGCTTAGCGTTGAGGAAATCTCTCGCCATATTTCTTAAATATAGTCTTAGCCCAATTTCTGTTTTCGGGCTTATACCAGAAGAAAATCCTGTTTTGCATAGCTTTTGCAGCAGGATTTTTTTCTGTAAACACCTTTTCTTTGGTGTAAATATCCACTCCGCAATAATAAGTCTCAGTTGCAATGGTCATAGGAGTTGGAGTAAAGTCTTGCACTTGTTGCAATCGATAACCCAAAGCAGCAGTTTGCGATGCCAAATTCACCATATCACCCATATCACAAGCCGGATGAGAAGATATGAAATAAGGTATTAGTTGTTGATTTAAGCCATAGCGAGAGTTTATTTGTTCGAATCGTTTTTTCAAATCGACAAATTGCTTGAACGACATCTTACGCATCTGTTTCAAAACCCTGTCTGAAGAATGCTCAGGTGCCACTTTCAAACGTCCACTCACATGATAACGACACAGAGTCTCGAAATAGTTACTCTCATCGAACAAATCATATCTCACACCACTGCCAACAAAAGCCTTTTTTATGAAAGGCATAGCACGAACCGAAGCATAAAGTTCCAATAATGCCTTATGGCTATTGTTCATATTTTTACACAGACTTGGATAAAGACAAGACGGGCGACTACATTTGCGACACAAATCATCATTCTTGCCTTTCATCATATACATATTGGCAGATGGACCTCCCAAATCAGACAAATAACCTTTGAAGTCTTTGTCCTGTGCAATGGTTTCTATCTCTGACAATATGGATTCTTTGCTTCGTGAAATAATTCTTTTACCTTGGTGAGCTGCAATGGTACAAAAGGCACAGCCTCCAAAGCAACCGCGATGTATATTGACGGAATACTTAATCATTTCAAAGGCTGGCACAGCACCTCTCTTGGCATACTTAGGGTGAGGTTTGCGTTCAAATGGCAGAGTGTAAATTTCGTCTAAATCCTTTCCCGAATAAGTCCTGTCAAAAGGGTTTATCACCACATACCTATTCTGTTTTTCATACTTCTGAATCAAACGTTCGTCATCTGATTTATTGCTATGCTTTTCGAAAATGCAGATTGACTCGGCTTGGGCTTTTTTATCTCGCTTGCATTGCTCATAAGACGGAACATAAACATCACTCCAATCCTTTGAAACCTTATTTGGCTTTTGACAAAGGTAGGCTGTCTGCTCCATATCGGTGATTTGGTCTATCTTTTCGCCATTTTTCAATCGTTCACACAGCTTCCAAACTACCTTTTCCCCCATTCCGTAAATCAACATATCGGCTTTGGAATCCAAAAGCAAAGACGGCATCAGTTTATCGTCCCAATAGTCGTAGTGAGCAAGCCTTCGCATAGATGCTTCAATACCTCCAATCAATACGGGAGTGTTTGGATAGAGTTCTTTCAAAATATTGGAATAGACAAGTGTCGCTCTGTCGGGACGAAAGCCAGATTGACCGCCCGGAGTGTAAGCATCGTCGCTTCTCTTTCTTTTTGCTGCGGTGTAGTGATTAACCATTGAATCCATACAACCCGAACTTACACAAAAACAAAGGCGTGGTGTGCCTAACTTTTTGAAGTCTCGCAAATCGTCTTTCCAATTCGGTTGAGCCAAAACAGCAACTCGGTAACCCTTACTCTCTAAAAACCTGCATATAACTGCACAACCAAACGATGGGTGATCAACATAGGCATCTCCCGATACAAAAATCACATCAACACTATCCCAACCCCTTTGCTCCAATTCTTTAACTGTTGTAGGTAAAAAAGCCATAAATCCAATCCTTTTCGAAATGCAAAGTTAAGCAATTTAGGCTTACATCAACAAATCTTTGTTTCGCTCCTACTGAAACAAAGTTTTAATTTTCCAAAACTTCGTTTTAATTTTCTGAAACGAAGTTTCATTTTTCTAAAACAAAGAAAGAATTTAGCAAAACAACAAACTCTGACAATCAACAACTTAATTAGCACATTATCTCAAACACTTAGAGAATTCTTTTCTTGATTTTAATTCTTTGAAACTTTTAATCAAATAAAAATCTTATCTTTGCGAGGTGAAAATAACAAAATAATAATTTAACAATATATCGATATGAAAAGAAACCTTTTGCTTATAAGCAACTCAACCAATGCAGGAGAAAAGTATTTGGACTGGTGCAAAGACATGATTAAAGACTTTTGCAACGAAAGTGGCGTTAAGAACGTTTTATTCATTCCTTACGCTGGAGTGTCTATGGGATACGATAACTACGAAACAAAAGTTAAAACCGTATTTGAAGGATTGGGCTTAAACCTTTACAGCATTCATAAAGAGCAAGACGTAAAAAAAGCTGTTGAACAAGCAGAATGTATCGCTGTAGGTGGAGGAAACACATTCCATTTGGTGTATGAATTGTACAGAAACGGCATAATGAATTTGATTTCTCAAAGAGTTATGGACGGCGTTGCTTATATGGGTTGGTCAGCAGGAAGTAACGTTGCCGGCTTAAGCTTAAAGACAACTAACGATATGCCAATTATCGAACCTGCAAGCTTTGATTGCATGAAGCTTGTGCCGTTCCAAATCAACCCTCACTACACTGACTTTTTCGATCCTAAGCATGGAGGAGAGACAAGAGACGATAGATTGAGCGAATTTACCAAAGTAAATCCAGATATCAAAATAGCAGCTATCAGAGAAGCTACTGCATTGCGTTTGAAAGAAGGTAAATTGAGTTTGATTGGAAGAAACAACAAAATGAAATTCTTCCATGGTGCAAACGAACCAAAAGAATACGATTTGAATGCAGATATTAACTTCTTAATGGAGTAATCTAAATTTCGCAATGAAAGAAACAGAAATATTAAAAGTCGGTGGGGTAATTCTTTATCCCACCGATACTGTTTGGGGACTTGGTTGTGATGCAACAAATGAAAAAGGCATCAAAAAGATTTTAGAGATAAAAGGACGTGGTAAAGGGAAACATCTTTTGCTTTTGGTTAAAGATGAAAATATGTTGAAGAATTATGTAGAGCAAATTCCCGATGCTGCAAAAGAACTCTTGGAATCGTCGTCTTGTCCTACAACAATAATCTATCCAAAAGCCAAAAACCTACCTTTACATTTGCTTTCGGAAGATGGAAGCATAGGAATAAGAATCCCTAATCACGATTACTGCCAGCAATTGCTCGATGAATTGAATGTGCCTCTTGTAAGCACATCGGCAAATCTTAGCGGCATGCCTACGCCTCAAAACTTTGGGGATATTGATGAAAGAATCAAAAATGCAGTAGATTATATTGCAGAGCAAGAGCGTGAAAATAATGAAATCAAACAGCCTTCTGCAATTTTCAAAATAGACTTTGAGGGAGTATTAGAAAGAATCCGATAGATAAGTCTTGCTACCAATGACGTCTTACTCTATTTCGCTTGCTTGAAACATCTTCTCCAAACTTCAAACTCAAACCTCCGAAAAGCGATAGCGAACTTATATTACCCATATTCAAGCCTCCATTCCCTCCTATCTTGAATGAGGTTCCTAAATAAAAGCCTACGGGTTTCAGATTCAAAGTCAGCAATGCTGAAGGATTGAACCAAGAGGACTGCATAAAGGTATTACCCGCCGAAAAGCCCACATAGGAAGAACGGAAGGCATAAAAGGCACTCAGATGTGAGTCTATAAATCTGTTGTTTGCAAATTTTGTACCAAGCAATGTTTGAATCGAATGTTCATCATTTAGAATAAATTCACCCGAGGCCTTAATCTGAATTGGTAAGAGTTGATTATAACTCTCCATTTCATACTCATGAACATCGAAAGCCTCGTCTAAACTTGATACGATATTGTTTGCAAGTCCTAAAATCGAAGTATTGTATTTTGTTAATGAAGTGTCTATTCCTTGAAAGTCTGTTATAAGTTCTTCTTCCGAGGTTCGAAGTTGTTTGAGTCCCGAATTCCACGAAATAAAACCTAAATCACTTACACTAAAACCTAATTTCAAACTATTGTTTACTTGATAAACAGTTCCAAAGTCTAAAGCCAAGCCTACATTATGAAAGATTGAAATAAGCACATCTCCAATCGAAACCGGTGAAGCTTCTTCTCGACTTATCAAACCATAAGCTGCAGCTAAGTCAAGCAAGTTAAAAAGGTTTGAAGTCTTCATATCTAAACCCAAAGCGGCAGTATATCCTCCTGCTTCGTTGTTTGCAAATCGCAAAATGCAGTTTGAGGTGCTTATATTGGTGATTCCGAATAATAATTTACCTCTCACACCTACCGAAAGTCTTTTATTCACATGATGAATATAGCCTATAGCATTTGCAAGGTAAGCATTAAGATTCAGAAGGTGCTTTTCGTTCAACTCCATGCTCGAAGGAATAGCCTCCATTCCCATTGTAACAAAGTCAAACGATATGTTAGAAAACTCAACCCTGCCATCAACATTTATATAGGAAGAAAAAGTAAATTCATGCTTGCCTTTGCGTAAACCAAAACCCAATAGATTCTGCTCCATCTGCATATTAAGGAAATTGTTTTCCAACATATTTTTGCTGAATCTTTGAGAATTTATATTCAAAGAGTCTCTGAATTCCTCATGTCTTTCGATAAAGCTATTGTAACCAAATCCTGATGTTCGAACTTCAAAAGATGGCATCAATGCAAAGAAATATAGGTCATATCCAATTCCCATTGCAGGATTGGAAGAGTTGCTTTGAGGAATTTCTTTCGAGAAATAAGTAATATCTTGTCTTTGTGCTGATAGTGGTAAATCAGATAACAACAACATAAATACAAGAACACATACTACCGAAAAGCTTTTTAATAGTTTCTTATCAATATTCCTCATACCTCATCGCTTATTAAACTCTGCAAAACAAAGCAAAAGACCAATCACTCTTTAATTGGTCTTAATAAGTCTTCGTTTTAATTTTTTCTTTCTTGATTTTAATTTTCTGAAACTTGGTTTTAATTTATTGTTTCTTCGTTTCCCAAACTTCAAATCTGAATTTGATTTTTTCTTTCTCGTCGTATAGCATTGGAGATAGGCGTTTGATTTCCCATTTATTTGTATCTATTTCTGGGAATGCAGCATCTCCTTCATAGGATTCAAACAACTGTGTTATAAACAGCTTATCGCATTTTGGCAAAAGAAGTTTGTATATGCTCGCTCCTCCTATGCAAAACACATCTTCGCCTTCTAAGGCTTTCAGTGCTGATTCTATATCGGTAAAGACCTCTGCTCCCTCTGCAATATAGTCTTTCTGTGAACTGATTACTATATTGCGACGATTCTTCAAGGGCTTAAATGGTAGGCTTTCCCAAGTTTTGCGTCCCATAAGCACGGCTTTGCCCAATGTTATACGCTTAAAATACTTCAAGTCTTCGGACAAGTGCCATAAAAGGCTGTTATCCTTTCCGATTATATTGTTTTCGGCCTTAGCAACTATAAGATTCATCATACTGCAACTTCTCCTTTTATGTGTGGGTGGCTTTGATAGTTTTCTATACTTATGTCTTCGTATTTGAAATCGCCAATTTCTTTAACTGAAGGATTCAACCTCAATGTCGGAAGTTGATATGGAGTACGGCTAAGCTGCAATTTGGCTTGCTCAATGTGGTTTAGATACAAGTGAGTGTCGCCTGTAGTGTGTATAAACTCGCCTACGTCCAAGCCACACACCTGTGCAATCATGTGAGTCAGCAATGCGTAAGATGCAATGTTGAAAGGAACTCCCAGAAATACGTCTGCACTGCGTTGATACAGCTGACAAGACAAACGATTGTTCGCAACATAGAATTGAAATATGATATGACAAGGCGGCAATGCCATTTTATCCAAATCACCTACGTTCCATGCACTAACCAAAAGGCGTCTTGAATCTGGGGTTTTCTTGATTTGCTCTATCAATTCGCCGATTTGGTCTATTACTCTGCCGTCTTTGGCTTCCCATGCACGCCATTGTTTTCCGTAAATAGGACCTAAGTCGCCGTTTTCGTCAGCCCACTCGTCCCATATCGAAACTTTATTGTCGTGAAGGTAAGCTGTATTTGTATCACCCTTCAAAAACCACAACAATTCGTGTATTATACTTCGCGTATGCAGCTTTTTGGTTGTCAGCAACGGGAATCCCTCTTGCAGATTGAACCTCATCTGATGTGCAAACACCGAAATAGTTCCCGTTCCCGTGCGATCCTCTTTGCGAACTCCGTTATCCAATATTCGCTGCAACAATTCCTGATATTGTTTCATAGTTTCAGCTTATTTACTTCAACAAACTCATTAAGTCTTTGCCTATATCACCTCTGAAAGTCTTACTTTCAAATTGTATTTTCTCTGCTTGACGATAGCAATTGCTCAAAGCATCTTGCATAGTCTTGCCAAAAGAAGTTACAGCTATCACTCTACCACCTGCAGTTAAGATTCTACCCTCTTCATCTGCCTTTGTACCTGCGTGAAATAGGAAACAATCATCACACAACTCCATTCCGCTCATCAGTTTTCCTTTTTCGTAGCTCTCAGGATAACCTTTGCTGACAAGCATCACCGTTGTACAATAGTCAGGGTTTATTTTCATTTCGTATTTATTCAATTCGCCTTTGCCAATCAAATCAAAAGCCTCTACCAAATCACTTTCTATTCTTGGCATCACGCTTTCTGTTTCAGGGTCTCCCATTCTTACGTTGTATTCTATTACGTATGGCTCTCCTGAAACGCTCATCAAACCGATGAAGATAAAGCCTCGGTACTCCAAGTTATCTTTCTGCAATCCCTCTATGGTAGGACGGATTATTCTATCTTC
>RHMF01000640.1_pt1 | contig 15139 bp, 12 predicted proteins | sample 5365151 | NCBI WGS metagenome assembly RHMF01 (sample SAMN10266501, study PRJNA497801) | feces metagenome | isolation source: feces | host: Bos taurus | place: China: Prairie of Fairy Mountain | collected 2017-08-14 | reverse complement strand
ATCATCATCTCCGACCATATGTACGAATCGGTCATGGGAATCACCGATGACCTTTTTCTTCTTCGCGACGGATATACCTTCCCTATAAAGTCCAGGGAAGACCTTATTCACCATGGTTATATTCTGCGTTAATGCTGGATATCGTCAATAAGTCAGTGCTTCTTCGTAATATGTGCCGAAACATGGGTAGCTGTCCAACGGATCAGGCTGACAGAAACCGACTCCATCAAAGAGAGGGGAGTCCTGCTGTCCGGCAGGCTCATGGACAATGAGTTCTGCGTCTATGCCTTCGAGCCAGACATCAACCTTTCCGTCTGAATATTTGTAATGAAGGGTGCCGTTGCCGATCTTGACTGAAGTCTCAAGTGATGTGATTTCTGCAGGAATGCGTGGCTCTATCACGATTATGCCGTTGAGAAGGTCAGGACGGATGCCAAGGAAATGCTGATACCACACTCTGAGATGTTCCGCATTGCTCCATGCCTGAAGGAATGTGCCGGAACGCTTCACCCAGTCTTTGCCCTCGCGTGGGTGTGCATCGGCATTTTCACTCAGACTGCCTACCGCTCCTTCATGAAGGGCCTGTCGGTTCATGTTCTTGAATAATTCCCATGCCGGTCCGACCTGTCCGTATTCGATCATGCGCTGCATTGCCATTCCGTTGTTCCATAGCCATATGGTTCCGTTATGATATGCGTCGTCCTTGTGGTAATAGTGCCAGTTCTCATGCTGAGGGTGGAACTGTGGGTCCCACTGTGCAAGTGAAGCTACGCCCCATGGATATACAAGTTCTTCCCATACTCTGCGTGTGACCTTCTGCTTGAATTCCTTATCATTGATAAGGTCGAAGCAATAGATCTGATTAGGACGGAACTGCATGTCCGGAGTACCGTCTGAATTGAGATGGTCATATATCATCAAGCCTTCTTTGTCGCAATAGTCGTTTTCGAAATTGCCTGCAAGCATCTGCGCAAGTCCGCTCCATTCTTCAGCGGAACCGGTGTCATCCATGATGGCGGCTATCCTGCTTCCGGCAACAAGCTGGCCGTACCATAGCGCCTGGATGTCATTTGCGCGGTCTCCTCGTGGTGAACCAGGGATGCCGTTGCGCTTGACGTCCATCCATGTATCTGCATCAGCGTGAGTAAGATAGCCCTTGCTGTCGGTATAATTGCGGATCGAAGCATCGATGCTCATCTTAATTGCAGGATAGATCTCATGGAGGAATTCCGTATCTCCCGAATATTGAGCCAGTTCATAAGCCTGGATCACGAATCTAGGCGTGCCATCTGTAGTATTGTAAAGGATTCCTTCCAGATTTGCTCTGTTAGGGATACGTCCATATGTCTCGGATTCCGGATCGGTATCCTGAAGTTTTGCGAAGTCCTTGAGAATCTGCTTTGCTACGTCAAACTGTCCTGTCACAAGGCATGCTCCCGGCATGGATATGAACATGTCCCTGCCCCAATATTCGTTGAACCAAGGGAGACCTGCGTATATTCCGTTGCCCTGCTGCTCTGTAATGAGCTCGTCCATGGTAATCGTTATCCAAGCCAAAGCTCTGTCAAGCTCGGGAATGTTGGTCTTCAATGGGTTATACTCTGTTACCAGCCCGTTCATGCGCTCCTTCCTTTCTGCCTTCAGCCTTTCTCCCTCACTGCGGAATTCTGCTGCGAGAGCCCGGCATTCCTCTTCAGTTCCATATGTCAGGATGAAACCCTCAGCGTCTGACGGAGCCTTGATGCCTTCCGGCAATGGCCTGAAAGGAACCACGGAAGCGGTCGCTAACATGATCTTCATTTCCGGAGCTTCCTTAGGGGTAAAGAAAACTCCGTCTTCCATGACTTCAGCTACCTTGATGTGGCTCATGTCCAGCAGGCAGAAGATCGAATCTGCGGCAGTCTCCAGGTCTATATACAATACAGGTCTTCCGTCGATAAGTCCGAAGGTCTCATGAGCGTCTGCCCATTCCCTTTCGACCCTGTCGGGATATACGATGCATTCCAGAGCCTCGCTTCTGCGGAGGGTATCCTCTCCGGTACCTATGGTGTAGTCTGCAAGAATGCGTTTCTTTGCCATGTTCCAGCCTGACCACCATTCGGTCTGTTCCTGATGGGTGGTGCCGTACCAGTATCCGGCCTTTTTGTCAGTATATGAGTATTCTCTGTTTTCCTCCGGCTTGACTGTAACTCCTAGATTGTCAGTGAGATATGTTTTGCTGCCGCATGATGTCGCAATTGCGGCGGAAGCAAGAAAGATTGCAGCTGTTTTCAGTTTCATGTTCTTTTCAATTGGTTCATCATGCGAATTTAAGAAAAATCCGTCGATCTAGAACATCTCATTGAATCTTCTGACGATGCTGTCTGAAATCTCGGTATGGCCATGCTCACGTGTCAAGCCGGCCAGATGTGCCAGACAATTGTAGCATAAGTCGAAATTGTCTTTTGCCCAATCAGGATACCTCATGAAGAATGCTGCTGATTCCAGAAGACTGTCACTGAATCTTGCTGCCATTTCCGCTGCTTTTGCTGATTCTCCGGCCTTATAATACAGGTCTATCATCAGTGTCATATATTGTTCATTGCTGAAGCCATATGCAGAAATGTCCTGCGGAATGACGCTTTCCGGAACGGATTCCTGGCACATGTCGAGAAGCTCGATGGCTTTTTCTGTTTCGCCTGCCTCAAGCATTATCTGTGCTGCGTCAACAAATATCTTTCTCTGATTCTGAGTGCCGGCGAAAGTCTGCAGATTGTGATAATCCACGAACCAGTCGTTTCTTTTCAATGCATTCCACTCATAGACTGAAGTCATCTTTCTGTATAAGTCTTCAGGATCGGTGAAGTCGTTGACAAGCCGTGTAGTCTTGTTCCGTATAGGCACGAAACGATATGAGAAACCGTCATACATGAGATAGTCCTTGATACCTATGTTTATGTCTCCTCCTGCACTGAGAAAGCTTATCGGCCTGTCCCATTGATAATCTGACAGGAGGTCGAGGAAGAAAAGCTCTGTCTTTGTGAGCAGTTCCTTGTCTTCAGGGATAGTAAGAGTAATGTGGTCGGGGATCATGTCTGCATATTTCTCGTCGAGTATGCCGTATTTAATGACATTCTCCTTGTTGACCGGAATTATGAGCTTCCTCGAAGCGATGTAATCGACATATCTGCCGCTTGTGAGCGGAATCTTCGCATCGGGATGCTTGAATACCTGCATCACATCTGATAAATGGAATGCTGAATCCCTGGTGTCATATATGAATACGACATCGTTGGTTCCGTAAAGGTATTGTTCCATATCTATGCCCAGCGGGAGCGGAGAGGACTCGTTGACGGCATACTTCATCTGATCGTAATGCCAGTCCGTTCCGAGAAGGGAAGTGTTGACTATGCGGACATCCGTACGTACATTTTCGACTTCCTGAAGATACCACAGAGGGAATGTATCGTTATCTCCATGTGTCACGAGGATTCCGTTCTTTCCGACAGAATTGAGGGTGTTGCGGGCGAATTCCGCAGCTGTGTATCTGTTGCTTCTGTCATGATCGTCCCAATTTTCGGCTGCCATGAGCACAGGTACTCCGACGAGAAGGGTGACAAGCAGGGTGGGGATTGCCACGTCGCTTCGCTCCTCGTAATGACTTGAACGTTGCTTCTCACAATGACGAGAAAAGGCGATCCGGTTGTATATCGCCGTCACTCCAAGACCTATCCATATCGAGAAGAAATAGAATGAACCGGCGTACGCATAATCACGCTCCCGGACCTGATAAGGCTGTTGATTCAGATATATCACTATGGCGATTCCTGTCATGAAGAACATCAGGAATACAAGCCAGGTACCTCTTTTATCCTTGCCATATTGGAAGAAAAGGCCTATGAGTCCAAGCAGCAGGGGAAGCATGTAATAATGGTTCTTGCCCTTGTTGTCTTTTAGTTGGGAGGGCGCGTCTGACTGGTCTCCGAGCCTAAGTCTGTCTAAGAAACCGATACCGCTTTCCCAGTTTCCTCTCAGGAGATCTCCCGGGACAGGACTATGGATGTCGTTCTGTCTGCCGGCGAAATTCCACATGAAATACCTCCAGTACATCCAGTTTACCTGATAATCGAAGAAGAATGTCAGATTCTGAACGAACGTCGGCTTCATGTCTTGTGAACCTTTGATGCGTATTCCCTTGTCTCCTATGTACGATCTGTAGAATTCGATGTAGGAATCTTCTCTGTTGTCCCACATTCTTGGAAACAGCATCTTGCCTTCACGACTGAATGCCACTTCCGGCGGAGCTTCAGTCGTGATGTATTTTCCGTCCAGAGGAGTTATGTATGTCTTGTATTCCAGTTCGTATGGAGCTCCGAAATATTCTCCATAGATCAGCGGTTTGCTGCCGTATTGTTCGCGGTTTAGGTATCTGACAAGGGTGAACGGGTTGTCCGGCTGGTATTCATTGGTCGGTGTCTTTACGCTTGAACGGATAACGACAATGCTGAATGTGGAGAAGCCAACGATCAGGACTGTCGTGCAGAGAAGGATCGTGTTGAGCAGGACCTTGCCGTGCTTCAGAGTGTGGAACAGCCCCCAGAAACAGCCGCACAGCAGCAGAAGCATGAAACATACAGCTCCGCTGTTGAACGGAAGGCCGAACACATTTACGAATAAAAGATCGGCATATGCAGCCATTTTCGGCAGATATGGAATCAGCCCGAAAAGCAGGACCGCCAGGATAAGGCATGAAAGGACAAATATCCCTGCCAGCTCTTTGAAACTGTATCTTCCGTCTTCCCGCTTCCTGTAAAAGTACATGAAGACTATTGCAGGTATGCTCAGTAGATTCAGAAGATGTACTCCTATCGAAAGTCCCATGAGGAAGCATATAAGCACGATCCATCTGCCGGAGTGCGGGGAGTCGGCATCATCGTACCATTTCGTCATAAGCCAGAATGTCAGAGCTGTGAACATGGACGACATGGAATAGACTTCGGCTTCGACAGCAGAGAACCAGAATGTGTCACTGAAGCAGAATGCCAGTGCTCCTACGGCTCCTGAGCCATAAATGACAATAGAGTGCGGAATGCTGGTCTTGCCTTGCCTGATGAGTCTTTTAGCAAAGAAAACGATCGTAAGATAGAGGAACATCACAGTAAAGGCAGAGCATGTTGCGCTCAGAGCATTGACGGCAGCTGCCGCATGCATCTTGTCCGTGAAGATAGTGAAGAATCTGGCGAAAAGCTGGAATACAGGATTTCCCGGAGGATGTCCGACTTCCAGCCTGTATGAGGAAGCAATGAATTCACCGCAGTCCCAGAATGATGCAGTCGGCTCGATCGTGAGGAGATACACTGTGCCGGAAATGGCAAGAACAAGGAAGGCGATGAGCCTGTTGAAGAAATGAAACTTTTTCGTGTCCATCTGTATCGTTTTTGATACAAAATTAGACCGGAAAAGTTTTACATGTCTATTTCTGTTTGAGAATTTCCGGGATTTAACTTGCTGTTAGATAGTATGTTATGAAAATGTGACGAATTTTCTTATTCCGGAAGTCTTACATTCCCTGTTTTTCTATGTCGGCAAGCAGTTCCCTCAGCCAGATCCCTATGTTCGTGTCGTGCTCGCCCAGGCCCAGCTTCTTGCGGATCTCGCTGCTGATTATGTAATGGCGTTTCTTACGGATATATTCCCCGACATCCTTGCCTTTGAGTCCCAAGGTGTACAGGCAGCAGTATCCGATCTCCCAATCGGTAAGACCTTTCCCTTCAAGATATGAGATGAACTGCGGATGCCTCTCCTTGAATATTATCTTTGTTGATATGAGGAAAGATTCGCGGTCAGAGATCAGATTCTCTACCTCTTCTTCCGATATCTTATATATCTTGTCATCTGACGATATGTGCGATGCCAGTACCTTGTCCAACACAGCCAGTCTCTGCGCTATCAGATCCATGGTCTTGTCGTCAGGCTTTCTGCTGAGCTTGCCGCTGATTCTATTGATGATGAATATGCATACTAGCAGAACTACTGCAGAAAGGAATGCAAGCAGAAAAATCGATTTCCTGTTGCTTTCCAGCTTCATCTTATCTGCATACCTCTCCTGTATGATTCTGGCGTTCTGCCTTTTCAGTGTATCAGTCCCGGAAACCTGTCCGGCTTTGATGTTGATGATCTCTCTCCATTTCAGAGCCTCTTCTGCGCTTTCTCTGTCATCACTGTCAAGATAGTAGTTCACAGCGATGTTGATGATGCTGTCGCTTGTCATTTCTATGCCTACCTTGTCTAGAGCAATGGAATAAAGCAAGGCATGTCTGGCTCTTTGCTCCTTGGTATGGAGATGCTTCCTGTTGAGGGAGTCCAATGCGACGAAAGCACTGTCCGGACTGTTTTCCAGTTTTTCCTGAGCTTCATCAAGAATCCTGTCTGCATCGCTTGTGCAGACGCACGAAACAAGGCAGAAGGACAGCATAAGTCCGAACAGTATGTTCTTGATAAGATTCATAGGCTTATGGAAAACGGGCACAAAGTAACAAAAATCTGACCAAATCCACTTTCTTTCCGGAAACTTTCGTATTTTTGGAGATATGGAAATAAGACCTATCGCACATATTCATACGGACTTTCCCGAAAAATTCGGTATTCCTCGTCAGAGCGGACTCGCGAAAAGCCTTCGCGGAAGGATAGTATTCGAGCCGGAATATCGTAATCCTGATGCTTTACGTGGGTTGGACGGCTTTTCGCATATCTGGCTGATATGGGAGTTCTCCGCCAACCGTACGACAAGTCCATGGCAGCCTGTTGTAAGGCCTCCTCGTCTGGGAGGAAACAGTTTCATGGGTGTATTCGCTACGCGTTCGCCCTTCAGACCTAATCCGTTAGGACTTTCATGCGTCAAAATCGACTCGATCGAGCCGGCATCCCCTGACGGCCCTGTCATAAACGTTTGTGGGGCGGACCTTATGGATGGCACTCCTATCTATGACATAAAACCTTACATCAGATATGCCGATGCCCGCCCTGAGGCTGTATGCGGATATGTCGATTCATTGGAAGAACGCTCGTTGAGGGTAGTCATTCCTTCCGAGCTGTCAGACCGGATTGCAGACAAGTCAGTCATTCCATCATTGGTTGAGGTCCTGAGGCTCGACCCCCGTCCTTCGTATCACAATGATCCGGAACGTGTGTATGGAATATCTTTTTCAGGATATAATGTAAGATTCGTGGTTTCAGATGATGTTCTGACCGTGACGGAGGTCCGTAAGAATCCCTGAGCACTCCGGAATTGCATAAAATACTATATCTTTGTGCGTATTTAAATCTTGACCTATATATGCTGAAACTCTTACGCTCATCAATATTTGCCGGAATCGCCATAGGTACAGCCGGATTCGGATTTCTTGCCTCTGGTGTCCAGACAGAGACTTACGGATCTCTTGTCGGAGCAGTCCTGTTCTCTTTCGGCCTCCTTACTGTAGTCGGCTATAAACTCAAGCTTTATACTGGTACGGCCGGCTTTATCAGGAAAAATGAGGCAGGGGAATTGTTTCTGATTCTTCTTGGCAACATCATAGGCTGCCTCTGCGTTTCATTTCTTGCCCGAGTTACGCCGCTTGAAATTCAGAATGCGGCTCAGAACATATTGGAAATCCGCCTCCGTACCGGAGCCCTGAGTTGCGGACTTCTCGGCATCGGATGCGGATTCATTATGACTACTGCTGTGCAGTTCGCCAGACAGAAGCAGTATCTTCCACTCCTGTTCGGAGTACCTCTTTTCATTGTATGCGGATTTACGCACTGCGTCGCTGATGCGTTCTATTATCTGTGTGTGCCGCTAGCTTTCTGGAAGGCTCATGCTCTTCAGATCCTGATTGTTTACGCGAGCATCGTCATAGGCAATCTGATCGGCTGCAACCTTTATCGCATCGTACTTCCGAAGGAACTTCTGCCAGGCGAGTAGCTTTATTTTACACGGAACCAGTCCATGGTTCTTCCTACAAGTCCTCTCTTGTCGAGTGATCCGCGTACCTTGAGAACATCTCCCTCGACCTTCATCGAGCAGTTGTAGGTCTTGCCGTTGCCCGGATCATAGATCTTGCCGCCGCTGTATTCTCCGCCGTTCTTCTTCAGGCCGCTGAGCATGTTGAGACCGATGAGCTTGCGGCTGCGGAGAGCCTTGTCAGGATTGTTGCTGTCAACAGCAGGTGTGCCGTCAGCTTCAACAGGATTCTGGAGCCATACGATCTTTCCATTGTAAACATCTCCGCTCTTATAGACTTCAACGATAGCCGTTCCGTCTTCGAGTTTCCATTTTCCTGTGACATCCTGAGCAGATACTGCGGCTAATGAAAGGAGCATTGCAAAAATGCTGAAAATAATCTTTTTCATCTCTTATAGGTTTTAGTATTTCAGAGGCAAATATATAAAATTTTATTATCTTTGTCAGAATTGTATTAAACCATAAAACACGCAGTATGACCATTAATTTCAGGATCATGTCAATGCTGGCTGCGGGACTTCTGTCAGTAGCCGGTCTATATGCTCAAGATGATTCGTTCGATCTTTCCTCGCAAAGGTCTGAATCTCAGAATATCAATCCGGTGCCAGGTAAGAAGCTTGACCATGGAGGTATGGTCATTAATCCTGTGCCTCATGAGATTTCCATAGATGATTCCAGCTTTCTTCCTCTTGAAGGTGGCTTCCGTATCAAGGACAGGAGAAAGGTATTTGCAGACGAGCTTGATTTTATAAGGTCAGGAAGTACAGGAAAGACTCTCCTGATTGATTTCGGATCGAAAACGGCATCCCGTCATGGTGTGAAACCATGCACCGGAGCTTATGTGCTTGATATTACAAGGAAAGGAATTGCCATTCATGGCTATGATGAGAAGGGCGCTTTCTATGGAATCCAGACCTTGAAACAGATTCTTGAAAGCGATTATGCTTCAAATGGAAAATTGCCTTATATGCATGTGAATGATTGGCCTGATCTGGGATATAGAGGTGTAGTTGAGGGTTTTTACGGCACTCCATGGTCGCATGAAGTCAGACTGTCGCTCATAGATTTCTACGGAAGATATAAAATGAACTGCTATCTGTATGGCCCTAAGGATGACCCATATCACAGCAGTCCGGACTGGCGTCTTCCATATCCTGAAGATAAAGCTCAGGAAATACGTGAGCTTGTCCAGGCTTGCATGAAAAACAGAGTTGATTTCATATGGGCCATTCATCCGGGCAAGGATATAAAGTGGAACGATGAAGATTACGGAAACCTGCTCCATAAATTTGAGCTTATGTATGATCTGGGTGTCCGTTCATATGCCTTGTTCTTTGATGACATTTCAGGAGAGGGAACCAATCCTGTTAAGCATGTCGAGCTTGTAAACCGCCTGATCAAGGATTTCGTCGAAGTAAGAGAAGGTGTGAACGATCTTATTGTATGTCCTACGGATTATTCAAAGCTTTGGGCAGATCCAAGTCCGGAAGGAAGCTTGAGCATTTACGGCCGTACCATGGATCCTTCGGTAGAACTGTTCTGGACCGGTGATGTAGTGTGCAGTGATCTTACTAAAGAAACCATGCAGTGGTTTGACAGCAGGATCCGACGCCCTGGTTTCTATTGGTGGAATTATCCGGTGACAGATTATGCGAGACACATTCTGATGCAGGGCCCTGTTTACGGACTTGACGGCAATATGAATTCCGATGATCTCAGCGGTTTCGTCAGCAATCCTATGGAACATGGAGAGGCATCAAAACTTGCCTTGTACGGTGTAGCTGACTATACATGGAATGTAAAGGCTTATAATGCAATAGACAACTGGGAAAGGGGATTGGAAGTCCTCGCTCCTGAAGTGAAGAATGCATACAGGACATTTGCTATCCATTCATGCGATACAGAAACCGGATACAGAAGAGATGAGTCCTGGGAGACTGAAACATTCTCATTCGATACATATGCCAAGGAGAAGGCAGATGCTCTTCTTGAAGAGTTCGAGAAGATCGAGAAGGTTCCAGGAATCATGGAGTCATGCAGCAACGGACTGCTTTTGAATGAGCTTCGCCCATGGCTGACCGAATTCGGAAAACTTGGAACAAGAGGAAGAAAGGCGATCGAGTGCCTTGATATGTATCATTCAGGCAATCTTGCCGGATTCTGGAACGCGTATGCGGCAAATCTTATGAGTGAAGAAGACAGGTCTCTATATGAGGCACATAAGTCAGGCACTCTCAAGCTGCAGCCGTTCTATGAGAATCTCATGGACGATATGGCCGCAGCATTTTATGAGGAGATTGCAGAAACCGCTCCGTTCTGGCCACGAGCTATCGGTACATATCCGACGCTATTCACTACTCAGAGCAAGAATATGTTCGACTATGATGAGTCAACCTTCTTCAACTCTGGCGATTCTCAGAAAGAAGGACATTGGATAGGAGCGGATCTCGGTTCCGTCCGTCCGGTAAAGGAAGTGAGGATTCTGCAGGGAAAGACCTCTGTGAATGATAATGATTATTTTGACCATGCGGTAGTAGAGGCTTCCCGAGATGGTAAGACATGGACTCCGTTGACAGAATTTGAGGGTCGTCAGTATGAGGTTACATGGGCTGGAGAGCCTGTAGAGGCAAGATATGTGCGTATGAGGAAGCTTGCGTCTGACAAGACAAGCTGGACAGTGCTTCGCTCTTTCCTTGTCAATCCTGTTCCTGCAGATTGTCTTGCTGCAGATGAGAATCCTTTCACAGCCGTACATCTGGATGGAAAGATGAGATTCGAGGTGCCGCAGGGGGCATATCGTTCAAATGTACTGATGGGCGATCTTGATGGTAAGAATGTTTGTGTACGTATATATGACGGATCAGGCGTCCTGCTTTCAGACAACGTGACGTCGGAGCCTTTTGTAGAGGTAATGATTCCAGATGGTGCCGCCGCTGTAGAACTTGAGGGCTGCGCCGATATTTATGAGGTAATATTTGTTAGATAATCGATATAATAATGGGAAAGATAATATTGACTGGTGACCGTCCTACCGGTAAACTCCATCTAGGACATTATGTGGGTTCTCTTAAGAGAAGGGTAGAACTTCAGAACTCCGGAGAATTTGAGAAGATATTCATTATGATCGCTGATGCACAGGCACTTACCGATAATGCTGACAATCCTGAAAAGATCAGACAGAACATCATAGAAGTGGCTTTGGACTATCTTTCCGCCGGCCTGGATCCGGAAAAGGTGACTATTTTCATTCAGTCACAGGTTCCTGAGCTTTGTGAACTCGCATTCTATTACATGAACCTTGTCACAGTCCAGCGTCTGCAAAGGAATCCTACCGTAAAGCAGGAGATACAGCTCAGAGGATTCTCAGACAGCGAGGATGATGAGAATCAGAATAAGAAGGGTATTCCGGTTGGCTTCTTCACATATCCGATCAGCCAGGCCTCGGATATCACAGCTTTCAGGGCCACTACAGTACCTGTAGGTGTGGATCAGGCCCCGATGATCGAGCAGACACGTGAGATCGTGCATAAGTTCAATGCAGTCTATGGAGAGACCCTCGTGGTTCCGGAGATGGTCCTGCCTGAGAATTCGACATGCTGCCGTCTTCCTGGTACTGACGGTAAGGCGAAGATGAGCAAGTCTCTCGGAAACTGCATATATCTCTCGGATACATCGAAGGATATAAAGAAGAAGGTCAACAGCATGTTTACCGATCCTGAGCATCTTCAGATCACCGATCCCGGTCATGTGGAATGCAACGTCGTGTTCACATATCTCGATGCATTCAGCACTCCAGAGCATTTCGCGAAGTTCCTTCCAGAGTACGAGAACCTTGACGCGATGAAGGACCATTATCGTCGCGGAGGACTGGGAGACGGCACATGCAAGAAGTTCCTCTTCAATATCATGGAGGACTTCCTTCAGCCAATGCGTGAAAGAAGAAAATATTATGAGCAGAACATTCCTCTCGTATATGAGATTCTAAGCAAAGGCTCGGAGGTCGCACGTGCAGAAGCAGCAAAGACACTTGCCGATGTGCGTAAAGCCATGAAGATCGACTATTTTGATGATGCCGATCTCATAGCCGAGCATACAAAGAAGTATCAGGGGTAATTATTGTTTCGGAACTACAGCGCAGAATTTAAGGTCTGATTCAGAGTCATTTATCAGACTGTGAGTACCTCCCTTAGGGCAGTACAGGCAATCACCGGCATGTACTGCCTTTTTTACGCCTTCTTCAATGATGCTGCCTTTCCCTTCAAGAATGAAGATGACCTCACAACTGTCATCATGGGTATGCATGCCGATTGAAGCTCCCGGGATCAGCTTGGCCTCCGACAGTATTCTGTTTGTGCCGTCAAAATAAATCTTTGCCTCAAGATGTTTTTCTCCTCCTTTGAAACTGTCAAGGCAGGCCGTCTTTATGTCGTTTGGTCTGATAATCATATGTTTTCATTTATTTGTTTCTTATGCAAATATAGTCAAAGCTCGTGATTTTATTGTTTTTCCCATAAATAATACTTTAATTTGTACTTTAATAACTTATTAAATAAGTACTATAAACCTAACCGTATATGAATGTCAATCGTAAAATCACCAATCTTTTCAAGACAGAAGATTGGCTGTCAGTCTGGATTGGTGCTATCGTGATTATTTTGGGTTGCGTTGCAGTCCTTACCGGCTGTTTTGATTTTTCCGCATTAAGTTTCAAGACGTGGACAGCAGGTGAAACACTTGCTGCCGCTGATGCTGCTAAGGTGGTTCCGTTAGGTGAACAGCTCTCTACATGGTCATTCTGGTGGAAATGTATCAAAACAGTTCTTATTCTTGGTGTCCTTTTCGGTGTTGGTGTAAAACTGCAGGGAGAGAAACTTCGCAATTTCATACCGGCATTTCTGGCATTGTTCGTCATTGCTGTCATCGTAAGACTTGTCAGTGCTGAGTTTACTTTGAAGAGATATCTTGAGTGGGCTTTCTGGGCTCTTCTCATAGGCCTTCTTATCGCTAATACCGTCGGTACACCGAAGTGGCTCAAACCTGCTATACGTACAGAGTTCTATATCAAGACCGGCCTTGTTATTTTCGGTTTCTCGATCTTGTTCTCCAATATTGCCAAGTTCGGTCTATATGGCCTTGGTATTGCATGGGGAGTTACTCCTGTCGTCATCATATTCATGTGGTGGTTCGGCAACAAGATCCTGAAGATAAAGAACAAGCCTCTCCTTATCACTCTTTCTGCTGCTACTTCAGTATGTGGTACATCGGCTGCCATTGCAACCGGTGCTGCGTCCGGAGCAAAGAAGGAGGACTTGTCTGTAGCTATTTCAATCTCGATAATCTTTACCATTATCATGATGGTCTTCGAACCGATGATCATCGAATGGACTGGAATGGGCCAGATCATGGGTGGTGCTCTTGTCGGAGGTACGGTTGACTCTACCGGTGCTGTTGTCCTTGCAGGAAGTGCACTCGGTCCTGAGGCTGAACAGGTGGCATCTCTTGTGAAGATGATTCAGAATATTCTGATCGGTTTCATAGCATTCTTTGTTGCGATTTTCTTTGCAAGAAAAGTTGATAAGACCGGCAAGTCCGAAGTCAAGGCTATCGAAATTTGGAACAGGTTCCCTAAGTTCATTCTTGGTTTCATGGCTGCTTCGATCATCGCTTCTGTAATCTTTGTACCTGCAGTCGGAGCTGAGAAGACCGGAGCGATCAACAAGGTGCTTGGAGGTTTCAAGGATTGGGCATTTGTGTTGGCATTCACTTCCATCGGTCTTGATACCAACTTCAAGCAGATCGTCAAGAGCATGCAGGGAGGAAAGGTACTATGGCTTTATATTATCGGTCAGACATTCAATATTATCCTTACTTTTGCCGTTGTCTGGCTTCTCCTTTCTGGAAAGATTTTCCCTCAGCCTGACATCAAGACTTTCACTCATAAGGAGGATAAGATAAAGGCAAAGAAGGAAATCGTGGCTGCTCCACCGGTTGAAGAAAAGATTGTAGAAGATATCACTCCCGAAATATCTCCAGCAGATGAAAATAAATAAGGATATCATATTCAGGATAGTCACCGTCATGATGGCGGTGATTATCATTATCGGTGCTGTCTATGTGATGTCAAACCGTCTTGGGCTTGTCGAAGGTTATGATTTCGGAGGTGGGGCATATTATTATGTCGATATTCCGAATTTTGATAAAGTTCTGCCGTCTGATGCATATCAGGCCAAGACTCCGGTATGGATACACGTACTTATCTTTTTTGCCTGGGGCTGGCTTATGTGGCGGTTATGGCAGTGGATTGACCGTCGTCAGGAATAATATCTATTGGATTGCTGGAATGTAATTTCTATATTTGCGTGATAACCTTTCACGCATGGAAAAGAGTAAGAATATTGAAAAACGTATATTGTGGGTCGCTGAACGCCTTTTTCTGGAAAAGGGGTTCAGCGGCACTTCTACTACGGAGATCGCAAAGACCGTAGGCTGCAATCAGGCGCTGATACATTATTATTTCAGAACCAAGGAAAAGCTTTTCTGGGACGTATTTTCTCCAAAGGTAGAACAGGTAGTGGAATATCTCGATGCTCCTCTTGATGATTCCATTGATTTTGAGGAGAGGATAAGAAATGTCATAGATTTCTATTTCGGGATACTTGAGCTTGATGAGCGTCTTGCTCCGTTCATAGTAAATGAACTTATTATGAATCCCGGACGTTGGGATATGTTCCGGACCAGATATCTCAGAAACGAGAGCAGAAGCAGTGCCTTCAAGAGATTTGAAAATATGGTCAAGGTGGAAATCGAAGCTGGAAGGCTCAGACCTATGCATGCTATCGATCTGCTTATCAATATAATGTCACTGACTATTTCCGCTTTCATCGTCGCTCCAAAGGGATTTGCCATAGGGGAGTGTGACTCAAATCTCAGAAAGTCTTACCTGAATCAACGTAGGGAAGATATCAAGGAAACGATTGTCCGTGGAATGAGCAAATAAAAAAGGGCCTCCGTTATGGAGACCCTTTACTTTTCAGGATATGATCCTATCTTTCGTACTCGACCTTTGCACGAACTTCTGCAATAGTCTTTACGTATTCTATAACGTTGCCCCTCAAGGTATCTGCCTTGTAAGCTGCGAGAGCCTCCCAGCTATCAAAG
>RHMF01000638.1_pt1 | contig 15149 bp, 6 predicted proteins | sample 5365151 | NCBI WGS metagenome assembly RHMF01 (sample SAMN10266501, study PRJNA497801) | feces metagenome | isolation source: feces | host: Bos taurus | place: China: Prairie of Fairy Mountain | collected 2017-08-14 | reverse complement strand
ATTCTTGCGTCCCAACGGTTAGTGTCTTGGGCTTGAATTGGCTTTAAATTTGCAGAAAATAAAACTGCAATCGCTAAAATTGTTACTATTTTTTTCATATTCTTAAAGTTTTTTTTGCAAATATATGAAAAGAAACAATAAGTCTAAGGATTTTTAAAATATTTCTTTGCTTTAAGAAAATATTCCTTAGGATTTATAAAGTAATTCTTAGAGAAAATCCGCCTTGTGTTGTGGAATTAGGATAGGAGTTTGAAACGAATGGTGTGTTCATTGTCATTTCAAAGTAGGCTCTAAGAACTAATTGTTCTGTTAGTGAGTATTCGCCCGAAAGGTTAAGAGATAGAATCTTGGCTCCTGAGGATACAAGATTTACGTTTTGGTCTATTTTGCGAAGTGTTGTTTTGTTGATGTTTAATGCAAAATCGGCTTTTACTAAAATATCACTTTTTAATTGTTTTGAACTTCCGCCTCCCATTCTTATATTTAATTCTACGTCTTTGAAACGGTATCCTCCTCCAATAACATAAGACATTCTATTGATTTCGGTAAGTTGAAGATTGGAAAATGAGAGTGATAAGTTGCGTTCGCGTCTTATTTCAAAGTTTGTTTGGAATGAGTTTTTAAGGTTAACGTCCATCTTAACTAATGGTGAGAATTGTTCGTTAATTGTTACTTGGTCTATTACATCTCTTGCTATGAAGTTGTTGCTTAGTTCGCTTCTTATCCATTCTGTTCCATAATCATAGTTAGGGTCTGCAATTGGCACTCTATTGTCGGAAGTAAAGGCTCCAACGGTGTAATCGCAAGAGTAGTTTGAAGAAAGTGTTATGGAATTAGCCCATTTTTTTACCCATTCATTTTTGTTTAATCCGGTATAACTAATTTTCCAGTTTGGTAAAGGAATGCTTATGAAAGGGGATAGGCTTTGTGTGGAAGCATCTGTGCCACTATAAGCTGCAAGGAATGCTGGTATCAAAACTTGTTGGCTTGTTGCTCCATAACCATCAGGATATAATCTTCCGTTTATGGTGTCTTGTATTAGATTGCCTGAATAGTCTGGGTTAAATGCTGCATTGCTTGCTGCTAATCTGCGTGCTATTATTTCTCTGTTTTCAAGGAATTGATTGAAAATTTGACTTACGTTATTCTCATCGCTTCCTATGAAATTGGTTGGTAGAGCAAAGAATGAAATGCTGTATCTTCCGGTGCTTAGTGGTGAGAGTGGCCCTTCTACTTCTTGTGAAAGTGGGTCGAATTTATAGTATGCTGAATATACCTCACTCTTATTGCGTTTGAAACTTATGTCTATATTAAATTCTTTTATTGGTTCAATCTTTATTTGTGCGTTTATGTTTTCTGTCATCTTTTGATTTAAGGCGGCATTTAGCATTGTGTCTTTACTTAACCAAGAATTTTTTATAGCATTGTCAATAAAAGAAAGGTTTTGTGAGCCAAATACGAATGCAAATCCAGGTGCAAATCCATCTTTTGGTGATGTGCCTAACCATTTTGCAACAGGCATAAATCCGGGTACACTTGTTCCGTCTGTGCGACTATAATTTATTGAGGCAGATTTTACTGAAGTAACAAGTCGTATGCTGAAATTAAGTGCTTCTTTTAAGAATTTTTGAGTGCTTGATATGGAATCTTCTACTACTTCTTGTTCTACTTGTTTTGGTTCTTTTTCTTTTCTGCGAGATAAGCCCATTTCAGGACGTTTTGGCATATTACTCTTGCCTTGTTTTTCGTATGCTTTCTTTACAATAGGTAGTTTGTTGTAAAGTGTCATTAAATTGAAATTGGCTGTTGCTGATATTCTTCTTGAATTTTCTATGTTATTTCCAAGAGAACGTGTTGCTTGTGAGGAAGAAATGAATTTGTATGTTCCACTGTAAGAGCCGTTGAGACGAACCCAATCAAAAATTGGAATTTTGTTAATAGGTATGTTGGCATTTAGCTTATAGTTTTGTGTGAATTGTTGTGCTCGTCCAAGTTCTAAAATAGAATTCCAAACAGAGTCTTTCTTTTCTCCTGTGTCTATTCTTCCTCTTGGCTCTTCTATTAGAGAATTGACAGTGGCATCGTATTCAAATTTTATGTTTGATGTTATATCGTATTTGAATGTATAGGCTCTATTTACGTAGAATTGCTTGAAAAAGTATGGTTCCATTATAATTAAACCTTGACTCTTTGCTCTAAGTAGGGTTTCTTCAAAATCTCTTACTACTTCTGCTTTAAAGGAGAAGGATTTAGGTGCATAGTGCAGGGTAAAGTCTCTAATAATTGCAAATGCTTTTGGTTTGAAAATTTTCATTTTGTTGAAAGGCTTCCAACCTTTTGATTTTACATCGTATTGATAGGCTAAGGTTCCTCTGTGTTGTTTTTTTGAGTTGTATTCAATGTCTACATCTCTCATAAATGTGGAAGCGTAAGAGTATGATCCGTTCCAGTTTTCTATGTCGTAGAAATGACGTTCTAAGGCTCTATCTCCTAAACGGTCTTTTCTTATATTCATTAAATTGAAGTTTGTGCGACTTACAAAATCTTGTACCATGTGTCGAATAGAATCGCGTTCTGTTTCTGTACGATAACTTAATAAGTCGTTTTCTAATTTAACGTCTGGGTCAAGTGGATTATATCTTGGATTGCTTACTGATTGTGAGTAATCAAAGTGAACAGGTAGGCGAACGCCCCAGTCTTCTGGGAAGAATTTTCCTACTTCTATGTTGGTGGCAAAGTCAAGTGCGGTTGTTGCTTCTTGTGATATTTCTGAAATTGATTGGTCTAATGATGCAAATCCCGCTGAACGGTGCGATGCTGAGAAGGAAATGTCTCCTAAATCTGCTAAGTTTGTCCTTGCAAAGCCTGTTGCAGCCCAACCTCCTGAACGATTAAAGTCGGTAAGTCGTAATTCGTTTATCCAAATTTCAGCAGATTTTGGTAGCATGTCATCATCGTCATTTAAGTTTTGTTTTTTAGGATTGCGTATTCCTATCATTAAAACTTTTACTCCTGCTATGTTTGGCATTCCGACAACAGTCATTTTTTTGCCATCTATTATTTCGTAGTATGGTATGGTGGAAGAAACAGTGTTGTCGTTTGCTCTTATTCTTGCATTACGATTTTCTTTTACTTTTACAAGTCTTTCTAAGTCAATATCAACATTATTGTTTTCTGGCCAAATGAGTTCTTCGCTGCTATATCCAGTGTACCATGGAGTAAAGGTTAATGGTAGTTCATATTCATAGTAATTGTTTGTAAAGTCTGTTCCTAAACGAACAAATAGAGTTAAATCTCCTGTGTTGTATTGGTCAAATTCGTGTAACTGTTCTGCATGGACAAACATTTTTAAGTGTTTGTATTGTCGCATGTCTAATTCCATGGATTTGTATATTGCTCTTGCGTCTCCGTCTGATAGCTCTCCTATTTTTATGCTTTGAGCTTGTTCGTTCATATCAGTCATTGATGTGGTAGAGTAAATCTTTTCTCTTTCAATTCCTGGGGGTAGAACGTAAGGTATTGGACTTCTTTTTCCGTTTTCTTCAATGTTTACAGAGGCTACGGTAAAAGTTGTGTTTTCTGTTTGCGTTCCGCTCGGATATAAGCCTGGTGTTAGGAGATTGTCTGTATATTTTCTCCATTCTCCACTGACAAGTTCAAATGTTGCAAATCTTAGAATTATTGGGTCCTCAAAATCTTTTAAAAATAATCGTACGAATTTGATGGATTGAAAACCTTCTATTACTCCTACTTTACGATGTGGTTCTCTTATTGGAATTTTGAATTGATACCATTTGCAATTTGTAGTTTCTCCATTAGGTAATGGCACGCTTGTGGCTTCTTGTATGTCGGTAATACAGTTTTTGCCAATTACCATATCGCCTGGTGTTAGATTTATTATGTATTCATAATAGTTTTCTGCTTCGCTTAAAGTGTTGTCTTGGTTTATGTCCTCTACATTAGGAAGTGAGGTTGCTTGTGAGGAGTATTGTGAGTTGTCTGATACAACTGAGGAGTTGCCTTCCGTATTATTGTATTTTTTATAACGATCTGTGATTTTTATATCGTTTTGATCGTAGGATTGATTTCTGAAATAAGTAAAATCATCAGCAGAAGGGTCAGAGATTATAGCGTTGTATGCTTGTGCTTCTACTTGATTTTGTATTTTTTGTAAGAATGTTTGGTGATAATTTCTTTCATCTGTTGAGGAAAGTCCATCATATCCTATATCTTGGTATTGACGTGATTGAGGATCGTTGCTGAATGCGTTTACTACTGCTTGTAATTTTGGTACTCTTCCCCATATTGTAGAGTCTACATCTATGATTTCGGCAGAGATTGGCAAACCATTTTCAAATGATTTCCTGCCATCTCTTAGAATGTCTTCTGAAACTTCTCCTAAGTTAAAGTAAAGTTTTCCTCCGCTATGATATGGATTTTCTATAAATGGATCCATTAACCAAAATTCAATGTATTCAATGTTTGTTGCTTCAAAATCGGTCGATTCTAATTTACGCATGATTCCTCCCCAGCGAGTTTCAGGAGCGCGAAGCGTTCCATCAGGATTTAGACCTGCGGAATAAGCAGAAAGAGTGTCAAAATTATAAGGTCCTCTTTCGCTTGGATAGTATGCAATATTAAATTCTCTAAGTGTTTGTATTTGTCCTTGCGGGATTTCTTTGTTTGGACGAATTTCTGTTTCTTTTATAGGTCTTGCGTATGGCTGAGACTTGTCGTTATTAGTTATATTTGAAGGTGCAGATGGGGTGTAGAAATTATCATCTATTGAATACCAAGCTATTTTTGCTCTATTGAATCCATAAGTTAAACCTAAATCTTTACTTGTCTCAGGAAATAATGGGGCAGATGTGTTGTAGTCTTGTGGAGTTGAGGCAAGAAACCAAGAACCTATCATTTTTAAATCATAAGAGCGTTTTGCAGCTTCAAAATCGTCAATATATGCCGTTCCAGAATTACCAATTACATTTGGATTTCCTGGAATGAAGTGTGCAAATTCAGCAGTTAAATTTAGAATTGAAGGTGATTTTGTTTGATAGAATGGCAATAAGTCTATTAATTTTGTAATTATAGGAAGTTCTTTTTTATATGTTAAATCCATTCCCCATATTGTATTACTAATAGGCTCTTCTTGATAGTTTACTTTTTGAGTAAGAGGACTTTCTCTTAGATTCATTAATGTAGCACCAATCATAAAATCTCTATTTATTTCATAATTGGCTCTTAATCCTGTCATATATTTTGTTACAGGTGAAAATGTAGAATTGGATTCTGTGGAAACGCTAATCGGAGTACCAGAATTTAAATATCCTTGATTGATAATTCTAACTCTACCCATTGCATAATCTACGGTATAATCAACTCCTTCTGTTAAAACAATACCTCCGGCCATTACTTTTACAGAACCTTGTGGAATATTCATTGCATTCAAAGAAATTTCCGAACCCGAAGAAGATTTATATCTACCTTCTAAATAGAATTTATTCTTATCGGGATATTGTCTTGCTTGTGAAAGAGTCAAAGTGTAGAGAGAATCAAAACAATATTTATCTGCAAGTTCATCATCTTGTAGAATTTCTCTCAAATCCTTACCAAAAGGTTCTACTGTTGGGAAATAAATAACACCTTTATTCTTTTCTATTGTTCCTCCTATAGTAGAGGCGTTGTCAACAAAGTCAAAAACTCCATCAGGATACATATTTTGCTGATTATCCATACGGTCTAATCCAAAAACCTGTATTAAAGGAACTCCATTAAGGTTTCCTTCTCTAAAATATCCTGTTTGAACACCATCTTCATCGGCTTGGTAAAGAATATTTAACCTAAAATCTTCTTGGGATACTTGATAAGCATTCAATCTGTAAACGTTTTTCATCATTAACTTCCACATAGGATTTCTAACGTTTAGAGATGAACTTTTTAATAATTTAACCACAAGAGTATTTGGGTCAGCTATTCCTTCATCTGAAAATTCTCCAACTTGATATAATGTAGTATCGCCAACAATTTGGTAACGGAAAGCGACAGCTAATACTTGGTCAGCAGCTAATGCTTGATTAAGCGAAATAAAACCTAATTTTGGATTAAAAGTAAATTCAGAAGACGAAAGTTTTCTTGCACTTTCAATTTTTTCGTAGTTTTGTCCCGAAACAAATCCCATAGCTTGAAGATAAGGACTAACGGAATTTATATCTCTTATCGCGTTTACATCTACTATATGAAGCAATTGGTTTGAAAGATATTGGTCTGGTAAATTAGAAACACCAGGAAATTCTATCATAGGATTCTGTCCGTAAGGTTTTGATTCACCTAAATCGGCAAATGCCACAAGATTTCTATTATTTGTTACAGCAGAACCAATATTTGTACGCCATACCTCTATTTTTGTAATGATAATATTTGAATTTATAATAGGAAGCGTACTCATTGCTGAGTTATAATTATCGTAAAAGTATTGAGCAAGAAAAAAGTGTTTGTTTTCATCATATTCATCGGCTTTAAAATTGAATTCTTGCATTTGAGCTCCGCCTTGAACCGTAACTGTGCTCGATTCTGACTTTTGTTGCGATACGATAGCATCTAATGTTAGATTTCCAAATTTAAGTCTTGATTTTATACCCCACAAAGATTGCGTTCCTTGAATGAGAGTAAGAGGCAAAGGGAAAGAAACGTTACCAGCTTCCATAAGTTGAATAATGTCATCTTCTTTTCCTTCAAATTTAAGTTTTAATTCATTTTCAAAATCAAAGGTTGCCTCTGTATTAAAGTTGAGATTGAAATTTATAGCCGTACCAATTTGCACCATTGCATTGATATTCATATTCATATCAAAATCAAAACTTGTGGTGCTACGTTGATTCTCACTTAAAGCGAGGTTTTCATTCCTATTATTAACCAGCCCCATTTTCAACTCAATGTTTCCACTCGGACGAATATCAATTGTTTGTCCACCAAATATAGTTTCAAATAGTTCGCTATTAACTTTGAGTTGAGGAATCAAGTTTCCGAGCATACCATCGTTAGAAGAAGCCGAAATTTTAGCAGTAGCAGAACGATTTTTCCAATAATTGCTTATCATTTTATCCATATCATAATTTTGATACTCTTCAAATGACAACGGAATACGTTCAATAATCAAATCGCCTGCTTTTTTTAATAAAATATATTCATTATTTATAGGGTCGTATTCAACAACGGTTTGAATATTGTTAGGAGTACTAAGAAATAAAGGGCTATCGGAATTCTCATCAATATTATATTTCAAACTATCCGTTTGAGCAAAAGCAATATTGCTACAAATAAAAACAAATAGTAAAACGAATATTTTATTGATATGTAGTTTCATTCAAAAAAAAGTTATAAAACCTTTAAGGCTTGTCTTATTAATTCTTCAACTCCTAATGAAGCGTTTGTTTTTAATATCTTATCCAAAGTTTTTTCAATAATAGGCTTATTAAAACCAAGTGTTTGCAATGCTAATAACGCTTCTTCTCTATTTTTATTGCTAAAAATGCTTTCAGCTTTTACGAAATCAAACTTACTTAAATTATCTTTTAAATCTATAATTATTCTTTGAGCAGTTTTTAATCCAATTCCTTTTACGGATTTTATGATATTAACATTTTCATTTACAACAGCTTCAATTAATTCATCGCAACTCAAAGACGAAAGAATCATTCTTGCTGTATTTGCACCTACACCATTTACACTTATTAAGTGTTTAAATAAAGACCTTTCCTTTTCGCTTTCAAAACCAAACAAAAGCTGAGCATCTTCTCTAACAATATGATGCACTAAGACCTTTCCTTCACTTTTTTCTTTTAAAACAGTATAAGAGTTTAAAGATATTTCTATTCTATATCCAACACCTCCACAATTAACTATTATGTAAGAGGGGGTTATTTCAACAAATTTTCCTTCAAAAAAATCAAACATAATTTTCAAACTGCACAATTTCGTAGCAAAAATACAAATAATTATGCAAAATAACGCATATAAAGAAAAACATTAGTACTTTTGCCGTTCAAAAAACAAAGAAATAAACATAAAAACGATGTCAGTAGCAACAAAAGATACAAAAAGAGTAACCGTAAAGACATTGCAATCAATGGCAGATAAGAATGAAAAAATTGCAATGCTTACAGCCTACGATTATTCTATGGCAACCTTAGTAGATTTAGCAAAAGTAGATATAATTCTTGTAGGAGATAGTGCAGCAAACGTTATGGCGGGATATTCAAGCACGCTTCCAATTACTCTTGATGAGATGATATATCACGCAGCGAGTGTTGCAAGAGCATGTAATCGTGCTTTAATTGTGTGCGATTTACCTTTCGGAACCTATCAAGGCAATTCCAAACAAGCACTCTCTTCTGCAATTCGCATAATGAAAGAAACCGAGGTGCACGCTGTTAAATTAGAGGGTGGAGAAGAAATATTAGAATCAGTAAAAAGAATAATATCGGCAGGAATCCCTGTAATGGGACACTTAGGCTTAACTCCACAATCAATAAACAAGTTTGGAAGTTATGCAGTGAGAGCAACCTCAGAAGAAGAAGCAGAAAAACTAATAGCAGATGCACATTTGCTTGAAGAAGCAGGTTGTTTTGCAATTGTTTTAGAAAAAGTTCCAGCACAACTTGCAGGAAGAATTGCAAAAGAATTAAGAATTCCTATTATAGGTATAGGAGCTGGTGGAGAAGTTGATGGACAAGTGCTTGTACTTCACGATATGCTTGGAATAACACAAGAGTTTACTCCACGATTCCTAAGACGCTATCTCAATCTTGGTGAGGAAATAACTCAGGCAATAAAGAGATATGTCGATGATGTAAAGACATCGGATTTTCCAAATAAAGAAGAACAATATTAAAAAGCACTATAAGGTTCAAAAGCACTGGTAATGTGCTCCAAGGTTTGAGTTCCTTCTTCTGTTTGAATGATTGAAATCACATCAAACCTTGCTTCTAAATCTAAGTTGCGATTGCGTATGTAGGCATTCGCAACTTTTATTATTGCTTTTTGTTTTTTGAAATCCACTGCCTCAAAAGGCTGAATGAAATAATCGGTATTTCTTGTTTTTACTTCCACAAAAACAATACATCTTTCTCTTTCATCTTCTGCAATAAGGTCTATTTCGTTTTTCCTCCACACAAAATTTCTTTCTAAAATCTTATAGCCCTTCTTTATGAGAAAATCACAAGCTAAGTCTTCGCCTAAATTTCCTAATATCTTATTTCCAATCATAATTGTTTTGTGATAATTGTGTTATCTTTTACTTCAACCTCCATTTCCCCTCCAATAATAACGGCGTTGTTTCTTTCTTCAATGTGTCCTATGCTTGCACCAAAAATTTTAGGGTAGTTATATTGCTTAACTGTCTCTTCTATGATTTGATATGCTGTTTTGCCAAAAGGAATTGTGTTGTCGTGCATCTGAGTCATTGCTCCAACAAGCAAAGCTTTTAAATTCTTTAATTTTCCTGCACGTTTCAAAGCCTGCATCATTCTATCTATATGATAAAGATATTCATCTAAATCCTCAATCAAAAGAATTAAATCATCAGTTTCTCCAAAACTCTCGCTTCCAAGCAAGGAATAAAGAACCGAAAGATTACCTCCAATGATTTTTCCGCTGACTTTGCAGTCTTTTTGAGCGAAATCGCTTTTTGAAGAGAAAGAAAATTCTTTGCCAAACAATAGATTTAACATACTTTCTATTGCCGAGGAATCAAATATTTCTTTTTTTATGTTCACCGGCATAATAGCGTGAAGCGAAGCCACAGAATGTTTAAAGTAAACGTGATTTAAAATTGCTGTTACGTCAGAATAACCAATCAACCATTTAGGATTAGTTTCCAAAGGCGAGAAATCAACCATATCAATTATTCTTACGCTTCCGTAACCTCCTCTTGCAAAGAAAATAGCCTTGATTTGCTTGTCGTCAATTGCCTTTTGCAAATCTCTTGCTCTTAATTCATCGCTTCCAGCAAATTGATTTTCTTCTGCATTTATGCTTTCGCCCAAGCAAACTTTCAGTCCTTTGTTTTCTAATAAAGAAATAGTATCGTTAAGTTCTTGTTTTGATATTTTTCTTGCAGAAGCCAAGATGATAACTCTATCACCAGATTTGAGAAAAGGAGGAATTTTAACCATATTTCGCAGTTTTTTGAATAATTAAAGTGCAAATGTAAGAAAAAATCTAAATTTCGGAAAAATTTATCTTTGTCGTACTATGATTTTATCTTGATTGTACAACTAATTTATCTTGATTGTACGACCAATTTATCTTGATTGTATTTTTATTAGTCTTAGACTTGTTTTGTAAAAAATAAGAAAAATGAAAAAAAATTGTAACTTTGCCCTATGAAAAGATTTAGTTCAATATATTCTCGCTCTGAGAAAGTACAAGAAATAGTAAGAAATATAAAAGAATACAAAGGACCCTTTTACATAAAGGGGCTTTCGGGTTCAAGTCTTTCACTTATAAGTTCCGTTACTTGTGAATTAACAGAGGATTTTACACATATTTTTCTTTTTGAAGATAAACAAAAAGCAGCATACTTTTATAATGATTTAGAAAGATATTACAACGATTCGGAAATTGATTATAACGAAAAACACGTTCTTTTTTATCCTTCGTCTTTTTTTCATGAAAACGATAACAATAAACTAAATAATGCCAACATTCTTCTTCGTACTGCAATATTAGAAAGACTTTCTCTCTCTACTGCAAAGATAATTGTTACCTATCCACAAGCTTTTTGCGAAAAAACAGTCGATAAAAAATCTTTTAACAAGAAAATATTTACCATTTCAAAGAATGAGGAATTGAATATTGAAGAATTGATAGATGTTCTTGATGATTTTGGATTTGAAAGAAGCGACTTAGTTTATCAAGCCGGTCAATATTCAATCAGAGGTGGCATAATTGATGTTTTTTCCTTTTCTCAGGAGAATCCATATCGTATAGAACTTTTCGGAGATACGATAGATAGTCTTAGAACCTTTGATATATTAACGCAACTCTCAATTGAAGAAAAAGAAAGCTTTAATATATTGCCAAACTTCACCCTTTCGCAAGAACAAATCACTAAAACTTCGTTTACAAAATGGTTTAATGACAAAACAATTATTTGGGTAAATCAAGCAGATTTATGTCTTGCGAAATTTATGCAAATAGAAGAAAAACAAAACTCTAACGATAGCTTTTTAAAAAGCAAAGAAATTTTAAATTTTTTCAAAGAGAAAAAAGTTTTTTTCTTTGAAAAAAATTTCAAAAACGAAGAAAAAAATCCGTTAATTTTTGATATAATTTCTCAACCTGTTTTTAATGCAAATTTTCCTATGCTAATAGATTGCTTAGAGCAAAAACAAGAACAAAATTATCAAACATGCTTTTGTGTTCTTGACGCTCAGCAAAAAGAAAGGGTAGAAAAAGTATTGGTAGAGTTTGCAAAAAACAGAAATATCTTAACTCCAACCTTTTTACAAGGCTCAATAGCCGAAGGATTCATTGATAACGATCATAAACTCTTACTTTTTACCGACCATCAATTGTTTAATCGTTATCATAAGTATAAACTAAGGGACGGAAAAGCTCAACAAGAAAAAATAACCATGGAAGATTTGTTGAGTCTTACGCCCGGAGATTACGTAACTCACATAGATCACGGCATAGGTGTGTTCGCAGGATTAGCAAAGATAGATAAAGGAGGGAAAAAACAAGAAGCAATAAGATTAATCTTTAAAGACAATGATTCGCTCTATGTTTCCATACATTCCTTGCATAAAATCAGTCGTTATTCCTCAAAAGAAACGGCAAATCCTCCTAAGTTGAATCGCTTAGGCTCAACAACATGGCAGACACTCAAAAATAAAACAAAGCAAAAGGTAAAAGACATAGCAAAAGACTTGATTGCACTCTATGCAAAACGAAAAGCAACACAAGGATACGCCTTTTCAGCGGATTCTTATCTGCAAAACTCATTAGAAGCCTCCTTTATGTATGAGGATACTCCCGATCAACTAAAAGCAACAATAGATGTAAAACGAGATATGGAATCTTCACACCCTATGGATAGGCTTGTTTGTGGAGATGTTGGCTTTGGAAAAACAGAAGTCGCAATAAGAGCCGCCTTTAAAGCAGTATGCGATAGCAAACAAGTAGTTGTTTTGGTGCCAACTACGATTTTAGCCTTTCAACATTGGAAAACCTTTTCACAAAGATTAAAAGATTTTCCTTGCAGGGTTGATTATCTTAATCGTTTTCGCACAACCAAGGAAAAAAATCAAATACTCAAAGACCTTCAAATAGGAAAAATAGACATTCTTATAGGCACTCACAGAGTTGTAGGCAAAGATGTAAAGTTTAAAGACTTAGGATTGCTAATCATAGACGAAGAACATAAATTTGGAGTTAGCGTTAAAGAAAAATTAAAACAGCTAAAAGTAAATATAGACACGCTTACGCTTTCGGCAACTCCTATTCCAAGAACGCTACAATTCTCTTTAATGGGAGCAAGAGACCTTTCCATAATAAATACTCCTCCTGCAAATCGCCAACCTGTAAACACGCAAGTGATAAACTTTGATAAAGAACTCATAAGAGATGCAATAGATTTTGAAATTCAAAGAGGCGGACAAGTATATTTTGTGCATAATAGAGTGCAAACAATACATGAAATTGCACAAACCTTGCATCAACTTGTTCCAAAGGCGAGAATTGTTGTCGGACACGGACAAATGGAAGGCGAAGCATTGGAAAGAGTTATGCTTGACTTTATTGAAGGACAATATGACATACTTGTTTCGACTACAATTGTGGAAAATGGATTAGATATACCGAATGCTAATACTATTATAATAAATGACGCGCAAAATTATGGACTTTCAGATCTTCATCAATTGAGAGGAAGAGTAGGAAGAAGCAATGCGAAGGCTTTTTGTTATCTTATAGCTCCTGAGGCTTATCTTTTAACGCCAGAGGCTCATAAAAGACTTTCTGCAATTGAAGAATTTTCAGCCATAGGCAGTGGTTTTGCAATAGCAATGCGAGACTTAGACATAAGAGGTGCGGGAGATTTGCTTGGAGCAGAACAAAGTGGATTTATTTCCGATATAGGATTTGAAACATATCATAAAATTCTCAACGAAGCAATGGACGAAATCCGTCAAGACTGTGGACAAATTCAAGAAGATGCTACAAAACGAGAATGTGTTATTGAAACCGATTTGGAAATTCTTATTCCAGATAAATATATCAGCAATATAGTGGAAAGATTGAAAATATATAAACAATTAGACACTATGGAGAGTGAAAAAGATTTGCCATTATTGCAACAATCCTTGGAAGATAGATTTGGAACAATACCTTCTCAAACCTTAGAGTTGTTTCAAATAGTAAAACTCCGTATGTTAGCTAAAAAAATCTATGCAGAAAAGATTTCTATTAAACAAAATAAAATGGCAATAACCTTTAATTTTCAATCAAACGCCGTTGAAAGAATTCTTTCCTATGTTCAAAGCTATCCAACTCAAAGTTCTGTTTCTGAACAAGAAGATAAAGTAGTTTTAAGCATTAAATCAATAGATAATTTAGATAAAGCAATCAAAGTTTTTACCTATCTACAAGAAGATTTTGTGTAAAACATTGAAAAAAATAAAACAAATTAAAAGAAAATAGTGTCAATAAGACGTTTTTTTGTATTTTTGTACGCTAAATTAAAAAGAAAAATAAAAAATATTGAAATATGAGAAAGAGCTATTTCATTCTTGTAGCCTTGTTTTTAACGTTTGCAACCAATATTGCAAAGGGACAGGGTTGTGTTGATATGGGAATAAAAAGATTAGTAAACTTTGATACTGTTGAATTCACAGGTGAACAGTATAATAACGGGATTCAATTGACTTGTGATTTCCCTCAGGATACATTAACCGTAGTTGTGTTTGCTCCGGGTTACTTTGTCTCACCTGGATCAAACGAATCTCCATATGTTTGGGAGGAAATTCCATACGATCCACCAGCTCCATACAATCAAGGCATACAAGTGCCAGGTCTTACTTCGGATGACGTTTGGGGAAGTGTGGTTTCTTTGAACTATGCAACGCCTGGTGCATCGATTCCTTTTACTTTTGACTTTTATGGCGAAACTTATGAAACTTGTCAAATAGGTGCAAATGGATTAATCTCTTTTTTCAAAGAAGGAATAGGACAAACATATCAACAAGGAAGCAATTGCTCTTATACACAAGAGAATAATGGACCTATACCATCAGGTTCAAGATTTAAAAACTGTATAATGGTTCCATATTATGACATTAACTTCGGTATAGGTGGACAAGTGTATTTTCAAATCATAGGAGAATATCCTTGTAGAAAGTTTATTTTGTCTTATAATCAAGTTCCGATGTTCAGTTGTACCTCACAAATTGCTACACACATGGCAGTGCTTTACGAATCTTCTAATACAATAGAGTTTTATTTGCAAAACAAACCAATTTGTACCGCATGGGTTGGAGGACTTGCGACCTTAGGAATACAAGATGCTGATGGAGCAAGAGCATGTTGGGTAAGTACATTCAATAATACAGTTTGGTCAGCACAAAATAAAGCATACAGAATACGTGCAGCAAGTGAATTGGAAAAATCTTATGCAGTTTATAAAAGAAGTGCAACAGATTTCAATGCGCCTATGATACCTGTTTCGTTAGATGCAGAAGGTAGATTTTTTGCTAATCCAACTATTGAAGAAGGTCCTACAAGATATTTTGCAGAAGCAACAATTTATCGTGCAGATGGAAATGAAATCAATATTTTAGATTCAACCGCTATTTATTATCCAATAGATCTTGACCCAATTGTAGTAACTCACAACGGAAGTACAGCAGCTACAAATGAAGTGTGTAGAGGAGACCAAGTGAATTTCCAACTTAGTGGAGGAACACGCTACAATATGGTATTACCACAAGAAGTAGAAAACGTAGGAAGTACATTCACAAGAGTAAACACAGCAAATCAAGACTCGGTTGTTTATCAATTCGAGGTAATCAATGAAGAAAACGGAGTAATTGTTTGTGAAAGAATGAGTAATCCTGTAACTATTTACAATATATCATTCAATGTTCAAGTAA
>RHMF01000753.1_pt1 | contig 15162 bp, 17 predicted proteins | sample 5365151 | NCBI WGS metagenome assembly RHMF01 (sample SAMN10266501, study PRJNA497801) | feces metagenome | isolation source: feces | host: Bos taurus | place: China: Prairie of Fairy Mountain | collected 2017-08-14 | reverse complement strand
CCGCTTTCTGGCCGGGGCCTCTGACTTTGGTGTTTCAGAAACAGCCGGGTGTGATACCGGATTATGTAACGCGCGGACAGGAAACGGTTGCGGTGCGTATGCCGAATCATCCGGTGGCGCTTGCGTTATTGCAACTGGCGGATATACCGGTTGCCGCACCAAGTGCGAACCTTTCGGGCAATCCAAGTCCGACAACAGCTGCTCAGGTAGAGAGCGAACTCTCAGGCCGGATTGCGGCGGTGGTGGATGGCGGTGTCTGTCAGGTCGGGGTGGCATCAACGATTCTGGATGTCAGCCGGGATGTGCCGGTACTTCTACGGCAGGGTTCTGTAACAAGAACACAGCTGGAACAGGTTATCGAAAAGCCTGTTCTGGATAGAACAATATCGTGAATAGATGCCTAGATTAGAAAGCAGGAGATAGGATGAATTTATTATTTGTCTGCACAGGAAACACCTGCCGCAGCGCTATGGCAGAGGCGGCTGCAAAACATATTATTGAAACACAGCCAGAGCAGTATGGCAATTTTTCTGTTTCTTCTGCCGGTGTGATGTGTGCCGGGCCTTCTCCGGCATCTATGCAGGCTGTAACGGTGGCAGAGGAGCATGGCTGCGACTTATCGCAGTTTACTGCAAAACAGGTTACCGGGGATATGATGGAGCAGGCCGATTATGTGTTTACTATGACCCGGCGGCATAAACAGATGCTGGATTATGCATTGCCGCAGCACAGCGGAAAAACCTTTCTGCTGACGGCGTATGCCATGGGGAATGCTTCTGCACCGGATATTCCGGATCCTTATGGCGGCAGTGTGGAGGAATATGCACAGTGCTTTGCGGTGCTGGAATCGCAGATTGCGATGGTTTTTGAAAAGATAAAAAAAAATAATGAAGTGTAATGGCAGGAAAGAACCGTGAAGGCTGTACGGAACCGGAACTTTGCTGTATGATAAAGACAGAGAAAAACAGAAATTATTTCATTATCATTCACAATTAGAATAAGGAGGCAGCATTATCATGAAAATTGCAGTTGGCTGTGACCACGGCGGTTTTGAACTGAAACAGGCCGTTATCAAGTTCTTAGAAGACAATGGATATGAATATAAAGATTACGGGACATACGACACCCAGTCCTGTGATTATCCGGACATTGCCGCTCCAGTAGCGAAAGCAGTGGCGGCTGGCGAATTCGATAGAGGGATTTTAATCTGCGGTACTGGTATTGGTATCGGTATTGCGGCAAATAAAGTGCCTGGCATTCGTGCAGCGCTGTGCCATGATACATTCTCGGCACATGCTACCAGAGAACACAATGACTCCAACATCTTAACAATGGGTCAGCGTGTTGTAGGCCAGGGTCTGGCGCTGGATATCGTGAAAATCTGGCTGACTACTGAATTTGAAGGCGGTCGTCATCAGAAACGCATCGATAAAATTCATGAACTGGAGGCACGTTAATTATGGAAATGCAGGAAATTCGTCAGCAGATGCAGGCGGCTTTTGCGGAATATCTGGAAATTGCCAATTTAAAACCAGGTCAGATTTGTGTAATCGGCTGCAGCACCAGTGAAGTGCACGGCGGAAAAATCGGCAAAGACAGCCAGCCGGACATCGCGGCTGTACTGTACGAAGTGCTGGCGCCAATGGCAGAAGAAAAAGGTATTTATCTGGCATTCCAGTGCTGTGAGCACTTAAACCGTGCTCTGGTTGTAGACCGCGAAGTAGCAGAAAAATTCAATCTGCCGGAAGTAACCGTAGTACCGCACGTAAAAGCGGGTGGTTCTATGGGCAGTTATGCATTCCGTCATAAAAAAGATGCAGTTGTAGTAGAAAATATTCAGGCACACGGTGGTTTGGATATCGGGGAAACCTTAATTGGTATGCACCTGCGTCCGGTAGCTGTGCCAAAACGCCTGAGCGTGAAATATATCGGCAGTGCAAGACTGACTGCAGCATCCTGCCGCGGCAAACTGATTGGCGGCGAACGTGCAAAATATACTTTGGAATAGGCATTAAATAAAATATAAACGGAGGTTTGATCCATGATTGATTACGTAAAAGAACTGGTTCTGCCAGTGGATCCGGAATTAGCAGAAGCGATTTTCCTGGAAAAAAACAGACAGAGCAGCAAAATTGAACTGATTGCATCCGAAAACTTTGTAAGCCCTGCTGTTATGGCAGCACAGGGCAGCGTACTGACCAACAAATACGCAGAAGGTTACCCGGGCAAACGTTATTATGGCGGCTGCGAATTCGTTGATATCGCTGAAAACCTGGCAAGAGACCGTGTAAAAAAACTGTTCGGTGCAGATCATGCAAACGTACAGCCACATTCCGGTGCAAATGCAAACACAGCTGTTTACTTTGCAATGCTGCAGCCTGGTGACACCGTATTAGGTATGAACCTGAACCACGGCGGTCATCTGTCCCATGGGAGCCCTGTTAACATTTCCGGTAAATACTATAACTTCGAAGCGTACGGCGTAGAAGAGGGCACAGAAGTAATCGACTACGATAAAGTACGTGCTCGTGCGCTGGAAACCAAACCAAAAATGATTGTAGCCGGTGCAAGTGCATACCCACGTACACTGGATTTCGCAAAATTCCGTGAAATCGCTGATGAAGTTGGTGCTTACCTGATGGTAGACATGGCGCACATCGCTGGTTTAGTAGCAGCTGGCCTGCATCCAAATCCAGTAGAATATGCGGACTTTGTAACTACAACTACTCACAAAACACTGCGCGGCCCAAGAGGCGGTCTGATCATGTGCAAAGAAGAATACGCAAAACAGATCGACAAAGCTATCTTCCCTGGCATTCAGGGCGGCCCTCTGATGCACGTAATCGCTGCAAAAGCTGTTTGCTTCCACGAAGCACTGCAGCCGGAATTTAAAGAATATCAGAAACAGATTGTTGCCAATGCAAAAGCACTGGCTGACGGTCTGCAGAATCAGGGCTTCCGTTTAGTATCCGGCGGTACTGATAATCACCTGATGCTGATCGACGTAAAATCCAAAGGTTTAACCGGTAAAGAAGCGGAAAAAATGCTGGATGATGCAAACGTAACCGTTAACAAAAACACCATCCCATTTGAAACCGAAAGCCCATTCGTTACCAGCGGTATCCGCGTTGGTACTCCAGCGGTTACATCCCGCGGCATGAAAGAAGCAGAAATGGGCGAAATCGCTGCGATTTTCGAAACCGTTCTGCTGAAAAAAGACGAAGAAAAAGCAAAAGAAATGGTAAAAGCATTAACCGACCGTTTCCCTCTGTATGCTGACTAATTTGTCGATATAAGCAATATACGGCCTCACTGTAACAGGTGGGGCCTTGTTTTTTGTGCGGCATATGTGATATATGTACTTTCTTTGCTGGGCAAACAGCAAAGAGGTATATACTGTATTTGTTGAGGATTCTTTGTGCTTAATTTTAAGCCTTCGTCAATTGATACTAATTTCCTTCGCCAGAAAACGATGTAAGTTATTACGCTCACAATCTGTTGCAATAGGAACGCATCAAACGTGTATAAAAAGATTCGATTTACCCACCCTAATACAAAAACGGGGTGGGTATTTTTATGAAGCGATTGCAAGAAGAACAGATGCGTGTTGTGGCGCTGGCATGCGGTGTGCTGCTGATGCTGGGGTGGTTTACGTTTGCGACGGTGCGGATGGAGGTGCAGACGGAACTGGTGGGGAGTGATAGTACGCGGCCTTGTGTACCTGTGCTGATGTACCATCATATTTTGCCGCAGGATGAGATAACCGGACTGTTTGAAGATAATAATGTGGTGGTGAGTCTGGAACAGTTTGAACGCGATATACAGCTTCTGAAAGCCAATGGCTATGAAACAGTCAGCCTTCGCCAGCTGAACGATTTTGTACGCGATGGAGCAGAAATTCCGTCGAAAAGTGTGGTAATTACTTTTGATGATGGTTATCTCAGCAATAAAGTGTATGCCATGCCGGTTCTGGAGGAGGCGGGTTACACCGCCGTGATTTTTGCATTAACAGGCTGGATGGAGGAGCATCCGCAAACGTTTCGCACCGATGCACTGCAGTATTTAAGCTGGCCGGAAATAAAAGAAATGCGCAGGGTGTTTCAGTTTGCCAGTCATACGGATAATATGCACAGTTTGTCGTGGAATGGGAAAGGAATTATGACAGCGGTGCCAAAAGAAGATGCCGCGGCGGATCTGCAGCGTTCTGTGCATAAACTGCAGGGAACGGTGTATTTTTCTTATCCGTACGGGCATTACAGTGAAAAAACACGGGATGTTCTGTTAAAGCAGGGTATCGAACTGGCTTTTACGGTGAATCCGGTATCGGTTTATCGCGGGGATGATCCTATGGCGCTTGGGCGCTGGGATATGTATCAGTATAGCCTTACAGACATTCTGCCGGGAATTGCAAAATAATCGGCAAACATGCAATTCCTTTCTTTGCCGCTCTCCTGTTTTGTGATACAATGAAAGATAATATACAATGCGGGTAGTATGCGTTGTATACGAAATCTCGCAAAACAGGTGGTGATGGCATGCGGCTGAAAACATTACGAACATGGAAACTGTTCAAACCGGCAGTCTTGTTACTGGCTGGCTGGGCTGTGTTTAGTGCGGTTATGCTGTACCTGTTTGGTTCATTTCTGTTTGATTTCCGGGGCGGTCTGCCTGAGGCGGATATTGCCGCCAGCCAGACCATTGATGCCGATACAGCGGAAACTGTAAAAACCATCGGGATTTTTGCGGAAGGGGCTTCGGTAGAGGTGGCATCGGCGGTAGATGCAAAAGAAATCGAGATTCAGCTTTATGGTCCTGGTTATATGCAGCAGCGTGCGACATGGGATGTCGATTCTGCAGGGCATTTAACATTAAAACTGGACCGGTACCCGATTACAGCCAATGCATATGGAACCCGGTATGAGGACGAACTTACCATGCGTGTGCTGCTTCCAAAACGGAGCTATGATGGAATTTCAGTCTCCGGTGACCGTATGAACGCTGCTTTCTACCAGTGCCGGAGCAAGGAAATTACAGCGGATGTGGCATATGGGTCTATTTATGTGCACAAAGCGGATCTGCAGCGCATGAATCTCATTAGCGATACATCGGATATTTCCATTGAACGCAGCCGGATTCATTATCTGAATATTGAAAACCAGTCGGGCAATACCAGCCTGTTGGATAACAAATTAAAATACTGGAACTACTACAGCAAATCGGGGAATCTGGATGCCCTTACAAGTAAAATTACCGGTGTATGGGAGCTGAAGAGTCAGCGCGGTGATATTCATGTAGGTACCCGCAAATGGCAGCATACCAATCTGCTTCTGGATTTGCATACCGATAAAGGAAACATTACGGCTTCCAGCAAAAAGAAACCGTGGAAAAAGATCATTCCTGAGGCTCTGACCGAACATGACCTGCTGCTGTTAGAGGGACGGGGCGAAAATATGCTGTATATTGATTCACGCGAAGGCGATATTGTGCTGGATACGGTTAAATTTGCTGTGTAAAAACGCGCAATATTTCGTCTGATACCAGTGATGGCATATAGCATAAAGAAAAGGACTACACTCAAAATGAGTCGTAGTCCTTTTGTGTTTATTTCATTTTCGCAAAAGTATAGCCCTGCGCCCGTGCCTGATCAATAAAATCGCCCATAATCTGTGTATTAGTGGATGATACGGCATGAAGCAGATAAATCGCACCCGGATGAAGCCGGTTTGTTACCTGCTGCAATGCTGCTGCCGGGTCAGGCTGGTCATCGGTTATCCAGTCCCGATATGCAAAGCTCCAGAATACGCTCTTATAGCCAAGCTGCTGTACCAGTGCCAGTGACTGGTCGCTGTGAATCCCGGCCGGGTATCGGAACAGATGCATATCGTAGTCGAAGTTTTCTTTTACGTGGCGATGCAGGGCCATTAACTCTTCCGCCTGTGTATCAATGCTCTGGCTCGGCAGCCCTGCCGATGGATGGGTGACACTGTGATTGCCTACAACATGCCCCTCATCAATCATGCGTCGGATTAAATCCGGGTTCTGTTTTACATAATCCATGGTGACGAAGAACACTGCCGGACAGTTTTTTTCTTTCAGCACATCCAGAATTTTTGCAGTGTAGCCGTTTTCGTAGCCTTCATCAATAGTGAGATAGATGGCCGGGCTTTCCTCAGCAATATAAAGCGCATCATAACCGCCATAGATGTTCTGCGCATTTACGGCACCTTTTGGACGGTTCTTTTCATCAAAGTTTGTGCCCTGTCCCCAGCCGCGGCTGGTATTATCGATGGTTTTCAGCACCTGGGCATCGTAGGTGCCGGTAACCGGTGAAGGAGTATTATTCTGTAATAAAACGGTATCATGAAACTGCAATGCGGCCACCTGCTGCCCCATAAGATCGGAAGGTGCAGCAATCTGAGGAGAAATCCCCAGTGTCAGGGTCAGAAGTGCGGCTGCAATGGCATGTGTATGTATCATAAGAAGTCCTCCTGTTCTGCGAATGATTCAGTGTTACGGTTACAGCATACCGCGTTTTACGGCAGGTTGCAATGGTTTTTCTGCAAGTAAAAAATCATGCAATATTGTGCGATATTGATAGAAAAACCTTATACAAGAAAAATCATGAAAAATACAAAATACACTGGAAATTCCCTATAAACAGGAGTATAATTAAAAATTGTCGGCTAGAGGCTGACATAACCAATTTTCACACAATTTTTATATATCAAAATCCAAAAGAAGGAAGCGAACACTGTTGGGGAAAGTAAAAACATTTGTACAGAATGAAATTCTGTCCACCCTGAAGGGTGACATCATCGGGGGTATTTCGGTTGCATTCGTAGCTCTGCCGCTGGCGCTGAGTTTCGGTGTACTCTCTGGTGCAGGGGCTGCTGCCGGGGTATATGGCGCGATCTGTACCGGTATTATTACCTCTATGTTTGGCGGTACAAAGGCGCAGATTTCCGGTCCTACCGGGGCGATGACCGTTGTACTGGTTTCCATGGTCGATAAATACGGCATGGAAGGCTTAGTCGGCTCTATGGTTTTAGCCGGGATTTTCGAAATGATTATGGGTCTGTTAAAACTGGGGAAATATATCCGTTTAATTCCGAATCCGGTTATGGTCGGTTTTACAAACGGGATTGCCATCCTGATTTTTACCAGCCAGTTCAAGTATTTTAACATGAGTCCGTTATTATGCGGCATTTCGGTTGCTCTGATGCTGATTCTGCCGATGATTAACAAAAAACTGCCGTATGCAATCATCACTGTTATCGTGGGGACCGCAATCTCCATGTTCTGGGTTCCACTGCCGGAAGAGGCTCTGGTAGGCACCATTCCGCTGATGATTCCTGCGCTGCAGATTCCAAACTTCCTGGCGCTGAATATTGGCGATGTAATCCAGGCAGGTTTAACACTGGCGCTGTTAGGTGCCATTGAATCGCTGTTAAGTGCGATGGTAGTAGACGAAATGACTAATACCAAACACGATAGTGACCGTGAACTGTTTGGTCAGGGTTTAGCAAATACTGTAGCGGGCTGCTTTGGTTTAATTATCGGGACCGGTGCAATTGCCCGTTCTGTAGTAAACGTAAATGCCGGCGGCCGCGGCCGTATGTCCGGTATTATTCACGCATTAGTGCTGATTCTGCTGATTGCGGTATTTGGTGATCTGGCAGCACAGATTCCTCTGGCTGTACTGGGCGGGGTACTGATGGGTACTGCTCTCCGTATGCCGGAATATCACGAAAGCGTTCGTTTAAGCCGTGCATCCAAAGAAGCATTTGTTGTTATCTCTGTAACTACAGTATTAACTGCTTTAGTAGACTTAACCTTTGCGGTAGCAATCGGTGTACTGATTTCTGCACTGTCTATGCTGTTCAGCGTTGCAAACGGTTATCTGGAAGAATATCCGGTAGCAACCGGCGCTGGGCATAAACGTGTGAAATCGTTCAGCATTCAGGGGACCATGTTCTTCCTGGTGGCAGAAAGCATTGTAAACTCTCTGGAAGTACGCTGTAAAGATGCAGACATTGTTTTAATCAATGTAAGCCATGCACAGGTAATCGATATCACCGGTATCGTAACACTGGGTAAAATTAAAGATTCTCTGGCGCAGCAGGGCACTCGTACCATCTTTACCGGTTTAGGGGAACCAGGTTATCGTAAAATGCTGTCTCTGGGCATTATTGACGGCAGTGAACGCGCAATCAACCGCGGGAATAAATCGGAAGCGCTGTTATACGCGCAGGCGCTGGCTCATGATGACATGGATACTGCAAACAGAATTATGCGCGAACACGATCAGCTGGAAGATGAACATCTGATTGCGGAAATTACAGAAGAGGGGTTCTTACTGGATGAAAATTCTAGTCGTAAATGGTAGTCCTCATGCAAACGGCTGCACTTACACCGCGCTGTGCGAAGTAGCAGCTGCATTAGAAGCAGAGGGCATGGAAACAGAAATGATTCAGGTTGGCACCAAACCGGTATCCGGGTGTTTAGGATGCGGTGCCTGCATCAAAACAGGCAAATGTGTCATCGATGATGTGGTAAATGAATTTATCGAAAAAGCAAAAGAGGCTGATGGTTTTGTATTCGGTTCCCCTGTTCACTACGCAGGGGCTTCCGGTGCAATCACTTCTTTTATGGATCGCGCTTTCTATGGCAAAGCGGCTATCTATGCAGATAAACCGGCTGCTGCGATTGTGAGCTGTCGCAGAGGCGGTGCAACCGCTGCTTTTGAACAGCTTAATAAATACTTTACAATCAGCAATATGCCGATTGTAAGCTCCCAGTACTGGAATATGGTGCATGGTAATACACCGGAACAGGTTCGTCAGGACCTGGAAGGGCTGCAGACTATGCGCACACTGGGTAAAAATATGGCATGGCTGTTAAAATGCATTGAGGCTGGCAAAGCTGCCGGTATCGAAAAACCGGAACGCGAAGCCAAAGTGGCAACCAATTTCATCCGCTAAATACTATGTGCATCTGCATAAAGCAGGTGCACATTTTTTATATCTGTGCTATGATTAGACAAATGATGAAATGGGGTGGCAGTATGGGGCTTTTTCGCAAAAAGGAAACACCAGAGCAGCTGCTGGAGCGGCTTCGGAAACGGGCTGCGGAATATGAGGCCGCCTATAATAATGCGCCGGACTGCCGAAATCTAAGGAACTATACCCACGCAAAAGTAGAACTGGAGCAGCTGGAAGAAGAATTAGGTCTGCGAAAACCGGAAAAACGGAAATAAAATGCAAATAACAGCAGAGGGCTCTCCAAATCGAGAGCCCTCTGTTTGTGTTTAGCAGAAATATTTTTTTTGACTGTAGTATTCTTTCAGGCTTTCCAGTGCTTCACCAAAACGCTGGTAATGTACGACTTCGCGTTCACGCAGAAAACGAAGAGGAGCCAGCAGACTTTCGTCGCCGCAAGCTAAATCCATGAGATATTCGTAGGTCTGTTTGGCTTTCTGCTCGGCAGAGATGTTGGCGGTTAAATCGGTAATCGGGTCGTTTAAACCATCCACATAGTCAGCCGTCCAGTTGTATCCATTGGGATCGGTATAAAACAGGCCGTGGTCGTGCAGCGAATAGTAACCGTCTAAACCGGCATCTTTCAGGTCACACATGGAGGCGTTCTGCATAATCTGTGATACCATCGTGCCGATAATCTCTAAATGTGCAATTTCTTCTGTGCCGATATCGGTCATGAGCGCTTTCGTCATACCGGTCGGCATGGTGAATCTTTGGTTCAAATACTGCAGGCAGGCGGTTAATTCTCCGGCAGGACCTCCGTACTGGGTAATCAGGGTTTTGGCAAATTTCATGTCTTTGCACTTTACATCAACGGGAAACTGCAATTTTTTTTCGTAAATCCACATTAAACAGCGCCTCCTCTTTCCCATGGCCATGGGTCATTAATCCAGCTCCACGGATAAGATGCCGGGCAGTGGCCGAAATTGTTCAGCGGTCCATACAGCATCTCGAAGCTGGCTTTTGCTTCCCAGTACTGTTCGAACAGCCGGTTATAATCGCTGATCCCCTGCTGGCAGTCTGGATGGGTATCCAGGTACAGGTTCAGGTCAACCAGTGAAAAACTGAGCTGCTGCAGTTCCAGTAAGGCAGCTTCCCGATTGCGGGCAGCCGGGCTGGCATTGTATTTTTTCATTGCGGACACTCCTTTTCATAACGGGGTTGGAATGGTCAAAACAGAAATATGGTTAGCGTTTTTTCTGCATGCCCAGCATAGCGGCCATATTCTGCATTGGCTGCATCACAGGTTGATTACAGCTGACAGGTGCATATGGCTGAATCAGTTCGCGGAATACGGTGCCTGCACACAGGGCATCTGCTGGCGGAAGCGGAGCGCTATAGGTCTGCCATGGAACCGAAATCATTCCCAGACGTTCTGTTTTCTGCATCATCATAGCAAAACCTCCTTTCTGTTAGTCTTTTATATCCTATGAGGCAGAGGCCGGGAAGGTGCCGCTGGATACAGAATAATTCTTCGGGTATACTTGTAAAAACGGACAGCCATGCATATAATAGTAGGTATTGTGCCGCAGAAGCGGCTGTACAGGGAATTTATTGCGATAGCATTATGTGATGGTTATAGTATGTTATCGTATATAGATGTATAGAAAGGACGGGATTGTGTTGCAGAAAATGGATACCCTTGCCCGGCTGGCATTGCTTCTGGCAACGATTATCTGGGGGAGTTCCTTTATTATTATGAAAGATGCGCTGGATAACATCGGCACATTTTTTCTGCTGGCGGTGCGTTTCACCGGCGCCTGCATCTTGCTTGCCATTGTACTGTTCAGAAAACTTAGAAAAATCAATAAAGATGTAATCATTGCCGGGTTCTGGATGGGTACTGCGCTGATTACTGCCTATATTCTGCAGACTTTCGGGCTGGCGGAAACAACACCCGGGAAAAATGCCTTTTTAACAGCGGGCTACTGCATTCTGGTACCGTTTCTGTTCTGGGTTGTGGCTGGTGCCAAACCAGACCGCTACAATATTATTGCAGCAGTCATGTGTATTGTGGGGATTGGGCTTGTGGCGCTGGATGATAATCTGACTATGGGCAGAGGCGACGTTCTGACCTTGCTCTGCTGTGCCTTTTATGCACTGCATATTGTCATTTCCGCCCGGTATACTCAGGTGTATGATGTTATGCTCTTAACGCTGCTGCAGTTCTTTTTTGCGGCGTTGTGGAGCTCTCTGTTATGCGTTTTCTTTGAACCGGTACCGCCGCTTAACGCGATTCCGCCGTATACCTGGTTCAGTCTGGCATATCTGTGTGTGTTTGCTACCGCTGGTGCATTAGGGTTGCAGACCTTCGGTCTGAAATATACTTCACCATCGGCAGGGGCCTTGATTTTAAGCCTGGAATCGGTATTTGGCGTTATCTTCTCGATTATGGTAGGCGCGGAGGCGGTAACACTGCGTCTGCTTACCGGTTTTGTTGTCATTTTTGCAGCCATTGTAGTATCGGAAACAAAATTGGAATTTCTGTTTAAGAAGAAACATCCTCCCAAATACAAGGCACGCATGAATGATGATGTGTAAATGATATATAGATGCTGCGAAAATTATGCGCGAGCACAAAAATAAGCCGTTGCACAAGGAAAATTGTGCAACGGCTTATTGCTTTTTTATAGGGAAAAATATAACCTATAATCAGGATTTATCATTTATTTTGAATGGCTGTATAAGCTCCTCCATTCAGGTTTATTTCAGTTTCTCTTTAATAAACCGTGTGAATGTAGAGGCATAGTAGTCTGCCAGTGTGCTGCCGCTTTTTACATCGTAATACGGGATTGAGTTTCCTAATTCCTGTTCAAAGTTCAGAAATTCCTGGTCGATGTCCAGTCGTTCAATGCCGTTAAGCTTTTCTACCATGTTTTTCAGGCGATGTTCGAAGATTTCTAAATGGCCTTTCATAACGATTCTCCTTTCCGTTTGTTACGCTGTTATCTATTCTAGCGCAAACGGAAAAATAAATAAAGAGTTTTTGAAAAAATGGTTGTCTTTTGTATACAATCCGATATATAATTATAAGGTAAGATACAAGATACAACAGGCAGGATGCCGATTCGGGCAAATTCGTTTACACGGATTTATCCTGTTGTTTTCAGGACAGGAGAGAATCATGGCACGAGTTAGAAAACAGCCGGGCACAAGAGAGGCTTTGCTGCAGTATGCACCTGTTGTTGTGCTGGAACCGCAGCTTTACAAAGGAAAATGGCAGGAGAATTTCGGCAACGAGAATCCGGTCCGTATAGAAGTTGGCATGGGGAAAGGGCGTTTCATCAGTACAATGGCACGCCAGAATCCGGATGTAAACTTTATCGGGGTAGAGGTAATCGAGGAAGTTCTGCTGGATGCGGTAAAACGGATGAATCGCGCAGGCGGTATTCCGGAAAATCTGCGTCTGGTATGGATTAATGCTTCGCTGTTAGACGAGCTGTTTGCACCGGGGGAGATTGACCGGGTGTATCTGAACTTCTCGGATCCGTGGCCAAAAACACGGCATGCCAAACGGCGTTTAACCCACGCATCGTTCCTGGAACAGTACGCGGCTCTGTTAAAGCCGGAAGGGCAGGTTCATTTCAAAACCGATAATCAGGGGCTGTTTGAATTTTCCCTGAACGAGTTCAGCGCATGTAACTGGAAATTACAGAACATTCAGCTGGATATGTACAAAAAACTGCCGGAAGGCAATGTGGCAACCGAGTATGAAACCAAGTTTCATGAGGCGGGCATGCCAATCTACCGTTTAGAGGCGGTAAAACCATTAGCCGATTAAATCGGAGCTGAATATCAGCTAAAGATTTTTTAATATACTTTTTATATTTTTAAGGAGGCTTAGTCCAATGAGCAGTGCTTATATTGAACAGGTCATTGAAGAAACTAAAAAAAGAAATCCAGGTGAACCAGAATTCATCCAGACAGTAGAAGAAGTTCTGCGTTCTCTGGAACCAGCTATGGCGCAGCATCCAGAATACGAAGCTGCAAACATCCTGGGCCGTCTGGTAGAACCAGAAAGACAGATTATCTTCCGTGTAGCATGGGTTGACGATGCTGGTAAAGTACAGGTTAACCGTGGTTTCCGCGTACAGTTCAACAGTGCAATCGGGCCTTACAAAGGCGGTCTGCGCTTCCAGCCAAACGTATACAGCGGTATCATCAAATTCTTAGGCTTCGAACAGATCTTCAAAAACTCCCTGACCGCTCTGCCAATCGGTGGTGGTAAAGGTGGTTCCGACTTCGACCCAACAGGTAAATCCGACGGCGAAGTTATGCGTTTCTGCCAGGCATTCATGACAGAACTGTATCGTCACATCGGTCCAGACATCGACGTTCCAGCTGGTGACATGGGCGTTGGCGCTAGAGAAATCGGTTACATGTACGGTCAGTACAAACGTATCCGTGGCGCATTCGAAAACGGCGTATTAACAGGTAAAGACCTGAGCTACGGTGGTTCTCTGATTCGTCCAGAAGCTACTGGTTTCGGTGCAGCTTACTTTGCACAGCACATGCTGAACCACGAAGGTACTTCCTTCGAAGGTAAAAAAGTTTGCGTAACAGGTTTCGGTAACGTTGCTTGGGGCGTAGCTACAAAAGTAACTGAAATGGGCGGTACTGTAGTAACTGTTTCCGGTCCAGACGGTTATGTATACGATCCAGAAGGCGTAACAGGCGAAAAAATCGACTACTTACTGGAAATGCGTGCTTCCGGTCAGAACAAAGTATCCGTATACGCTGACAAATATCCATCCGCTACTTTCTACCCAGGTGAAAAACCATGGGGTAAAGTTCCAGATGTAGACGTTTACATGCCATGCGCTACTCAGAACGAAATCAAAATCGAAGACGCTGAAGCAATCGTTAAACAGGGCGTTAAATATGTTGTTGAAGTATCCAACATGCCTTGCACAAACGACGCTATCGCTTACATGCAGAAAAACGGCGTAGTAATGGCTCCATCTAAAGCTGTTAACGCTGGTGGTGTAGCAGTTTCCGCACTGGAAATGAGCCAGAACTCCCAGAGACTGTCCTGGACTGCTGAAGAAGTAGATAAGAGATTATATGATATCATGAAAGATATCCACGACAACTTCCGCTGCTGAAGAATTCGGTTTAGGTTACAACCTGATGAGCGGTGCTAACCTGGCTGGCTTCCGTAAAGTTGCTCGTGCTATGTACCAGCAGGGTGTATTCTAATCGATACTTGACACAGTCAATTCGATTAGAATCTTAACACGATGTTTCAAAGAGGATTCCTTTATAGGAATCCTCTTTTTTTGTTTTTCGGGCTCTTCTGCCCCTGGTAAAGGGAAACGGATCTGAAGAATTTATAAATCCCCGCCGCTTGAGTATCTTAAAGCAGAATCCGAAATCAGCCGGTCAAGAGTGCGCTGCATACCGTTTTACGGTACCTGCTCTTGACAGTCTGTTTCGGTTCTGCTAAAAGAGATTCCGGCGACGGGGAATTTTTATAATCTCCAGAGCTTCGGGGTGCATTTATATTTCACCTAAGGTTCACGATTATTCACATAGATATAATTTCTCCCTGAATCTTCTGACGCATCTGAATGATTTTACTTTAAACCTTTCTTTATTCTTTACTCTGGATAAACTTTTTTCTGTAATAATCATTCAAATCATTTAGAACCCTAGTGGCTGAGCCAATCGTCTATTCAGGAATCCTTCAGGAAAGGTTCAGAACCGTTCAGTAACCGTGGCACAGGTGGTGCATATGGTGCGTTTTTCTAATCTATCTGACTTTATTCTTTATTTTCAAAAAGTTTCTGCAAAACACACCACTTACACCACTTTTGCATCTCAGCCCTATTCATTAAGCGAAAAACACACACCACCAACTCTGCCACTTATGCACCACTTATACCACTTTTCCTCCTAAAAAATGTTAATAATAAATGTTATGTAAACTAGGGCTGCGTATTCAAAACTCATGAGTTTTGAATACGTCCGCTGCTGAAGGACACACTGGAAAAGGCGCAACTCAGGGGGTATCCCCTGCGCTGGCCGAGGCGTGTTCGGCAAAATAAATACCTAGGAGGAAAAGAAATTGAAAAACAAAAAATTATTTGCGATTCTGACATTAGTGTGCTTCATGTTCACATTA
>RHMF01000634.1_pt1 | contig 15170 bp, 9 predicted proteins | sample 5365151 | NCBI WGS metagenome assembly RHMF01 (sample SAMN10266501, study PRJNA497801) | feces metagenome | isolation source: feces | host: Bos taurus | place: China: Prairie of Fairy Mountain | collected 2017-08-14 | reverse complement strand
ACCGGGCGGCAGTTCTTTATCGTTCTGCAGGAAATAGTCCTGTACGACTTCTCTAAGATCGGGGAACTGCTTATAGAGTAAGGCAAGCTGATGAGCACTAAGATTTCCGTTAACCATACTATCAGTAAGCCTATCAAGCAAATAGTTAGTTAGGCCGCCTTCCATACCCATGGCTTCTTCGATATCAAAGTCTTCGCCCTTCGCGCCAAACAAACCGCCAAAGGCTTTCTCAAGGAATGCATAGAAATCATAATCTGTTGTGTAGACGTTATCCGGATCAAACACTTCTTTAAGGTTTTGAATTTGCTCTATTTGTTCATTAGTGAGGGTCTTGTACGCTTCGACTATCTGTTCAGTGACCTTGACAGCAGCGACCTCAACGCCGTCTCCACTCTTATAAAGGGTGGCGTTAATCTTCTCGCTTATTTTAGCTAAGTACTCTGCTTCGTTACCCGACGCTTCTGCTTCTTCGTGGATTTTCTCCATGTAAGCTATCAGAGGTGAGTCTTCGCCAAACGCGCCTTCCCATTCACGCCAATGCCCTTCTTCCTCTTCGTTTCCGTATAGATAGTCATAAATATCTTCAAACGTAAGAGGTTTTTCCGCATCGGCTAGCAATTGCTCCTCGTCGAGCTTTAATGATTTTCTTTCTTTGTCTATCTCAGCTGCTAACGCGGCACGCTCTTCTGCCGAAGAAAGCTTTGGTATTTCGAGTGCTCTTTCCTCCAGCTCTTTTTCTTTCTTCTCTTGTTCTTCTAGGAGCTTCTGTCTTTTTTTATCATTACGATGCCCCTTAATGATGTCTTCCATATCCTTAAGTTCATCATCTAACTGTTTATTGACATCCGCGTAAGACGTTTTGGTTCCTCTGGCCGGATTAATTGTCCAGTCGCCTTCATACTCTAGCGCCTCGCCCCAGTTTAATTTACCATACCGGGAAAGTTCATGCTGGAGGGCTTGGCTAGATCCATCAGAGAAAGATTTAGCAAACGGCCTCATTAATTCTCTTAACATGGGCGCAGAAAGAGGATTTATCGTACCATTCGGGAATAAGAAATTTATTATCTCATCGTCGTTAGCAAAGGCTTGACCTGTAAGAGGGTTGACTATATTCTTAAAGCTTCCGGCTATCTGTTCCCAGCTATATCCCATTTCCGAAACATGCTCTGCAAACTCTACCAACTGCTCGTCAGAAATTTCACCATCAAAGTCTTTAAAGAATTTGGCAAATTCTGTCGCGATAACGCTTCCGTTGGTTATCATAGGGCGAACACCGTTGACAGCTTCACTAACGGTATCCACCAAGTATGCGCCAATGTAATCCTTACGCCGTAACTTCTCTTCCCAGGCCAATACTTCGTCATAAAGTTCACTATAAGCTGTTTCAGCCAGTTTGCCAACTTCCGTTACGGTATCTGCTATCAAAGTTTTCTCGCCTTCTTTGAGAGACGATTTCTCTAATACGGCAGTCTTAAATTTTTCAATCTCATCCACCAAAGGCTGACCATATAGCTCGTACATTTTGCCTATTCTATCAAGATACCCTTGTTTCTCAGCATCCGTAGCAAATGTAGCGTTTTCAACCAGTACACTAAGTAGCGATAACTTTGCGGTTTTAGCGTCTTCTGCTTCGCCAGTATACTCTTCGATAAGGGCGTTCGCTTCTTCTTCTGTCATGCCGTTCTCAAGCATGATATCAACCGCGGCTCTTCGATGCAGTTCGTATTCCTCAGCCTCCTTGTCTGGATCTAACCCCATCATAGCGAGGATTTCTTCATCGATCTTATCTTTTGTCTCTTGGCTTGCCCCATGCTTGTCTAAAACGAAGTGGAGATTATGTAGTTCTACGGCTCTGCTAAACCCAGCATCAAGAACGAAGCCGAGCCGCTTAAGCAGTCCTTTAATCTCTTCGTCGGTCATACCAAGGTCGTTACACGTCACCCATAACTTTTCAACTTCGGCTTCATTATAAGTGTCGCTGTTGACCAAAGCATTCCACAAATCCTTAAAAGCCTTCTTCTTTTCGTCTGGTAAAAGCTTTAGAACTTCAACCTCCAAGGCATTAACTGCGGCATGATACTTGTCTATTGCGCTCACAGCCTTATCAACTTGCTCAATTAGCGCGTCTTTGCCCTCTTTGCTAATCGTCGCTTCGCTAGCCCCCGTTATTTCTGCCTTAAGAGCATCAATCTCCGCATACGCTGCTACATCGTCCTCTTCCCCCTCAGTCTCCAATGCCGCGGTAAGGTTATTAATGGCCTTATTAACCTTGCTCTTTAAATCTGCCTGGGCTTCTTCTCCTACAACTACATTACCGATTGTAGCGTTAAGTAAGCCGACTTCAGTATCTACGGCTTGCTTCTGCTTAACCGCGGTTTTCAATAGCATTTTAACATGTTCCGGATCATCGACGTCTGCATCTTCAATGAATACTAACAGCTTCTCTAAATTTGTATAAAACTCTTCACGAGACTCCATATTGTCAAGCTGCTCTTGGACCTTGTCCATGCCCTCCGTAGTAAGGCTCGTGTTTTCTGTCAAATATAACTTAAGCTCTCTCACAGCAGCATTATAATCGATTTGAGACGCTACGACTTTATCGAAAGCCTTTCTGATCTCTTCTTTTCCTTCTTCCGTTACATTCGGATCGCTGGCAATTATGTAATGAACATTATCGACTATAAGACTAATTGCGCCCTTCTTTAACTGAGCGAGTGCTGCTAGATGTTTATCTATTTCGGCCTGCTGTTCTGGACTAACGCCATGCTGGTCTAATATCAAATGGATCTTATGAACAACTAATGTAAACTCTTCTTTCTGTTGTTGCTCAGCGGCTGCCGCAGTTTCTCTGAGTAATCTGGCTGTCTGCTGCTTGTTCAAAACCAGATTCCTTATGTAAGCAAAGACATTCTGAAGCTCGATTGAGTACATAGAGCCGTCTAACTCTTTAAGACCTTCCATCTTTTCAGCAAGCTGGGTTCTTACAGAGTCATCCAAGAAATCCATGTTTCCGAGGGCAACTTTATAGTTCTCCAACGCGCCAGTGTATTCAGGAGCTTCCTCTTCTTCGTCTCCCCCTCCAAAATTTAGACCGAGCGCAGATGACGCAGCGGATGCTAAATTTTGGAATGACTCTATAAGTCCGTTAATTCCTTCGGTCATACTGCCAATCGTCTCTAGCTGGTCGCCAAATACACTACCGATTATTGTTCCGACAACGTCAAAGCCATTAATGATCGAATAGATTAATCCAACAGCTACGGCAAGAACAAGTATGGCAGCCGCAATACCCAACAAGACGGCGGTCAATATTATAAGTTCTGGAGCAAAGAATTTGGCAATGAGGATCAGTATCGCCAGTACACCAATGAAGGCCCCTAACCCAACGGCAGCAGCTTTTATGTTCTCCAGGATAACCTTGCCTACCAGAACAAGGCCGTTTGCAAGCAAAGGTAAAGCAAATGACAACACGATAATGCCAGCAGCAAACTGCATAAGACTCTCTGATATCGCAGAGAATGTATCGGCTAGCTCAAGCTTCTGGAAGCCCCAAAGAAATCCGAGTAATACAGCAAGTGTCAAGGCGAGCGGCAAAATAGCTTTATACGCCAAGCCTGAAGTCAGCCCAAAGAAAGCTACAGCCGCGCCCAAAATAAGTAAAGACGCGGCGAGTTTTATCATCTCATCGCCGATACCTTCAAGATCGAAGTTTTCATTACCATTTAAGAAAGACAGCGCGGCTATGAATAGAGTAAACCATTCAATCATTCCGATAAATGCGTCACCGTCAGTCTTAACTCCGGATAGCATCTTTAAAGTAAACGCCAAGATCAACAACGACGCAGATATCTTAAGAAGCTCAGAACCGATACCCTCCAGATCAAAGCTATCACTTCCGCCCATTAACGCCAATAACCCGATAAGAACAGTGAACCGCTGAATCATACCGACAACGAGATCGACATCTACATTTGTTCCTTCAAGCATCTTTATTGCGAAAGCTAATGCTAAAAGTGATGCGCCGATAGCAAATATCGCGCCGCCCATTTTTGATCCGGAACCGCCGCCCCATTTCGAAAGGGTTACCATAAGAGCAGCGTATAGGCCTAAATAGAAGAACAGATCTCGAAGAGCTTGCATCGGTTTATCCAAATCCGGTATCGTCGCCAACTTCGCAAGGGCAAATACTAACACGCCAATTGCAGCACCGATGCCTAAGAATAATAGGCCAATGCCAGCAAACGTGGCGGCTTTCTTAAACGCGCTAGCTAACGTCCCCACAATACTAGTAACAACATCTTCCAGAGTGTTAACCGCGTCTGGAGCGTCCTTAGTCTTAAATCTTGAGATGGCCGTAATGACTATAGCAATGAGCCCAATGGCAGTCACAAGCCTAATTAAACCTGTGATAACCCCCTGCAATCTGTCAGTAGGAATGAGACAAAGACCTATAATAGACAGTGCAAATATACCGATAGCCTTAGCAATCGACATAATAAGATCGGCTCTTACACTTTTCTGATATGCCTCCATAGCGTTCGATATGTCTTTTAAAATCGGTAAATTCCCCGTAGCTAGATTTTTAATGCCTTTTACGAGACTTATTATTCCGGTTATTAGCTTGAACACACCAAAACCGACCAAGCCGCCTGCTCCTAAATTAAACAGGCTAGATAGGCCAAATTTCTTTGTACCCGTTAACTGAGCTATAAAATCGCCAATTGCGGTAAACGCTGTTTGAATTCGATCCTTAGCGGTTTTTAAAAGGCCATCAACCTGGCTAGTTCCCTCATCTTCACCTTCTTTTTTCGTTCCAAATATAAAATCGTATATGGACCCGAAGATGTTCTTTCCTTCCAAGTATTTATAAGCATTGGTGGCCATCGTCTGTATCTTCTGCCAAGCTGAAGAGAAGGTGTTCCCAGCCCCATCGATTGCTTGCTGTGCGGTGTCGCTTGTTGATGTAAAGTAGTTTAATGCGGCTCCAATGCCCAATATAGCAGCTATGATCTTTGGCACGCTAAGCATTCCGCCTACGCCGCCAAACAAAGCCCCGGCAATTCCGCCTCCGGTCTGTTGCTGTTTGAACATACCGATTAACTTCAGTAATGTCATCAAGCCGAGGCCAATACCGCCGCCAGCTAATAACTTTCCAAGTGATGAGTTGGCACCAAATATCTCTGAGAGCTTTGTGCTCAACGTCTCAGCACCAGCAAGGAACCGATCAGAGAACGAATCGAGCGAGGTCTTCGCTTCGTCTCCTTCTTTTTTGCCAAATAAACCCTTAAAGAAATCGCCAATAGCCGTTCCAATATCTTTTATACTATTTATAAGGTTTTCGTTGAATATGCCTTTAAGCCAATCTTTGACTGCCTTAAGTGGCCCAAACATATCCATAAACCCACTAATTTTCGTCTTAAGCCATTCGAATGCGTTACCAATACTGAATGCGCCTTTTGCGGCTTCTTCGCCGTCTTTATTCCCCCAAAGGGAACTCCAGAAATTCTTGATTTTGGTCTGTACTTTGGTAATTAACCAATCGAACAAATCTTTTATGTTCGTGAATTGCTTTGCTTGGTTGATGAAGTTTTCTATCTTCGTTTGAAGCGCGCCGAACCAATCAGCTACCGGACTAAAGAACCCAGCAACGTCTTCACCGTTTTCATCTTTGCTGCCGAAAAGCGCACCCCAAAAATCTTTAAGAACATCTATAATTCCTTTAAACCAATCGGTAAGCGGTTGAAAATATGACTGAATCCCTGCAAAACCGCCAATAGACTCCCAGAACGTCTGAAGTTTGGGTGGGATTGCCACGATCCACTCAAAGAAAGGCGAGAAGAAATCGGCTACAACGCCTATATGTCCGCTGACCCAATCTACAAATTCGGATAATTTAGTGGTTATCTTTCCGATAATGTCCAAGAAGAAGTTAGCATCGGGCATCTTCATTGTCTGCTGGAGATTCGTGAAAGCGCCAGTAACCTTAGTAACAACATTGCTCCACAAATCTTTAAGGGTTGTTTTAAATTTGCCCCAGGCTTCTTGCAGCTTCTTAACCCCCTCCAGCTCTTTTACACTGCCCCAAAACGCAACGATTCTTTCTCTAAGCCCAGCAAAATAAGCGCCAAGTCCGCCACCAGACATAACATTGCTGTGAATTTCTACTAGCTTATCGCCAATCCACCTAAGTGGCGTGAGAATGGCGTCTAAAAGTCTAGGAATACCCCAAGCTAAGAAAGGCTGTACAATCTCAGTAAAGAACGCCGAAGCAGCAACCCGAATGAGATCAAATACCGCTAAGAAGCCAGCAGCAACAGATGATAATTTCTCGAAAACATTAGATACTACTGTGGCCTGTTCACTGCTAAGCCCTAGTGTTTCAGCAACGTACGCCATCATTTCTGCTTCGTCTTCTGCTGAAACTTCATGACGCTTCTCGCATCCGAGCAATTCATTAATTTTGTTCTGGACGATGGAGTATGCAGCGCCCATATCCTCAAGAGCTTTTACTCTATCTTCGCCGTTTCCGAAAAGACCTTCTATACCTTTCTCAGCAAGCTCCTGTACAACTTTGTTATACTGTTCTTCATCGGCTAAGACCTGTGTTTCGGTCTTCTCCAAGCCAATAAGCTGCATAAATTTGTGTCCTAGACCGCCGACCACTCCGCTAGCTTTTTCAAGAAGCTTGTTCTTCATTTGCTGAAGTCTATTTTGCTTTTTGGAACCGTCCACATCGCCATTAAGGTTGGCCATGTAATCTTCATACATGCCATCCAAAGCAGCTAGAGCTTCAGCTTTTTCTCTATTAACCAGAACTTCATCTTTGCCGTCTTTTATGTACTGTGCAGCTGTATCTTCAATGTCTTTCCGTGCTTTATTAACCGCTTCCTCAATCTCTTGCGCTTTCTCGAGTTCTTTATTTGTCTTGGCGATCTGCTCTAGAGGCGCAGAAAATCCTTTATCCGTTACAATTGGAGGCATGGGGGGATTTAATGCGTTCTGCAAATCCGCCCCCATCTCGTCTATAACGTTTTTGGCTTCTTTTCCGACACCATCCATTACCATGGCAACGCCGCCGAGTTGTTTACTAAAATCGGTGACATGAATGCCTAAGATCGACGAAAGGGAATAATGAAGACCATGAAGAAGCGCTTCGCCAGCCCCGGCAACTGATTCCGCGAAATTTTTAAATCCAGCAGCCAGCGGTTCCGTCATCTTCTTAACGTCGTTCAAGACTGGAATCAGAGCTACAAGGATTCTTCTTAAGTTGTCGTAAACCGGAGTTGCGAATTGCTCACCCATTCGGGAGAGAGCAGCCTTAACATTTGAAAGAGCACCTGTAAAGGTCTTATTAGCGTCTTTCGCGTGCTTACCAAACGCATCGTCCATTGCGTAAGAGAACATCTGAAAATCAACGACGCCGTCGTGAACAGCTTCTCGCAGCTCTTCCTCAGTCATTTCGAACTGTTTCGCCATTGCTGCCGCAACGTTAATACCGTGAGCAGCAAACTGGTTAAGCTGTTCGGTCATAACCTTGCCTTGGCCTGCGATCTTAGTAAAAATCTGACTTATTGTGCCGTAAGATTCGCCGGTCATTGCCGCTACGCCAGAGATGCCTCGTAATGCCGCCTGCATGTCTTCACCGAATTCGACGTTAGAAGCAGCAAGCTGAGCAGCAGCACTAGCAGCCTCATCCAAACCGTATGCCGTTCCGCTAACACCTTCATTCAGGTCATCTTTTATCTTCTCCCAGTCGTAAGCGGCCCCAAGCAAGCCTTCCAGCATGAACTGAGCGTGCTCGATGTTCTGAGCCCTTTTCTTACCGCCAGAAATGATCTGATTTGGAACCGCAAGAAGGAGGTTCTTACCAAAGTTAAAAGCAGAATCGGTAAGCCTTCTTAGCACTTGGTCTCCGATTATACCAAGCGTCGAGAATCTATCAGCTACCGTCTCGATATTATCCGCAACATTTGATAAGGAAAAACGTTTTCCGGCTGCCTGAAGTTCTTCAAGCCCTTTTGATGAGTCACTAAAATTTAAGGATCGTTTCAGCTTCTCTAAGGTAGACAAGCTCTCTTTTACGCCAGTCTCGAATTGTCCGTTGTTAAACTCTAGTATGACAACTCTCTCGTCAATTTCGCTCATGAGCCGGTCACCTCCTTCCAAACTTCGTCAGCCATGTTTTCGAAAAGCGATCTTAGTGCGGGATTTATGTAGTCAATTCCCTCAACATAGCCTCCACCACCAGTCGCATGACCCTTTTGAATAATGATGGCTATGTTTATGCCTTTATTTATATTGCTGTTCTTGAACGCGATCTTATAGCGCCCGGCTTCTTCCTCGATGTCGTAGCTCCAAGAAGCGGCCGTTTTTCCCGTTCTGACTGGTGTCGCCGCACTTAAAGCTGCTACTCCATCTTGGCCAAGATGGTCTAGCCTTCTAAGAACCTTCATGTCTTTAACTCTTTTAAAGAAAGCTTCCAGATGGTTGAAGTTTCCTCTGTGCTTAACTTTAATCATCGCAGCTTACCCCTTCGATCCTGATGCTTTTCTTCTTGCGGCGTTAAGAGAGCTATTCCTTCTCATAATGTCGTTCTTAGACATCTTCTTAGCAGGCTGATTCTTCGCGTTGCAAATTCGGATAAGCATGAGAAGCCTGTTTAAATGCCATTTTTGACATTCCATCGGAACTTCACAAGCTATCATCCAATAATAGATGAGCTCGGAAGTAACGACCTCCCTAGGGCCTCTTTTACCGCCTCTTTCTGTCACGGTCGAAGCAGACATTGGATCCGCTATATACTCGTTGATCTTTTCGAAATTTTCCGGGCTTAAAAAGTTATAGACTCTTGGATCGACATTTTGCGTAAGTGTCATGCATCGTACATAATCAATTGATTGCTCCAGAGTTCTGGTTTTTTCGGAAAGAAACGGAATATGCCATTTCGACTCCCATTTTGAAATGGAGACCAGAGAATGCTCTAGAGTAAGCTTTTGCTCTTTTGCAAGCGAAATAAACTTGTTTGATTTAACATCGTAGTACTCCGATGCCGGTATAGTAATCGTGAGCATTCTCTGTTCCCCCTTTCTTAGCTCTTATTCAGTCTTTATGTCTCTCGGCATAATTCCGTTGATAAAAGCGGATGCAGCTTCCGAATCTGTAGCAAGCTCGAGATACAGCTTCGGATATGCGGCAGTTTCAGAGAACTTCTTAGACAGGGCTTCGGATTTCTCAAACCGGCCATCAGGAGTCTTAATGCCATAGCTCTGCAGGATCAGCTTCTTGAACATGGAGACGATCTCCTTGCCGTCTTTGGCGATCATCAGACGTTTTACAGTCTCTTCAAGGCCGCCTTCCGCAGACAGTTCCATCTCCAGAAGCTCAGCCTCATTCAGATGGAAATAGAAATCCTGTTCCACTTCTTCGTCGTTGTAGTTCTTGTACTTCATCGTCTTCTTAAGCATAGTCTTGCTCCTTTCATATAAAAAAGAGAGCCCCTCCAGATTTTGGAAGGGCTCGAAATAGTTATCCCCTAGTTAAAATCAGGCAGCCAGGATGCTACCAATTTCATCCGGCAGAGGCAGGCGAGCGGTAGTACCTTCGTCATTGCCAGAAGCATCGGTCCCATACAGCAGAGCCTCGATGGACGCCAGCTTTGCAGCGGCAACCTTAGTGGAGTCGATTTCGATGGAAGCGGTAGGCTTGAAGGTAACGCCAGCCTCAGCCCAACGAGTACCATCAAAAGAACCCGTAACAGCTACCGGTACAGTATTTACTTCCCAAGAGAAGGTGATAGCGTCCGGGCTTTCGTTTACAGTCTGGAAAGACTTATCGGAAGGGGAAGCGGTGCAACCATAAATCAAGTGCAGCTTGTAGCCCTTGTTGGGATCGGTGTCATCGCCAATATTAGAGCGATAAGAGAAACCGAACACTTTACGATTCTGCTGGCCGATGGTCACACCGGTACCGATAGAAGCAGAGCCGTCGCACTGAGCGAACTCGTCCGGATAGGTGTAAGCTTCAATCGTGCAGGCATAAGTTTCGGTAGAACGAAGGGTTGCATACTTGATGTTATCAGCCCACAGATCAGTAGGCTCAGCACCAGAAGGAGACTCGGTAACAGCGGTCAGGCCATTCCAAGCAACACCATCACCATAAGCACCGTTGGCACCCAGCAGATACAGGACACCATGGTCGTCACCGTTTTCAAATCTTCTCGTACCAGTTCCATCCCAAGTAAGTTTAGACATAATGGGGACCTCCATTTAATAATAAATTGTGTAGGTTCTGTGAGTTAAATTGTCATAAGTGAACGGTCGTCCTGCCCTACACATAGGAAACCGTTCAATAATCTCGTCGAATAGATAGAAGTCGGGGTCTTTAGAGACCACAGTAACGTCGTAGCATCTTGTTGAATGATACGAGAAGTTATCCGCTCTTTTCATATCGACGTCGATCCACTTGTAAATAATACAAGGGAACTTCAGTTTTATAGACTCAGGGGGTTGATAGTACACATTCGAATTGCCTATCAGATCCCGGAGTTCGTCATCGAAATCAAGCCTGCTCCTCAACTGTGTACACGCCTCCTATAGTTAGCGTAAGTCTTGGATATTCGACGTCCACAGAAGATACCTTCCATTTCTGCCCCATCCAAGTTACATAGCGGATGCAGAGGAAGTTCTCGTAAACAAAAGGATCTCCTAAAATGGAAATGCGATGGTTGATCTCGATATTGTCGTTCACATTTTCGCTACTTTGGTAACGTTTTGTATAAAGCAAGACGTCCCCATAGTATTCACGCTCTGTGACTTCCTCTTCGTATACGCTCGGCGCCGTTTCCTTCGTAATCGCATATCCAATTTTTCCGAAATACTTAGCCATGAGAGCCTCCTCTACCCATTTTGATTTTTACAATCAGCCGTTATTGCCGTCGTCAGTTCCGGAGTTGTTGGCAGCAGCCACCAGAGTGATAGCGGAATAAGGACGGATCAGAGCGCCAGAGATACGAGTTTCAATCAGGTACTTCTGCTGGTTGAAGTCGATATCGAAGTCGTCGAACATGTTGATCTCGCCGCCCTTGTCAGCGCCGATGTTGTAGTCGGACAGGTTGACAATGATACCGAACAGATCCTTGCCGTCAACCTTAGCGGTGTCAAGCAGAGGGCAGGTAACGATGCGGCTTACACGCATACGACGGGCAAGAGCAGCTTCGTCAGCATACAGCGGATGGCCCAGACCGTCTTCCAACAGCATCATTTCGGTCAGCATAGCTTCGCCAGTGAACAGGGTGGGAGAACCGGAACCCTTATAATCCTTACGAGCGCGAATAGCAGCACGAATGAGGTTCTTAGCGGTGATTTCCATGGTCTGGCCGACAGTCACCTGAGCAGTAATGTTGTACAGAGGAGCATCGGTAGCGATAGGGCGTACATGATCTTCGTGGATCTTGTCATCATCAGAATTCAGACGGCCATCACCAATCAGAACGGCGCGAGCGATTTCCTCATTCAGCATCATCCGCATTTCGCCACGCAGCCAAGCAACCACGTCGAAATCGGTGATGTCAATGATGTCATCGCGATCCATCTTCTGCTTCTTGTAGATGGTCTGAGGGTCAGTGGAACGCTTCAGCAGGGAGAAGACTTCGTTAGTCTTTTCGTTGCCCTTGATGTAACCTCTGGCACGAGCCTCTTCGTTGGTGATGTTGGCGAATACACTCTTAATCCGGGAGAAAGGAGTGTGGTGAGTGCCGTTGATAACGATGTTCACCCATTCGTCGTTCCTTTTGATGAATTCAGGAACGTTGTTAAGAGCACGGGCTTCGGGGAACAGATAGTTAACATCGGCGATGCCATAAGTCTGCTCAGTCCCTTCAGCTCCATTCACGCCGTCGTGGTTGTAAACAGCATGAGCCAGGAAGTTGCCTTCTTCTACGCCATGCTCCAAAGCTTCTCTAAGGGAGCCCAGTCTCTTAGCATCGCTCATGATGTCGGCCGTCATAGCCTGAATGTCGGCATGCGAGATGTATTCGCCGCCATGGTAGTCATCTGCATCAAATACGTTGTGTTTCATATCGTCGTCATCCTCATCCATGTCGTTATCTTCCAGAGCCTGCCCAAGAATCGCATAAACAGCGGTCTTCTGGTCTTCGTCAAGGGTGTCAAATACTTCGCCTACAGTCATGTCTTCATCGTAAGTAGCCATTTCGTTTTCTCCTTCAGCACTGTGTGAGATTTCTTCAGCGTTTTCTAATGCCTGCCCAAGGATTGCATAGACCGCTGTTTTCTGTTTTTTGTTCAAAGTGTCGAACACGTCACCGATGGTCTCATCTTCGTCGATTTCTTCATCTTCATCGGCACTATGGGCGACTTCTCCATCTTCTCCGTCGTCCCCATAGTCCTCGTCTTCTTCATCTTCGTATTCCCCATCATCCTCTTCTTCGTCTTCGTCCTCGTATTCTTCCTCATCCTCGTCTTCTTCAGGCTCGGGTTCGGGACGACGCTTTTTGGCAGAATGCATGAGTTCGATGGGCTCGCCAGTAGTGATAACAGCATCAAAGTCGTTATCATCGATCACGCCATCAGCCGAGTGAGCAAGCATGACCGTGTCGATGTAAGCTCCGGGATTTGCACCGGCGAGCACGACACTGACCTCACGAATTGTTCCGTGAAGGACGTCATTACCGCTCTTCTTAAGCTGATTTGCCCAAATAGAAAGACCGACAACGTCTCCGCTTTCTACAAGCTCTTTCGTCTGTCGGCCTTTAGGTGTATTGTTAAATTTTCCGTCAATTCGCACGCCGTCTGGATGGTTCCAAAGTACAGCGTGTCCGAGTACCATCTCCGGGTCATCATGAATGTGACTCCAGACAATGGGGACGGTCATCCCGTCGCAATCTTTAAATGCGTCTCTGCGGATAGTAAGTCCATCAGCGCACCTAATATTGTTTCGGGTAGCCCAACCGCTAAAATCGTATTTTCTACCCATTTTGATTTTTCTCCGTCATTATTCAGCTTCTTCGGCTTCTTTTTGCTTCCTAAGTCTCTCCAACTCTTCTCGTTCAGAATTGAGATCAGCCAGCAGCTCGTCTATCTCCTCGATAGTGAGATCTTCATCAGTAGGCTCTTCTGGTTCTTCTTCATAGCCTTCCTCTTCCTGATAACCCTCTTCGCCCGGGGGCGCCATTTCGGCAGCCTGATTCATAGGCATGTCCGGATTGATGTTCGAGTTTCTGAGCTGGTCTGCCATAGGGTTCTCGGAAGGTTTCCAGCCCATGACAGTACGAATTTCGTTTGCTGTGGCGATTTCCTGCATAGTGAGGACACCAGCCACGTTAGCAAGCGTCTCCATCGTAACGAGTTTGAAATGGTCTCTGTAAAACCTGATCGCTTCGCCTCTGCTTCTGGCGTTCTTTGTGAGGAATTTGCGTTCCATCTCTTCCGTAATTGCCGAAAGAATTGGCTCGATGGTTCTTGAATAATAGTTGTTCATCATTCGCTCGTCCGCAGTTCCATCGAACACATTTTGCGTCAGTCCCAACTGGTTATATAACATGCTCGTCAGTTCCTTCGCCTGTGCCCAGAAATTGTTTTCGAGCGGCTGATTCAACTGCATAATTCGTTCAGTACCATCGGTATAAGCAATTCCATACTTAGACCCGACCAGCTGCATTTCAATTTCCTTACGCCTCTCTTCCGCCATATTCTTTCTGGCCTGAGATTTAATAACGTAAGGCAGCTGAATAATCATGTTTAATTTGTCGGATGCGTTCTTTTCGTTGTACACATCCAGGTTTGCAAGTATGCGCTTTAAACGCTGAAGCGTAGAGTTCGGCTCGTTCATTACCGAATAAAGAGGATTTTCAACAATTGCCACCATAGACTTAGGGAGCGTCAACGCCTCTCTTTTGCCGGTGTTTTCGTTGTATACTTCCACCTTTACGTGCTTCGGAAACCACTCCAGAATTTTACCGGTCCTAAGTTTTTCGATATCAAAGCTGCCATTATACGGGTTAGATGTGGTGTCTGTAGGAACAAGAGCTACTACACCCTCGTCGCACATACTCATAACCACATCCTGAATAAACGCTCTGCCGGTTTGGTCGAGGTTGGCGTCCACTCTAAGCGCGTTGTTTAACTTCGAATTGATCGTCTCAACGTACCGATCGTCAGCTACTCGAACGTGCTTGATGTCGATGGAGGAAGCGTCGATTCCAATCCGGCAGATAACAGCCTGTATGATACTTTTATCGTTAATGCGGTAATATCTGGATCTATCCGGTCTGATTGACGAACCAAACCCCAAATCCCTCGAATTAGAAAGTCCGGTCGGATCCCTCCCTAGGAAAGCGTTCCAGCCGGACTGAATTCTACTTAATATGGATGGCATTAGTTAACCCCCATTAATATTTAAAGCCTGCTTTCTTCCTCATATTCCTACGGTACTCGATATCCTTAAGGCCTTTCTTAATTCCGAGCTTACGAATGGAGTTAATATCTCCAGCAACATTCTTGGCAGTTGCCTTGACTGCCCCGATAATTCTCTGAACAAGAGACTTTCCCTTATTAACAAGGTTCTTAGCAACCTGGCGATAATTCGTGGTCCTCAGCTTGTTGTAAGCTCCGACCACACTACTTTTGGCTTTGCTATATGCGCCCTTAACACTGCTAATCGCTTTGGTTCTAAGAGGTTTCGTAGCCTTATCAATTCTGCTAACAGTTCTATCAACTGCACCAGCAAAGGACTTGTTGTACTGTCGCTCGTATTCGGCAGCTTTCTTGGCGTTTTCATTGGCGCCCTTTCTGAAAGTGTCAGCAGTTTTTCTCTGGCCCATGTTATCAAACTGCTTGGCAGACGCATAGCCTTTCAGCGCATTGCTCTTATGATAGTTCATTTTGCTTTTTGCGGTATAACCGGTCGCATTTCCAATAGCTCCGCCAACTTTCTTGGCCGTGTCATACACATAGTTTCCGGCAGCGTCGATGAACTTGTACAAATGCTTCTTCCAAGGTCCTCTCGAATGAGCTACATAATCTCTGTAGTCATTGTTACCGTAGTAGATTGCTCCACTATAAATACTGTTGTAATACATACATATTACCTCCCATTTTGATTTCGCTTAACCGACTGCTTTTTGTTTCGGCTTCCTTTTAGGAATGCGGCTTTTA
>RHMF01000633.1_pt1 | contig 15174 bp, 12 predicted proteins | sample 5365151 | NCBI WGS metagenome assembly RHMF01 (sample SAMN10266501, study PRJNA497801) | feces metagenome | isolation source: feces | host: Bos taurus | place: China: Prairie of Fairy Mountain | collected 2017-08-14 | reverse complement strand
CCTACAATGTTAAGATGGCGAACACACTTAACGGCAATTTCCTGAAGCATCTTCACCTGGTCTTCTGTAAGCGAGCAGGTAGGAGCCACCACGATTGATTCACCGGTATGGATACCCAGAGGGTCGAAGTTTTCCATGCTTGCCACGGTAAAGCAGCGGTCGTTGGCATCGCGGATTACCTCGAATTCAATTTCCTTCCATCCCTTCAAGCTCTCCTCAACCAGTACCTGGGGTGCGAAAGTGAACGCAGATTCTGCCAGTTCGATAAAAGACTTCTCATCCTGACAAACTCCAGAGCCCAAACCGCCAAGCGCATAGGCCGAACGGATCATGATGGGGTAACCGATGCGACGAGCCGCCTCAACGGCATCTTCAATGCTCTCGCAAGCCTGGCTTACGGGAACCTTCATGTCTATCTTATTAAGTTCCTTTACAAACAGGTCTCTGTCCTCAGTGTTCATGATGGCTTCCACACTGGTACCGAGAACCTCCACTCCGTACTCCTTCAACGTACCATTGAGGTAAAGTTCTGTACCGCAGTTGAGAGCTGTCTGTCCACCAAAAGCCAAAAGGATACCATCGGGACGTTCCTTTTTGATAATTTCGGTTACAAAGTGAGTATTTACAGGAAGGAAATATACCTTGTCAGCAATTCCTTCACTTGTTTGGATTGTAGCAATATTCGGATTGACCAGAATTGAGCGTATACCCTCTTCACGCAATGCCTTGAGTGCTTGACTGCCTGAGTAATCAAATTCTCCTGCCTGACCGATTTTCAATGCTCCCGAACCAAGGACGAGCACATTCTTCAATGTCTTCTTCATTATCGTATTTTTGGTAGTTGGTTTCTTAAATCATGCAAAGGTAATGAAAATTTTTCAGATTATCCCAAAAAACCTTCACTACCTTTGCCTTAACCCGTAAAAAAGTTTTGTTTTTCTTACATTAATTGCATTTTTTGACAATTTGCACTTAACGGCCACCACGTCCACTTCTTGACTCCCGGCCTGCTCCAGAGCCTCGGGAAGGAGAGCCATGCGAGTTGCGGTGTTGGCGTTGCTGACTGCCCACTGATGCGCTGCGCGATGGAGAAGTCATTCCCTGCGGACGGTTAACTGTTGTGCGAGTGCTACTATTCTTGAAACTTACACGACCATTGCGTCCATGAGAAATATTAGGCTTTACAGCATCGTTGGATGAGCGTTCAACCCTTGAACCGCGACCCGACTGGGCGCTGCCTCTTTCTTGGCGGGGTGAAACGGGACGGTCTGCACGGGGACGGGCATCGGGACGCACTCCTTCACCTCTCATACCAGAGGGTCTGCTCTGCCCTTTATCGGGCAAACTGAAACTATATCCATTACCACGCACGGTTCTTCCGCCACCACGATGATCGCGATGTACCTGGCCCATATGTGTACCCCTAAATCCTTTATTCCAAGAAGGTCTGCGACCAGCATAGAAACCATTGTGATAATGAGTGCGGGCATGACCACCTACATAATGGTGATACACTCGCGGATGCGAATAGAAGAAATGACCTCGTGCATAATGGCTATAGATGGGAAAGTGCCAGCAGGAATTCCGCCAAATAACGGGACGCAGGAAATAATCTGCAGCCATAAAAAGGCTGTACTGCCAATCATAAAGGATATCACGGAGGTCGGCACAACGATGACGGTAGCACAAACCATTGATATCGCGATGCGAACGCAGACTGAGCAAATAATCGAGGTTGATTTCATAAGCATAATCATACTGGTCTGCATTGAGATTCAGCTCGTATGCCATCTTATCCGTAAGATAAAGGGCCTCGTTACGTGCCTGCTCGTAACTCATTGAAAAGGCTGCAAAACAAGTCATACAGGCAAAAACCAATGTCAAAATGTAGCGTTTCATAATATTCTCCTTTCTTTTTAACTTTTCAACTTTAATTATGTTTTCTGCTGCAAAATTATATGTTTTACCATGAACGAAAAAGATGTTTTCCCTATCTTGCGCGGGATTTTTCCTATTTCAATGATGGTTTTGCCGTGTTTTATATGCAACAGAAGCAGAAATTCGCATCAAAATTACGATAAAAGTCCTATTTCAATCCACGAAATGCAAAACCAACAAGAAGGCTATATGTAAAGATTTTTCAAATGAATATTGTTTAGTACACGAGGAAATGAAATTTTCCTCGGGACGCAGTTCAAACTACATCGCGAGGAAAATCATTATGCCTTGCGTGACCTAAAAACCTATGTAAAGATATTTTACCAAAACCACCCACGCTTTTTGTATTTTTGCATTTTTGCATTCAGAAAAATGTATACATATTCACCGGAAAAACAACTCACCATTATAATATAATAATGTGTTGCTTTTTGCGTGACTGCATGGATGAGCGCTTTTGGCGATGTGCAAAACGTAAAAGACCTTACGGCAGCACACAGGTATAGAGGAAATGGTCAGAAAACTCATTCCCCACATCTATGGAATTGCGGAAAAGTCCGAACACACTGCTTCCGCTTCCGCTCATTGAGGCATAATCCGCGCCAAGCTCATAAAGTCTGTCACGAATGCCCTGCACTACGGGATGAAGCGGGAAGACACTCTTTTCAAAATCATTGACCATGCGGCCATTCCATGTTTCCACAGAATCGGCAACCAAATCCTTTAAATCATAAAGCGGACGGCAAGGGGTTACGGCCGAATATGCCTCGCGGGTTGATATAAAATCATCGGGCTTAACCAAGACAAGGAACCATCCGGAAAGATTCAGTTCTATAGGAGAGAATACATTGCCTATACCCTCTGCAAAAACAGGCTTGTTCTGAATGAATACAGCACAGTCGGCTCCCAACGTAACAGCCATACGCTCCATTTCTTCCACAGAAAGCCCAAGAGAAAAATTCTCATTCAACATCTTTATCATGAACGCCGCATCACTACTTCCGCCACCAAGTCCGGCTCCGTTGGGTATGTTTTTGGTCAGCACCACACGAATGGGCGGTATGACATGGCCGGCAGCCCTAAGCATTTTTACGGCGCGCCACACCAAATTGTCAAAGACATCACCGTCAACGGGTATACCCTTAACCTCAATCTGGTCTGTTTCTGATTCTTCCAAGACAAGTTCGTCGCACAAAGGAACAGGATAGAAAACAGTCTCAAGGTTGTGATAGCCATCGGGACGGCGTTCAACCACATTAAGACCTAAATTTATCTTACAATTGGGGCGTGTAATCATCATGACTTTAATTTTCTGAGTAATTCTTTGTTTATAATCTTAATCCTGCGTGGAGTCTTCTTTATATCGTCCTTGAGTTGGGTAAACTCTTCGTTCATATCGTTGTACAGGTCATTGAACATTCGCAACAATGGAGGGAGCGAAGGTTGTTCGTTAGTGTTTACCACCATTCTTATGTCGTGGGGGAAAAGCTCAATCTCAAGATCAGCCACCTCGTCCTTTGGGTCTCCGTCGAAATGGATTACCCCTGGCTGAGAACGGTGTATGACAAGTCTTCGGCATCGGAATGTGCGGATATGGCTGTTACGCTGTATCTTCTTGTTGAGCAGCTGGATGGTTATCTGTGGGGCCTCAAGCATTGTAAAGGGTTGCATAATGGTGACATCCATCAACCCATCGCTCATACTTGCCGAAGGTGCTATATAGACATTGTTGCCATATTGGCTGGCGTTGGCACAGGCAATAAGAAAGGCGTTATACTTTTCAGTCTTACCATCCTCACCGTCCACCTCAATCTCGTAAGTTTCGGGCTTGTATTTCAGCCCCTCCATCAGCGTGTTTTCTATATAAGAACGAAGTCCGCGCTTGGCGCTATTGGCAAACTTGCTGCTGACAAAGGCATCGAACCCCACACCACAGGTACAGAAAAAGGGAGTGCCGTTGATGCGACCATAATCCAATTCTTGGATAACACATTCGTTCAGCACCTGCAAAGCACCTTCCGGATTCATTGGGATATACAGATGGCGCGCCAATCCGTTTCCGCTTCCGCAGGGAATAATGCCCAAAGCCGTCTTGGTGTGGATGAGCGAGCGGGCAACCTCATTTACGGTTCCATCTCCTCCAACAGCCACTACAACATCCACACTATTGAACACTGCTTCACGCGCAAGTTCGGCTGCATGGCCACTGTATTCAGTATAGCACACTTTTGTGTCGAACTTTTCAGTGTCCATGAACCTGGGAATCATCTCCACTATCCGCTTCTTGTTTTCTGTGCCGGAAATGGGATTTACCAAAAACCAAACCTTTTTCTTTTTCATCTTAAAATTACGTTCATGCAAAATTAGAAAGAATATTTCTTAGTTATTGCATGAAATGCGCCTTTTGTGCAATATTGATATGATTTTTAACAGAACTTGATGATATTTGAAAAAAAAGAACTAACTTTGCATAGTTTTTAAAATTGATAGATTTTAATATTTACATAATGGGTTTACTACAAGAAAGATGCGCCAAGTACACTTTGCCACAGGAATTCATGGCACAGGGAATCTATCCTTATTTCCGTGAAATTGAAGGCAAGCAAGGTACAGAGGTAATGATGGACGGACATCGCGTGCTGATGTTCGGTTCAAACGCATACACCGGCCTTACCGGCGACCAGCGAGTGATTGACGCCGGAATTGCAGCTATGCAACGTTATGGAAGCGGATGTGCAGGAAGCCGTTTTCTGAATGGCACACTGGACATTCATGTTCAGTTGGAAAAAGAGTTGGCTGAATTTGTGGGCAAAGATGAGACGCTTTGCTTCCCCACCGGATTCACCGTAAACAGCGGAGTTATCAGCCAGCTGGTTGACAGAAACGACTATATTATCTGTGATGACCGTGACCACGCCAGCATCGTGGACGGACGCAGATTGAGTTTTGCCACCCAGTTGAAATTCAAGCACAATGACATGGAAGACCTTGAAAAGCAACTCCAGAAGTGCGAGCCCAACCGCGTTAAACTGATTATCGTGGACGGTGTCTTCAGCATGGAGGGCGACCTTTGTAATCTTCCCGCCATCATTGAACTGAAGAAAAAATACAACGCAACCGTTATGGTGGACGAAGCCCACGGACTTGGCGTGTTCGGACGTCAGGGACGAGGTGTCTGCGACCATTTTGGTTTGACTAAAGAAGTTGACCTCATCATGGGTACCTTCTCAAAGAGTCTTGCCAGCATTGGTGGATTCATTGCCGCAGACAGTTCTATTATCAATTGGCTTAGACACACCTGCCGCACCTACATCTTCAGCGCAAGCTGCACCCCCGCTGCCACAGCCGCAGCACGCGAAGCACTGCGCATCATCCAGGCAGAGCCAGAACGTCTGGAAGCACTGTGGAACGTAACAAAATACGCACTCAAACGTTTCCGTGAAGAAGGTTTTGAGATTGGCGACACCGAAAGCCCCATCATTCCTCTTTATGTACGCAATACAGACAAGACCTTCATGGCCGTTGCCCGTGCATTTGAAGAAGGAGTGTTCATCAATCCGGTTATCCCACCTGCATGCGCTCCCCAGGACACACTGGTAAGGTATGCGCTGATGGCAAACCACACCTTCGAACAAGTGGACGAATCTGTCGAAAAGCTCAAGAAAGTATTCAAGGAATTGGAAATCATATAATCCGCACAATTCAAAAAAAAACTGCAAGAGGCACCAGCACTGGATGCCTCTTGCTTTTTGAATGGTTAATTGTAAAGCTATTGATTTGTTCATTTTAACACCTTATAATATATAATGTTTTGGTGAATCACAAAAAATCATTACCTTTGCGGCAGAAAAAATGACAATGAAAAGAATAACGACCATTTTATTCCTGCTTCTGGCAAGCATATACGCACAGGCATTCACACTCGTCATTGACCCTGGACACGGAGGGAAAGACGCGGGAGCCATTGGCAAGAACAGCAAGGAAAAAGACATAAATCTGGCCGTAGCACTGGCATTTGGCGAAATGGTAAAGGCAAATTTCCCAGATGTCAAGGTAATCTTTACACGAAAGACAGACGTTTTTGTTGAACTCAGCGAAAGAGCAAACATTGCCAACAAAGCTAAAGCAGACTTATTCGTAAGCATCCATACCAACAGTCTACCCAAGGGACGAATTTCAAGAGGAACAGAAACTTATACGCTGGGTATGCACAAGGCTGCGGAAAATCTTGAAGTGGCAAAGAGAGAGAACAGCGTCATCACCATGGAGTCGAACTATAAGACACACTACGAAGGTTTTGACCCGTCAAGCAGCGAAAGCTACATCATATTCGAATTCATGCAAGACCAAAACATGGAAAAAAGTGTGATGTTTGCCAAAAACGTACAACAGGAATTTGCCGCAACCGCAGGCAGAAAGAACAAAGGAGTATTCCAAGCCGGCTTCTTGGTACTGCGGGAGACAAGCATGCCGAGCGCGCTGGTGGAACTGGGATATATCAGCACCCCCGACGAAGAGCGCTATCTGAAAAGTGCAAACGGGCAGAAAGCGCTGGCAAGAAGTATTTACAAAGGATTCAAAGCATATAAGAACAAGTTATGAAAATATCCAAAGAAGCTAAAATCGGACTGATGGGCACAATAGCCCTCATTGTATTATTTTTCGGTATTAATTTCCTGAAAGGAATGAGCATTTTCAGCAATGATGCCGTATACTACCTTCAATTCAAGAATGCCAAGGGACTGACCAAAAACAGCACAGTATTTGCCGATGGCTTTGACATTGGAAGAGTCAGCGATGTGAGATACGACTACATGAACCCCGGAAAGGTTATTGTGGAAATCTCTGTAGACAGGAGCCTTCGCATACCTAAAGGATGCAAAGTGGCACTGGACGAGGCCATGTTGGGAGGATGCACGCTGAACATGCACCTGACCGGAAACGTGGAAGATGCATATACAGAAGGTGACACCATTATAGGCGGTGAGTCAAATGGCTTGATGGAAAAGGCGTCAGCCATGATTCCTCAAGTAGAACCCATTTTGGCCAAAATGGACTCACTTCTTGCTGCACTCAACCGCATTGCGGCAGATCCCGCCCTTGCACAAATCCTGCACAATGCAGAAGAACTGACTGCCAATCTGAACCAAAGCTCAATCCAACTGAACAAGCTGCTGGCAAAGGACATGCCACAAATGGCAAAAACTTTCAATCAAGCAGGAGAAAACATCGTAACCCTTACGAACAACTTGAACCAGCTTGACTTGCAGACAACCCTTAATGGAATCACGGCAACGGTGAACAACGTAAACAACATGATAGCCCAAATGCAGAATCCTCAAGGAACGTTGGGCAAATTTATGAACGACCCTACCCTTTACAACAATTTGTCTGAGACAGCAAACAGCGCAAACGAGCTGATGAAAGACTTGAAAGCGCGCCCGAAACGCTACGTTCATTTCTCTGTTTTTGGCAAAAAGGAAGAATAAGGCAAAAAGCACCCCGATTTCACTCTATTTAAATTTAATCTAAATAGCCAACCTTCCTAAAAGCATAGTCGGAAGGTTGGCTAATTTATAAAAAATCTGAAACTTACACACACATAGAAAGAATCGCTATATAAAACTCAATTACAACAAACAAACTAAATATCAAATAGTTAAAATCTCAAAACAGGCAAAACAAATCGTGCTATAACGAATGGGCTAAGTATCTTTGATTAACAATAATTTGCAATTGATTTGCTAAAGATGTCTAGTTTAAAGCCAGATTTTGTAATATGGTTTTTTATACCGAAATTTGCAGTCGAAAAAGGGATAAGTACACCTTAGAAAAGAAATACAATTTAATATATAAAATAAGGAAGACATGGCAGAAGCACCACAAATATTGTGGCAGAATTGTTTAAGTTTTATTCAAAGCAACTTGAACGAGCAACAATTCCAGACATGGTTCGTACCGACTAAATTCAAGTCATACGATGCCGAGTCTGGGCTGCTTACCTTATATGTACCCAGCCAGTTCTTCTATGAATATATTGAACAGAATTTCCGTAAGCTTGTATATGCCGCCATTTTCCGTTTTTTCGGTCAGAAGACACGTCTGAACTACATCGTTAAGATAACCTCTTCTTCCTTGGTTGAACAGGAAAGTGACAGAAGTCCTTTTGTTGAGAACACAACCGGTAACAGAACCGCCAACCAAAGCCCGAATATACTGCAGGCTAGTGCTCCCGCACAGGATTTAGATTCACAACTAAACACAAAGTTGAATTTCGACAATTTCATTGCAGGAGACAGCAACAAACTGCCCCGCTCTGTTGGTATGGCTATTGCTGAGCACCCCAACCAGCAGACATTCAATCCCTTATTCATATACGGACCGAGCGGTGTGGGTAAGACCCACCTTGTCAATGCCATTGGCACACGCCTCAAACAGCTTTTTCCCGCCAAACGTGTGCTATATGTAAGCGCCCACCTATTCCAGGTGCAATACACTGATTCTGTGCGCCATAATACGGTGAATGATTTTATCAACTTCTATCAGAGTATTGATACACTTATCATTGATGACGTACAAGAATTTGCATCACTGAAGGGCACCCAAAATACCTTCTTCCACATCTTCAACCATCTGCATCAGAACGGAAGACAGATTATCCTGACCAGCGACCGTCCTCCACACGCATTATCCGGAATGGAAGACCGCATGCTCACCCGTTTCAAATGGGGATTGATTGCAGAATTGGAAAAGCCCGAAGAAGCACTCAGACAAGCCATCTTGACAAGCAAGATTCAACACGATGGACTGAACATCGGCAAGGATGTCATCAACTATATCGCCGAACATGTTAGTGAAAGTGTGCGCGAATTGGAAGGAGTCGTACATAGTTTGCTGGCCAATTCCATCGTATATAATAAGAAGGTGGTTGACCTTGAGTTCGCCAAACGTATTCTCAAGCACAGCAAACCCGCAATCAACAAGCGCAACATCACCATTGACAAGATTGTGGAGGAGACCTGCGCTTGCTGTAATATCCGCCAGGAAGACGTCTACAACAAGACCAGAAAAGCAGACATCGTTGAAGCACGCCAACTGAGCATGTACCTGGCACAAAAACATACCACGCTTACTATAAGCCGTATAGGAACATTGTTGGGAAACCGCAACCATGCAACGGTAAGCCATGGTATAAAGAACATCGAGAATAAATTGAAAGTGAGCAAAAAGCTCCGTGATACTCTGAAACTCATTGAAGAAAAACTTTGTCTACAATGATGAATATTAAGACCCGACGTACCATACGAAAATATAATCAGCAGCCCATCACCGATGAGCTGCTGAATCAGTTATTAGAAGATTCTGCCCGCACCCAGACAATGGGCAACCTGCAACTCTACAGCGTAATTGTAACCCGTGATGAAGAGATGAAGAAGCGTCTTGCCCCATTTCATTTCAACCAACCGATGGTTACACAAGCACCCGTAGTGCTGACCATTTGCGCAGATTTCAGAAGAACTACAGACTGGTGCGAAGCAAGGAAAGCCACACCTGGATACGACAATCTGTTAAGCTATCAAAATGCCGCCACAGACGCTTTGCTCTATGCACAGACGTTCAGCAATCTTGCAGAAGAAGCCGGACTGGGCATCTGCTTCCTTGGTACAACGGTTTATATGACTCAAGGCATAATAGACACCCTCAAGTTGCCCGCACTCGTCATGCCTGTAGCCACACTTACAGTGGGATGGCCCGATGAGGAACCAGCCTTGACAGACCGCCTTCCTTTGGAGGCATTTGTGCATCAAGAAACATACCAGCCCTACTCCGCCGAACGTATCGACAACCTGTACGAATACAAAGAAAGTCTGCCCGAGAACAAAGCTTTCGTGGAACAGAACAGCAAAGAAACGCTTGCACAAGTGTTCACAGACTGCAGATACACCAAGGATGCCAATGAAGCCATGTCTGCAACTCTGGCCGAATCGTTGTTCAAACAAGGCTTCCTCAGCTCTCCCCAAATTTGTTCCTCACTTCCCATTTTGGAAGTCCGCCCAGACGTGCTGGAGTGTGACGTAGTGCGCTTCCAAAACAAACGCGAGAAATGGGTAGCGTTTGTGGGTTTGTATGAAGGCTATCCATATGAGATCTTCACCGGACTGATGGATGATGAAGAAGGCATCATGCTGCCAAAGAGTGTTTCCAGCGGACGCATCATCAAACACACAAGCCGCAACGGGCAGAAACGCTACGATTTCCAGTTCGAGAACAAACGTGGTTACAAGACTACCGTAGAGGGACTAAGCGAGAAATTCAACCCCGAATATTGGAACTACGCCAAGCTCATCAGCGGTGTGCTCCGTTACCGCATGCCCATTGACCATGTGATAAAGCTTGTCAGCTCATTGGAACTTGACAGCGACAACATCAACTCCTGGACAACCGGTGTAGTACGCGCATTGAAACGCTATCAGCCCAACGCCCCACTGGAAGAAGAATGACCGCAACCATCAAGATAGAACGTCTGCGCATCCATGCCCGACATGGTGTGCTCCCCCAAGAACGCATTGTGGGAGCATGGTTTTATGTCAGCATGGAAGCGGAGTTCAACTGCGCCCCCGAAGCATATCTCGATGACCAACTTAGTGGTACGATAAACTATGCCGATATCGTATCATGCATAACTCAACAACTAGACACCCCCAGCCAGCTTCTGGAACATTTGGTGTACCGCTCAGGCCAATCGCTGATGGACACTTTCCCCCAAATTAACCACCTTACGCTTTCCATCTTCAAGGAAAACCCACCCATGAAAGCCCAATGCGATGAAATTGGCATAAAAATGGATTTCGCACGCCAATAAAGCCCCATGAAATAGCCCAAAATTGCATTTTTTTTTGTAACTTTGTCGCAATTTCGTGAATTTTAATCATATATCACATATATTTATTTATGGAAAATATCGGTTTAGGAATCCAACTGATGGTGGTGGGCATGAGTACTGTCTTCCTCATCCTTATGATTCTGATCAGCGGCGGCAAGCTGCTCATCAATTTCGTGAACAAGGTAGCCCCCGAAGAGGTTGTGGCTCCAAAGAAAGCGGCAGCCGCTGCACCCGCTACAATTGACGCAGGCACAATGGCTGTTTTGCAGGAAGTTGTAAAACAGATTACTGGCGGAAAAGGCCATGTGGCTTCTGCCAAGAAAATCTAAGACAACCACATTGCACAACCCATAATTCTTTAGGGCAGACATTAGTTCCACGCCCTTTTTAATCATCAAACAAAATTAAGGTAAAAGAAAAATATGGAAAGAGAAGTAAAATTCAGTCTCGTATTCCGCGACATGTGGCAGAGTGCGGGCAAGTACCAACCCCGTGTAGACCAATTGGTAAAAGTGGCTCCCGCCATCATCAGAATGGGATGCTTTGACCGCGTTGAAACCAACGGCGGCGGTTTTGAACAGGTGAACCTGCTCTATGGCGAAAACCCCAACAAGAGCGTTCGCGAATGGACCAAGCCCTTCCATGAGGCCGGCATCCAAACCCACATGTTGGACCGCGCACTGAACGGTCTGCGCATGAGTCCCTGTCCCAAGGACCTCCGCCAGTTGTTCTACAAGGTGAAGAAAGCCCAGGGCACAGACATCACCCGTATTTTCTGCGGTCTGAACGACGCACGCAACGTAATCCCCTCTATCCAATACGCAAAGGAAGCTGGCATGATTGCCCAGGCTTCGCTCTGCATCACCCACAGCCCCATCCACACAGTGGAATACTATGTAGATCTGGCCAAGCAGTTCATTGAGGCAGGCGCCGAGGAAATCTGCCTGAAGGATATGGCCGGTATCGGCCGTCCCGTAAGCTGCGGAAAGATTGTTGCTGGCATCAAGGCCATCAAGAAGGACATCGTGGTGCAGTACCACTCACACGCAGGACCCGGTTTCAACATGGCTTCCATCCTTGAAGTGGCAGAAGCTGGTTGTGACTACATCGACTGCGGTATGGCTCCCCTTTCATGGGGTACCGGACACGCCGACATCATTGCCGTACAGGAAATGTTGAAGGACGCCGGATTCAAGGTGAAGGACATCAACATGGAAGCCTACATGGAAGTGCGCACCCAGATTCAGGAAATGTGCGACGATTTCCTAGGCTATTATATCCCCGAACTGAACCACATCAACAACTCTCTGCTGGTGAAGCCCGGTCTGCCCGGTGGTATGATGGGAAGCCTCATGACCGACTTGGAAGACAACCTGAAGTCATTGAACAAGTGGAAGGTAAAGAACGGACAGCCCGAACTGACCACAGACCAGTTGCTGGTTAAGCTGTTCGACGAGGTGGCCTACGTATGGCCCAAGGTGGGATACCCCTGCCTGGTTACCCCCTTCTCACAATATGTGAAGAACCTGGCGCTGATGAACGTCATTCAGATGGAAAAGGGCAAGGAGCGCTGGAGCATGATTGCCGACAACATCTGGGACATGATTCTTGGCAAGAGCGGACAGCTGCCCGGCCCCGTAGCTCAGGAACTGAAGGACATGGCAAAGGCTGAAGGACGCGAGTTCGAGACCAACGACCCCCAGGGCTACTATCCCGATGACCTGGAAGACTACAAGAAGAAGATGCAGGAAAAGGGATGGGAACTGGGTGAAGACCTGGAAGAGCTGTTCGAGTACAGCATGCATCCGTCACAGTACGAGGCCTACAAGAGCGGAAAGGCAAAGGCCGACTTCGAGAAAGACCTTGCCGAGCGCAAGGCCAAGAAGAACGCTCCCGCCGCTGCCGATATGCCCAAGAGCATCAAGGTGAGCGTGAACGGACAAACCTACGAGGTGAACATTGCCTACGGTGCCGAGGCTCCCGCGGCCACAACCGCTGCTGCCGGCGCTCCCGTTGCCGCAGCCGGAGAGGGCGAGGACGTTTTGGCTCCGCTGGAAGGAAAATTCTTCCGCACCAAGGACGCACAGGAACAGCCCATCGCAGTGGGACAGGAAGTGAAGGCTGGCGACGTCATCGGCTACATTGAGGCCATGAAGACCTATAACGCCATCCGCGCCGACTTCGACGGCATCCTCACCGCAGTGCTGGTGAACAACGGCGACAGCGTGGAGGAGGACGATCCCATCATCAAGATCGCACGCAAGTAATCCCACGTCAAGTCATTCACATAATCCCCGTTAAAGCAAGTAATTATGGAAATGTTAATGGATATCCTTGAGAAGCTGTATCAGATGACTGCCCTCGGAGCCATTGGCGAGAACCCCATGTTCCTCGTCATGTATCTGTTGGCCTTTGTGCTTCTCTATCTTGGAATCGTAAAGAAATACGAACCCCTGCTGCTTGTACCCATTGCCTTCGGTGTGCTCATTGCCAACTTCCCCGGCGGCGAGATGGGTGTCATCCAGGCTAACAGCGAAGGCATGGTGCCCGTTACTGTAAACGGAGTGACCACCATGAAGAACATCTATTCGATGCCTCTTCATGAGATTGCGCACGACCTGGGTCTGATGAACTATCTCTACTATGCACTCATCAAGAGCGGACTGCTGCCCCCCATCATCTTCATGGGCGTGGGTGCGCTCACCGACTTCGGTCCCATGCTGCGCAACCTCAAGCTCGCCATCTTCGGCGCTGCCGCACAGATGGGAATCTTTGCCGTGTTGATCATCAGTCTGCTGCTCGGCTTCACTCCCCAGGAGGCTGCCTCGCTCGGCATCATCGGTGGTGCTGACGGCCCCACAGCCATCTTCACCACCATCAAGCTGGCTCCCCATCTGCTCGGTCCCATCGCCATTGCTGCCTACTCTTACATGGCTCTTGTGCCTGTAATCATCCCTTTAGTAGTGCGCCTTACCTGCTCTGAGAAGGAACTCCGAATCAACATGAAGGAGCAGGACAAGCTCTACCCCGACGCACTGCAAATCAAGAACATGCGCGTGCTGAAGATTATCTTCCCCATTGCCGTTACCACCATTGTGGCCATTTTCGTGCCCACAGCCGTGAGCCTCGTAGGTATGCTCATGTTCGGTAACCTGGTGAAGGAAATCGGTAACGACACAAGCCGTCTGTTCGATGCGGCAAGCAACGGTGTGATGAATGCCGCCACCATCTTCCTGGGCCTCTGCGTGGGCGCCACCATGACGGTTGACGCCTTCATCAACGTGCAGACCCTCGGCATCGTGGCCGGTGGATTCTGCGCCTTCGCCCTCAGTATCGCAAGCGGTATATTCATGGCCAAGATCTGGAACCTCTTCGCCAAGAAGAAGGTGAATCCCCTCATCGGTGCCACCGGCCTCTCTGCAGTGCCCATGGCAAGCCGTGTGTGCAACATCATCAGCACCAAGTACGACCCCAAGAACCACGTGCTGAACTACTGTATGTCATCCAACATCAGCGGTGTAATCGGCTCAGCCGTTGCCGCCGGTGTGCTCATCAGCTTCCTTGGCTGATAGCAGAAAGACAAACATACCACCCAACAGAGGGAGGACGGTACCACATCGTCCTCCCTCTATTTTTATATCTGCTTTAGAATGGAGGCAAGGTCCATATCATGAAAGCTATTGGGAGCAAGATCCAGAGCCGGATGAAGGTTGAAAAACATTTTGAAAGGTTCTTCCCGTTCCATGCCTGGGTTTGGAATAGTTGTGGAAACGACATCCGGCGCCAGACTTTGCTTCTGAAATGTTTCTAAAGCTTGGCCTGACGCCGGACGCAGTAAAAAGGAAAAACTTTTATTGGAACATTCCTTCCGGCACCTCGTAGGGGCTGTCAAAAACCGTTGTGGTGTCGGCGGTGTACATACGGGTGCAGAGCGTGAAGCTGTCGTATCCTGCGGGATGCTTGTAGGTCAGCATCACAAAGAAAGCCTTGTAGCCCTTCTGTGGAAGTGACACGGGAACGGTGAATTTCTTTGATGTAGGAAGGGGAAGGTCTACGGGAGCGAAAGTACACTTGCGGAAATCCTTGGTCTCGGACTCTGCCTGCCAAAGCTGTGCCGAGAGCAGTTCTCCCCTGCCCGTCTTCAGTTGCAATTGGAACTGGCCGTTCTTCTCAACCAGTACACTCTGGCAAGAGGGGTACTTGCGGCCGTGGATGGTGTGGTGGAAGAATGCCTCGAGCGAGGACGCTACTGCTTTGCGGTCGCCCAGACCATGTCCGGCATTGGGCACATATGTGATACGCTCCTCACCGGGAATACCGTACATGTAGTTCTTCACGGCATCCACCGTCCA
>RHMF01000661.1_pt1 | contig 15203 bp, 11 predicted proteins | sample 5365151 | NCBI WGS metagenome assembly RHMF01 (sample SAMN10266501, study PRJNA497801) | feces metagenome | isolation source: feces | host: Bos taurus | place: China: Prairie of Fairy Mountain | collected 2017-08-14 | reverse complement strand
GAACTGGGATGCGTAGAGTTTGTGGTAGAAGCCCTTTTTCTTCATCAGTTCCTCGTGGGTGCCCTGTTCCACCACGTCGCCGTGGTCGACAACCAGAATGTTGTCGGCGTGCTGAATGGTGGAAAGGCGGTGGGCGATGGTGAAGCAGGTTTTGCCCCGCATCAGATCACGCATGGCGGCCTGCACCTGACGCTCGGTACCGGTGTCCACGTTGGATGTGGCCTCGTCCAGAATGAGGCATCGTACAGCATGGCCCGGGCGATGGTCAGCAGCTGCTTCTGGCCCTTGGAGATGTTGCCGCCGTCCTCGGTGATGACGGTGTTGTACCCGTCGGGCAGACGCATGATGAAGGAGTGAATGTGGGCGGCCTTGGCGGCGGCCACCACTTCGTCCATGGTGGCGTCCTGCTTGCCGTAGGCGATGTTTTCAAAAATGGTGCCCTGGAAGACCCAGGTGTCCTGCAGCACCATGGCGTAGGCCCGGCGCAGACTGGAGCGGGTGTAGTCCCGGGTCTCGCCGCCGTCCACGCGAATGGCGCCGCTGTTGACATCGTAGAAACGCATGAGCAGATTGATGATGGTAGTCTTGCCGGCACCGGTGGGACCGACAATGGCGATCAGCTTGCCCGGCTGGGCGTCCAGATTCAGGTCATGCAGCACGATCTTGTCGGGCAGATAGCCAAAACTGACGTGATCCATCTCCACATGGCCTTCCACATCGGTCAGCTCGACGGCATCGGGGACGTCGGCCACTTCTTCCGGCTCGTCCAGCAGGTTGAACACACGCTCGGCGGCGGCCAGAGCGGAGAAAATCTCGTTGACGATGTTGGACACTTCGTTGATGGGGCCGGAGAACTTGCGGGAGTACAGGGTGAAGGAGGAGATCTGACCCAGATTGACAATGCCGAACATATACAGGATGGCGCCCAGCATGGCAATCAGCGCCAGTGAGATGTTGTTGATGCAGTTCATGGTGGCGCCGCCCGTCATGCCGTAGTAGTCGGCGTCGTAATAGGCGTCGGCGGCGGCACGGTTGACGCTGTCAAATTCTTTGCAGACCTGATCTTCGTAGGCGTAGGCCTGAATGGTTTTCTGACCGGAGAACATCTCCTCCACAAAGCCATTCATAATGCCGTAATTCCTGGAGCGCTTTTTGTAGCGGGGCTGGGTCTTTTTGCGCATCCACGCCGTAAACCAGATGGACAGGGGGATGGTGAAGATGACCACGATGGAAAGCACGGGGGAGATGGTCAGCATCATGACCAGCGAGCCAATTACGGTCACCAGACTGGTCAGAATGGACACAATGTCGGTGGACAGACAGGTGGAGATCACGTCGATGTCGTAGGAAACGCGGCTGATGATGTCGCCCGCCTGATTGCGGTCAAAGAAACTGACGGGCAGGGTGGTCAGCTTGTGGAAAACGTCCCGGCGCATATTGCGGGCCACCCACTTGCTGACGTGGGTCATGATCAGGTTGATCAGAATGGTCAGCACCGAGGAGGTCAGATAGAAGATCAGCATACGCTTGACGTAATACCAGATCATTTCGAAATTGACCTTGCCCATACCGGCGGCCGCTTCGTTGATGGCGCTGCCGGCCAGACTGGGGCCCATCAGGGCCAGCAAGTTACTGGCAAAGCTGAGGAAGAGGACCAGCAGGATGATCAGCTTGTACTCGGCGATGTAGGAGAGGATGCGCAGCAGGGTGCCCTTGGCATCCTTGGGTTTTTTCATTACAGTAGGTCCGCGCGGTGCCATGTTAATTCCCCCTTCGTAATGCAGAATGGCACAAAATTGGAAGAATGGTCCCCTTGTGAAGGGGGATTGTTGCCATCACTTGCGGTTGCCGCGTAAGCGGTGAGCAAGTGGGCAATTCGAGGGTAGTGTGATATATCACACTATCCCTCCTCTCCCATTTGTGTTTTGTAGATGTCCAGATACTGGGGGCAGGAGGAGAGCAATTCCTCGTGGGTGCCCTGACCGATGATGCGGCCCTCGTCCATGACCAGAATGTGGTCCAGACTCATGATGGAACTGACACGCTGAGCGATGACGATGGTGGTGGTGTCGGTGTAGTGGTTGAGAATGGCCTGACGCAGGGCGGCATCCGTCTTGTAGTCCAGTGCGCTGGAGGAGTCATCCAGCACCAGAATTTCGGGGTCGCCGGCCAGAGCGCGGGTGATGAGCACGCGCTGACGCTGGCCGCCGCTGAGATTGGAGCCGTGGATGGCGGCCTCGTGCTGGTACTCGTCCTCGTAGGCCTCAATGAATTCGGCGGCACGGGCATCGCTGGCGGCCTGCCGCATGGCGGCTTCGGTGATGGTGCGGCCGAAGGAGATGTTGCGCGCGAGGGTATCGGCAAAGATAACGTCATTCTGGAACACCACACCGAACTTGCGGCGCAGGTCCTCCCGGTGGAAGGTGCGGATGTCCTTTCCGTCAATGAACACCCCGCCGTAAGTGGGGTCATAGAAACGCATGAGCAGGTTGATGATGGTGGTTTTGCCGCAGCCGGTGGGGCCGATGATGCCCAGCGTGCCGCCCTTTTTCATGGAGAAGTGGATGTGCTCCAGACTCATGCGGCGCTCTTCGCCGGCGAAATTGGCGTTTTCGTCCTTGCTGTCCTTGCCATAGCGGAAGGAAACATCGTCAAACAGGATGTAGGCATCCTCGCTGGGCTGTGCGGCCTGCTCTTCGCTCAGGGGGGACAGGTCCTCCTCGACGCCGATGACCCGGTCGATGCGGTTGGCCGAGGCGTTGGCCTTGGACATGGTCAGGAAGGTACGGCTCAGACCCATGACGCCCATCAGGATCATGTTGAAGTAGGTCAGAAAAGCCAGAATGGCGCCCGGCTGGCTCTGACCGTTGTTGACACGGATGGCGCCCACCAGCACCACGACGGTCAAACCCACGTTGAGCAGCAAACTCATGATGGGGCCGGGCAGGGACATGGTGACGGCGGCGTTGCGGTCCCGGCGGGTCATTTCTTCGTTGACGACCGAGAAACGGTTCTTCTCGTACTCCTCCTTGGACAGGGCCTTGACGACCCGCACACCGGTGATGTTTTCGCGCATGACACGGGCGATGCTGTCCACGCTCTGCTGCACCTTGGTGTACAGGGGGATGCCCTTGAAGGAGACAAAGATAATCAAAACAATGGCCACGGGAGCCACGATGCAGAGGATGGTGCTCAGGCCCGGGTCCATGGTGATGGACACGATCAGACCGCCGATCAGCAGCAGGGGGGCGCGGATGCCGATGGTCTGGAACATACGCATGAAATCCTGCACGTTGTAGGAGTCCGAGGTCATACGGGAAATCAGCGAGGGCAGACCGAATTCGTCCATCTGACCGCCCGAAAGATGGACCGAGCGCTCAAACAGGTCCCGGCGCACCTCATAGGCGGCGTCAGCCGAGGTTTTGACCGATCTGCGGTTGGCCCAGATGTTCAGGAAACGGATGATGACGGCGATGGCCAGCATGATGATGCCCCAGAAAAAGACATGGGGCAGGTTCTTGGTGGGGACCACGTTGTCGATCAGGTGCTCCAGAATATAGGGCAGCAGCAGCTCGATAAAGGTGGCGAGGGTCTTGAGTGCGATGGAAAAGACCACCCACCAGCGGTATTTTTTCAAATAGCGGAAAATTAGTCTCAAAGGGGAAAGACCTCCTTTTTCTGTCCATCGGGCAGGTCAGTAAAGAAAATGTAGTTCGGTGCCTAATAAAATAAGTATAGCACCGCCAGAGAAGGAACACAAGGAAAATTCCAATAAAACAGACCGCTTTCTTCAAGAGAAAGCGGTCTGCGGTAGGGTCAGATGTACTTGACGCTGCCTTGTTTCACAAGGGGGCGGGCAAGGTCGCTGTCGTAGTAGCCGAAGGTCACCATGCCGATGAATTCGCCCTGACTGTCGGGCATGAACTGCTTTTTCAGGTTGGGGGCGGCGCCCGAGGCGATGGGGGAGGTCAGCCAGTAGGAGCCGATGCCCTTGCCGTAGGCCTTGAGCAGCATGTTCTGGAAGGCACTGGCGATCTGTTTGACCTCGTCGGCCAGGGCGTTGCCCTTGACGGGGTAATCGGTAAAGGCCATGACTACCAGCGGCGCGGTGTCCAGACTGGCAAGGAAGTCTTCGGTGTCCTTTTTCAGCTCGGGGTGGCCGGGGAAACGCTCACGCAGCTTGGCAGAGAAACCCACCACGCCGGTGTGCATGCGCTGCCGCAGGTCGGAGAGCACCTCGGGGTCGCTGATGGCCACGAAGTGCCACGGATTGACGCCAAGGCCCTCAGGCACATAGGTTCCGGCCTCCACGATCTCGCGGATGTCCTCTTCGGGGATGGTGCCGGGTACATACAAACCGGTGTTGCCGCGGCCGTAGAGCAGTTCCTTGATCTTGCGCACGTCGGCCTGGAAATGGGGGTTGAAGCCGAAGTGGACCTCGCCCATGGAGAAGATGTCCTCGGGATCGTTTTGGGTCTTGATCTCCACATGCCGGACGCGGCAGACGCTGACCAGTACCAGCGAAAGGGCGGACAGGGCGGCCAGACCGAAGTAGACGCCCGACCAGATGTCCAGACCGGCCACCGGGAACATGAACAGGGCCACCACGTAGTAGCCGCAGGAGCGGCAGATGCAGGCGATGGGAGTGACGATTTTGGACACCGAGTTGAAGCTTTCGGGGCCAAAGAGGGTCAGGATCATGGAAGGAATCAGGGGTGCGGGGGCGCCGTTGAGCAGGAAGGCCAGCATGCACAGCACGATGAGAAGGGTCAGATTGCCGCTGTACAGAGCCATGGCGGAGTAGACGATGACCGAGGCGATGCAGTAGAGCACGGTGGTCTTTTTGGTGCCCAGTCTTTGGTCCATGAAGGAGATCAGGAAACCACCGGCGATGCCGCCCAGAGCGCCCATGGACATGACCAGTCCGGCCGTGTCCATGCCGACGTTGCCGCGGATGCGGATGTAGTTGATCAACTGGGCCACGCAGGCGATGACGGCGCAGTTGAGCAGGCCGTAAATGACGATGATCAGCCAGACCTGGGGGGTGCGCATGACCTCGCCGAAGGTGTAACTGCGGTCCTCCACCGAGCCGGTTTCATTTTCAATGGGCAGATTGTCGGGGGTAAGACCCACCTCGGCGGGGGTATTTTTCACCCAAAAGGCGCTGACCACACCCATCAGAATCAAGGCAAAGCCAAAGACCCACAATCCGGCGCGTACGCCCAGAGAAAGCTGGGCGCCGAAGGAGGAGACGATGGAGGTGTAGACCAGCGAAAACACTGCGTTGCCGGTGGGGATACCCACGGCGGACAGACCCAGCGCCATGCCCTTCTTGCGGTTGAACCAGTGGGCCACCAGAGAATGGGTGGTCATCTGGCAGTAGGCCAGCATGGAGGTGTGGGTCAGGGCAAGGCAGATGACCAGCGCGGCAAAGCTGCCCACAAAGGGGAACACCAGATAGTTGATGCCGCCCACCAGATAGCCGATGACCAGCACCTGCTTGGGGCCTTTGCGGTCCACCCACTGGCCCAGAAAAATACCCACAATGGCCGAGAAGACGGCGCACAGGGTGTTGACCAGCAGCATAGCCTTTTCCACGCCGCCCATGGTGCGGGCAAAGGCCTCGGGCACCAGATGGTAGAAGCTGGGCAGCACGTTGTTGGACACGGCCACCAGCACGAAGGCCAGGAACATATAGGAAATGAAGGAATGGCCGATAAAGCTGTAACCAAGGGCAAAACTCTTTTTCTTGACAGTTTCCATGTTTGCGCTCACTTTTTGTTTGTTATTTTCTGATTTTTGGGGTAAAATTCGGACTTTCCTATGGTATCAAATTCCAACCGGAAAATGCAACGGAAAATCCGGAGACGATTTGGCCCTTTTGATGCCGTATTTTGGGCAATTTGTTGTTTCGAGGAGCACAATGCCCCTCTGTCATCCTGAGGAGCGCAGCGACGAAGGATCTTTTTCTGTGGGGGAGAAGATTCTTCGCTGCGCTAAGAATGACACGGGGGGAACAATGACACGGTGGAAAAAACGGCCTGCCGGTTCCGGCAGGCCGCAGTTTGGTTGATTAAGGCTTTTGCATGGTCAGGGAGATGCGCTTTTTCTTTTCATCCACCTCGATGACCCAGACGGTGACCACGTCGCCCACGCGCAGCAGCTCGGAGGGGTGCTTGACCCGCTTGGGCAGTTTGGAGATGTGCACCAGACCGTCCTGATGGACGCCGATGTCCACGAACACGCCGAAGTCGATGACGTTGCGCACGGTGCCCTGCAGTTCCATGCCGGGTTTCAGATCCTTGGCCTCCATGACATCGGTGCGCAGAATGGGGGGCGGCAGTTCGTCACGGGGGTCACGGCCGGGCTTCATCAGTTCCTTGATGATGTCGGCCAACGTGGGGGCACCCACGCCGCAAGTCTCGGCCAGATTGGCAAGGCCGATGGCCTCAGCCTTGTCCTTCAGGTCGGCGATGCTGCCCTTCTTGACGTCGGTCAAGGTGTAGCCGCACTGCTCCAGCAGCTTTTCGGCGGCGGCGTAGCTTTCGGGGTGGACGCCGGTGTTGTCCAGTGCCGACTTGCTTTCGGGTACACGCAGGAAGCCGGCGGCCTGCTCAAAGGCCTTGGGACCCAGTTTGGGCACCTTGAGAATCTGCTTGCGGGTGGTAAAGACGCCGTTTTCCTCGCGGTATTTGACAATATTCTTGGCGGTGGTGGCATTCAGACCGGACACGCGCTGCAGCAGGGAGGGAGATGCCGTGTTGGCATCCACGCCCACGGCGTTGACGCAGTCCTCCACCACGCCGTCCAGAGTCTCACCCAGACGGGCCTGGGGCATATCGTGCTGATACTGGCCCACGCCGATGGCCTTGGGGTCGATTTTGACCAGTTCGGCCAGGGGGTCCTGCAGACGGCGGGCGATGGATACAGCCGAGCGCAGGTTGACGTCGAACTCGGGGAATTCCTCGGCGGCCAGTTTGGAGGCCGAGTACACCGAAGCGCCCGCCTCGTTGACGATCATATAGGACACATTGCCGCCGACCTTGCGGATCAGTTCCACAGTCATCTGCTCGGTTTCACGGCTGGCGGTGCCGTTGCCGATGGCGATGTGCTCCACGCCGTGCTTTTTGATCATGGAGGACAGTTTGGTGATGCACTCCTGCTTCTGGCGCTCGCCGTGGGTGGGGTAGACCACGGTGGTATCCAGCACCTTGCCGGTGCCGTCCACCACGGCCACCTTGCAGCCCATGCGGTAGCCGGGGTCCAGACCCATGGTCACCTTGCCCTTGACGGGGGGCTGCATCAGAAGGGGTTTCAGATTCAGTCCGAACATCTTGATGGCGCCCTCGTTGGCCTCGTCGGTGAGAATGTTGCGAATTTCGCGCTCCATGGAGGGCTGGATCAGACGGTCATAAGCGTCATCGGCGGCGCTGCGCATGAATTCCATGCAGGCGGTGCCGGGCACTGTGGCACGGCGCACCGTGATGTGGGCGGTCTCACTGTCCAGTTCCACGCTGACCTTCAGAATTTCCTCGCGCTCGCCGCGGTTGATGGCCAGCACCTGATAACCCTGAGCACGGCTGACGGGAGTCTTGAAATCGTAGTACAGGCGGTAGACGGTATCTTCCGGCTCCTTGTCGGCTGCCTTGGACACCAGCATGGCACGGCGCAGGTACAGTTCACGCAGTTCCTTGCGGATGTCGGCGTCGTCCGAAATGCGCTCGGCAATGATGTCGTTGGCGCCCTGCAGGGCGTCCTCGACCGTCTCCACGCCCTTTTCGGGGTCGATAAAATCGGCGGCGGCCTCGGCGGCGTTGACCTGAGGGCCAATGGCGCTGAGCAGGTCGGCCAGCGGCTCCAGACCCTTTTCCTTGGCAATGGTGGCGCGGGTGCGGCGCTTCTGCTTGTAGGGACGGTACAGGTCCTCCACCTCGGCCAGTGTGGCGGCGGCATCGATGGCGGCGGTCAGTTCCTCGGTCAGTTTGCCCTGATTTTCAATGGAGTTTTTGACCTCGCCCTTGCGCTGCTCCAGATTGCGCAGGTACTGCAGACGGTCGGCCAGCGTGCGCAGCAGCTGGTCGTCCATGGAGCCGTGCAGCTCCTTGCGGTAACGGGCGATAAAGGGGATGGTGGCCCCCTCGTCAATCAGGGTGATGACGTTTTTGACGTGTTCTTCGCTGCGGCCAAGTTCCTTGGCCAAAGTTTGAATCATCTGTTCCATAAGGCTTCCTCGCTTGTGTGATAAAATGATGGGGTGTCATCCTGAGCATAGCGAAGGATCTTAAACAAGGATTCTTCGTCACTTTGTTCCTCAGAATGACAGGGAGTAATTGAATGATGCTGTTTATTCGCTGTCAAACAGGTCGGGTTTCTTCCGGGCGGTCAGTTCCACGCCCTCTTTGCCGGTCATGTGCTCAATGTCCAGCCGGATGGCCGTCAGCTTGGGCATGGACTGGGCGATTTCGCCCTCCACCCGGTCCTGCATGCCGGGCAGGTATTTTTCGCCGATGATGCGGGTGCCCTGAGCGATTTTGCGCTCGTCATCCAGCACATGGGCCTTGCCAAAAACGATGACGCTGCGGTACACCGTGGTCAGCTTTTCGCTCACCACCTCGTCCCGGTCGATGACGCAGAAGGAAACCTTGGGGCAGCCCTCGATGGCGTCGATTTTGTGACCGGTCAGAGCGCCGTGGAACCAAAGGACGCCGTCCTTGTAGGCGTAACTCAGGGGCACGGCGTAGGGGTAACCGTCATCCCCCAGCACGGCCAGCACGCCCGAGGTGCCGCGGTTGAGGACCTCGATGCACTCCTCGGCGGTCAGTTGCTGATTGTGTCGTCTCATGGTACGGAACATGGGGTGTTCTCCTTTCCGCTTAAGGGTTTTTCCTGCAGAATGCCGCGGTAGAGCCCATCCACGCAGGTGCCGCAGGGGTGGTAGCCTTTTTCGGCGTAATAGCGGTTCAGTGTGGTGTTGCCGTCGGCGCAGTCCAGACGCAGCACGGCTTTCCCCTGCCGGCGGGTGTACTCCTCCAGATGCCGCAGGAGGATTCTGCCCACGCCCTTTTCCCCGATGGCGCTGGCAAAGTGGTGGACATAGTAGGCCGAAGCGGTGTCCCCGTCCGGCCAGCGGGGGTCGACCTCGTAGAGTACGGCGGTGGCCACGACCGTGTCGTCAGTCGCGCGTTTGAGCACAAAAAGCCGGCCGTGCCGCATCTGCTCGATATAATGTTCTCTGGGGTAGGTGGCTCGGTAGTTGGTCACATTCCACTGCCGGATGCCCACCTCGTCCATCCAGTCGATGCGCCGGTCGATGAGAGCGAAAATCTGCTCCAGTACCGATTCATCGGCCAAGGCAAACTGATAGTCCATGTTGATTCCTCACTGACGGGAAGTGTATCCACAAAAGTGTACCACAGGCGGCCGGTTTTTTCAATCCTCGGTGTGGGCGGGAATTCGGCGGTTTACTTTTTGGGTCGGCTCCTGTATAATAATTCCTGTTATTCTGATGTGCGAAGAAGGTCGTTTCATGCTTTCTGATTTGTTGATCGTTGCGGGTCAGGTGCTGACCCTGTTTTTGATGATGGGTGTGGGTTTTGTCATCACCAAACTGGGCTGGTTCTCCAAGGAGACCTCCAATCAGTGCACCACGCTGATCCTGTACGCCGTGGGCACCAGCATCATCATCACCAAGCTGCAGATTGACGCCACCCCCGAGGTGGTATCTACCATGCTGAAAGCGCTGCTGGGTATGGCTCTGACCTATGTGATCATGATCCCCCTGTCCCAGCTGCTGTTCCGCAAGGAGCCCTCGGATACCGCCGTGGTGCGCCGCTTTGGCATTACTTACGCCAACAACAGTTTTATGGGTCTGCCCCTGCTGGCCGGTGTGCTGGGTGAGGACGCTCTGCTTTTCGGTGTTATCTCCATGCTGGTGTTCTTCACCTTCCAGTGGACCCACGGCGTGCTGATATACGGCGGCAAGCTCAACCTGAAAAGCGCCATTCTGAACCCCGGCATCATTGCCATTCTGATCGGCCTGATCTTTTTTGCCACGGGCTTCAAGCTGCCGGCGCCCGTTTTTAACGCCATGGAATTTCTGGGCGATCTGAACACCCCGCTGGCCATGGTCATCATCGGCGGTCAGATGGCCCGCTCGGACATTCTCGGCGTGGTCAAGCAGCCCAAACTGTACCTGACGGCCGCCATCAAGCTGATTTTTGTGCCGGCCATCACCATGGTGCTGCTGCTGCCGCTGAACATGGACCCCCTGTCCTACTGCGCCTGCGTGGTGCTGTCCGCCTGTCCCACGGCGGGTATTACCTCCATGTTCGCCCAGATGTTCAACCGGGACGAGACCACGGCGGCCCAGATGGTCACCCTGTCCACTCTGCTGTCCATCATTACCCTGCCCATTTTCGCGGTGCTGGCCCGCAGTATTTCGGGATTGGGATAAAAAAGAAACGAGCCGGGAAACGCATCTGCGTTTCCCGGCTTTGTTGTCAGTTGTCGGATTGTTTGATGCGCCGGAGGGTGTCGGACAGGGTGGCCTGTTCCTGCGCCTCCAGCAGGGTGGAGATGATGCCGTTGGACAGCAGGAAACCCTTGGGTGTCAGCCGCCAGCGGCCGTCGGTCTGCCGGGCAAGACCGTGTTTGGCAAACTCGGTCAGGTGGCCCTCAATGGGGGCAAAGTTCATGAAGTAGGTGCGGCGGTATTCCCACTCCTCGATGCCGTGGGCGGTGCGCAGGCGGAGCATCAGGTACTCGCCGCTGCGCTCCTTGGTGGGAATCTCATCGTCCTCGTCCACGATGGGGCCGCCTTCCAGCACGCCCTTGATGTAGTCCTCCAGATTGCGCACAAAGGAATAGCGCCGTCCCCCAAAGTCGGAGTGGGCGCCGGGGCCAAAGCCCATGTAGGGGTCGGTCATCCAGTACTTCCAGTTGTGGCGGGAGTGCTTGCCCTGCTTGGCAAAGTTGGAGATTTCATACTGCCCGTATCCGGCCTGCGCCAGCCGGTCTGCCGTCCAAAGGTAGCAGTCGGCCTGCATATCGTCATCGGGCATGGTTTCGCCTGCTTCCACCCGGCGGTACAGGGGGGTGCCCTCCTCCACCTTCAGGCCATAGGCCGAAATGTGGTCGCTGTTCAGGGTGAGCACCTGCTCCACGGTATTCTGCCAGCCTTCCAAGGTCTGGCCGGGCAAGCCGTAAATCAGGTCCAGACTGAGGTTGTCAAATTTGGCCTTGCGGGCCCATTCCACCGCCTGCGCCGCCTGTGCAAAGCTGTGGGGGCGGCCCAAATCGGCCAGCTGGGCATCGTCGGCCGACTGCACCCCCAGCGAAATGCGGTTGAACCCGGCCCGGCGCAGATGCTTGAGCATTTTAAAATCCACGCTGTCGGGGTTGGCCTCCAAGGTGATTTCGGCGTGCTTGTCCACACGGAACAGTTTTTTGATGAGTTTCAGCAGTTCAACAAGGCGCTTGTCCCCATAAAAACTGGGGGTGCCGCCGCCAAAGTAGACCGTGTCCACCGTGTATGCCCCGGCGTGGGGGGCCGACTCGGTCAGATGGGCCAGCAGGGCCTTCTGATAGGCGTCCATGCGGTCCTCGCGGCCCGACAGGGAGTAAAAGTCGCAGTACTGGCACTTGCTTTTGCAAAAAGGAATGTGAATGTACAGGCCGAGGGTTTGTTCCATAGGAATTCTCCTTGCACAATGGATTGCCGCTGGGGTACAATGAAGAAAAAGGGGGTGGGCAGATGGAGCGCCGACTGGAAATCACAATCGAACAGGAACAAAAGGTGGACCACATTCTGCGCCACCAACTGGGTTGCTCTTCGGCGGTCATCCGCACCGCCAAGGGGTATCCGGACGGCATCCTGCTGGACGGTCTTCATGCCACCACGGCCCAAATTGCCCGGCCGGGGCAGGTGCTGTCCATTCTGGTGTCCGACCGGGAAGAGGGCGATTTGGTGCCCACTGCGGGGCCGGTGGACATTGTTTATGAGGATGCCGAAGTGCTGGTGGTCAACAAGGCCGCCGGGGTGGCCGCCCATCCGGGCCCCGGGCATCACGACGATACGCTGGGCAATGTTCTGACCCATCATTACAAAGCGCGGGGGGTGCCCTTTGTGTACCGCCCGGCCCATCGGCTGGACCGGAACACCTCGGGGTTGATGGTGATCGCCCGCCATGCTCACGCCCAGGAATTGCTCAAGGGGCAGCTGCACACGGGGGAGTTCCAACGCACCTATCTGGCGGTGTGCGAGGGCGTACCTGCTCAAGAGGAAGGGGTCATTCATCAGCCCATTGGCCGCTCCGACGGCTCGGTGCTGCGCCGGGAGGTGCGCTGTGACGGGGCAGATGCCGTGACCCGGTACAAGGTGATGGCAGCCAAAAACGGCCGCGCTCTGGTGCGTCTGGAGCTGGAGACCGGGCGCACCCATCAGATTCGGGTGCACATGGCATGGCTGGGCCATCCGCTGGTGGGGGATTTCCTCTACGGCACCGAGCGGCCCGAACTCATCGGCCGCACCGCATTGCATTCGTGGCAATTGAGTTTAAAACAGCCTCTGACCGGGGAACGGCTGGAGCTGGAGGCTCCCATTCCCGGGGATATGCTTACTCTTCTGTAAATCCCGCCAGCGGTGCCCACTTGCCCGAGCGCCAGCGCAGGGCACAGAAAATGCCGCGGCAGGTCAGTTCGATGGCCATGGCGATCCATACGCCGGGCAGACCGGCGTCGAAACGGAACACCAGAATGAGGGCCAGACTCATGCGGACCACCCACATACAAAGCAGACTGATGAGCATGGGGTGGCGGGCATCGTTGGCACCTCGCAGGGCGCCGGCCATGACGATGGACAGGGCGAAGAAGGGCTCGCAGAAGGAGACGATGCGCAGTACCTGCGCCGTCAGTTCCACCACTTCCGCATCGGGGGAGAACAGGCAGGCCAGCGGCCGGGCGAACAGGAAGAGCGCCGCGCCCGTGGCAACGCAGAACAGAAAACCGAACAGACCCGAGAGGATGCCGTATGCCTTGGCATCCTCTTTTGTTTTTGCGCCCACCGACTGACCCACCAGGGCGGTGGCGGCAAAGGAGATGCCGTAGGCCGGCAGATAGCAAAGACCCTCTGCCGTGGTGGCGATGTGGTTGGCCGCCAGAGCCGCCGTGCCGATGTAGGCCACGATGCGGGTCATGGCGATCTGGCCCAGATTGACGCTGGCACGCTCGGCAATATAGGGACCGCCCAAATGCAGGGCGGCGCCGATGACGGCAAAGTCGGGGCGCAGACTGTCCCCCGAGCCGCGGCGGAACAGACCGAAACGGAAGATGACCACAAAGGTGACGGCCAGACCGGCCAGGTCAATGGCAATGGCCGATGCGATGGCGGCGCCCGCCACACCCCAGCCGGCACCCGGCATGGTAAAGGTGGCCCCGAACAGGGTCAGCTCCCGGGTGGGATAAATCAGCAGAAAATTCAGAATGGTATTGATGACGCTGGCGCTGGTGTTGAGCAGCAGTGGGGTCCGGGTGTCACCGGTGCAGCGCAGCACGGCCGACATGACGAACAAAACGGCGTTGCCCGGCATACTGAGCACGTAAAAACGCAGATATTGGGTGGCAAGGGGCAGCACATCGGGCTCGGCGCCCAGCCATCTGGGGATGGCGCCGCCCAGCAGCACCAGCAGGGCAAGCAGACCGAAGCCGGCCACCAGAATGGCCAGAATGGCCTGCAAAACGGTACGGCGTGTTTTTTCCTTATCTCCGGCGCCTACGGCGTTGGCCACCTGCACCGAATAGCCCACACCGATGCCGGACAGAAAACTGTTGACCAGCCAAAGCGGTGGGCCGTTGATGGACACGGCGGCGGTGGCCACCTTGCCCAGCGCACCCACCATGACGGTGTCGATGTAGTTGACCATGGTGCCCAGCAATTGCTCCAGAATGGCCGGCCAGGACAGTTTCCAAAGCACCGAGATGCGGTGGCGCTCCAGATATTTCAGAAGCATGAGGTGCCTCTCTTTCTCGGGTTATACACCCGTCAGGTCAAAGGGGGGAATGTATTCGGCGGTGGCAGACTCGTCTTCCTGAGTAAAGCCCTCCAGACCGAGGTTGAACATGTACTCCCGGGCATTGCGTGCCTCGGAAGGGCGCAGTCGGCGGGACAGTTGGGGGTCATCCAATGCCCTGCCGTAAGGGGTGTACTGACTCATCAGGGAGAACAGCACCTCGCCGGGGGCAAAGTGTTCGCCCACCCAGTCCATGACCGCCTTGGCCTCATTCAGACGGCCGGGGAGCACCAGATGGCGGATGATAACGCCCTTTTTCAGCAGGCCGTCCCCATCAAAGACACAGGGGCCTGTCTGGCGGACCATCTCCAGTATGGCGGCGGTGGCCACCTCGGGGTAATCGGCGGCGGCCGACCAGCGCCGGGCGCTGTCGCGGTCGAGGTATTTCAAATCGGGCAGGTAAATGTCCACCTTGCCCTCCAGAGTGCGCAGGGTGTCCACCTTGTCGTAGCCGCCCGTGTTGTACACCGCCGGGACATCCAGGGGGGTGTCCAGCAGGTCGGACAGCACGTGGGCGTAGTGGGTGGGGTTGACAAAGTTGATGTTGTGAGCCCCCTGCGCGATCAGACTGCGGCAGATTTCACGCAGACGGTCCACTGTGACCGCCTTGCCGAAGTTTTGGTGGCTGATGGGCTCGTTCTGACAGAAGATGCACTTGAGAGAACAGCCGGAAAAGAACACAGTACCCGAACCCCGTGTGCCCGAAATGGGGGGTTCCTCCCACCGGTGCAAAGCGGCCCGGGCCACGACGGGAAGGGCGGGCATCTGACAGATACCCGCCCCGTGAAGTTCTGTTCGGTTGGCACCGCATGCGCGGGGACAGAGCGTACAGATCATATGGGACTTCCTTTAGCGCGGGCCGAGATTGCCCTCGCGCCAGTGCTTGCGGCACAGGCCGATGTACTTGTCGTTGGCGCCCAGCACCACCTGCTCGCCTTCCTTGAGCACTACGCCGTTTTCGTCAAAGCGGGCGTTGTAGGTGGCCTTTTTGCCGCACCAGCAGATGGTTTTGACCTCTTCGATGATGTCGGCCCAGGCCAGCAGAGCCTCGGAGCCGGGGAACAGGTCGCCCCGGAAGTCGGCACGCAGACCGTAGCAGATGACCGGCACGTTGAGCAGGTCCACCACGTCGGTCAG
>RHMF01000632.1_pt1 | contig 15212 bp, 15 predicted proteins | sample 5365151 | NCBI WGS metagenome assembly RHMF01 (sample SAMN10266501, study PRJNA497801) | feces metagenome | isolation source: feces | host: Bos taurus | place: China: Prairie of Fairy Mountain | collected 2017-08-14 | reverse complement strand
TCGGCTCGAGCGTCATCGCGTCGGTGAGCCTCGCGGATTGCGCCTCGATCTCGCGCTCGGTTCCGCGCATGCCCTTGGCCACGCCCTTGCCGTACATCTCGCCGACCCAGATGGCCTCCTTCGAGGGGGAGGCGATGCCCAGCGCGTTCTTGATGGCGTCGAGCGCGTTCTGGCCGATGTTCCACGCCGCAGACCAGATGTCCACGCTCCCCATGCCGTTGGAGAAGCCCGTCGCGAAGTTCGAGCCGACCGTGCCGACGTTGCTGGTCGATTGCTCTAGCGCGTCGACCGCAGACTTCCCGATCTTGCCTCCGCCCGATCCGACGAACTGCTCCTTCTCCTCGATGCCGTCGCCGAAGTTGCCGCCCACGGCGTTGCCCGATTTCTTGGCGTCCTCCTCGGTCATGCCGAAGAAGCCCAGGACGGCCTTGCGCACCTTCTCGACCTTCTCCTGGATGTCGGGGTTCTTCTCGTCGATGGCCTTCTCGGCGTTCTCCCCGGCCTTCTTCGCGCTTTTGCCAGCCTCGGCCTCCATTAGCGCGTTCCCGGCCTTGAACGCCTCGAGCTGCTCCTGCTGGGATTCCTTGAGCGCTGCGAGCTGGTCTTGCTGGGCCTCGCGCATGGCCTCGAGCCTGTTCTGGTGCGATTCGCGCAGGGCCTCCTCCTGCTCCTGCTGCTTCTCGCGCAGGGCCTCGGTCTGCTCGTCCTGCTTCTCCTTGAGGGCCTTGAGCCGCGCGTCGTTCGATTCCTTGAGCTTTTCGAGCTGCCTGTCGTGCGATTCGGAGAGGGCCAGCTCCTGCGCGTCGAGGGCCTTGCGCAGCTCCTCGTACTCGAGTTCGTTGGCTTCCTTCATCGCGTCGAGCTGCGATTCGCGGTGGGCCTTGTAGGATTCCTTCTCGGATTCGTAGCCCTCCTTGAGCGCGTCCTTCTGCGCGTCGGCCTCCTCCTTGATGGTCTCCTTGGAGTTCCGCAGGCGCTCGCGCTCGGCGTCGCGCTGCTCCTTGGCGTCCTCGGCGGCGATCTGCGCGAGGTAGTCGGACAGCTCCTTCTCGGCCCTTGCGCGCGCGGTCGAGGATTTCGCGGTGTTGACGGCCTTCTGCAGTTCGGCCTTCTTCTGCTGGCGCTCGGCGTCCCTCGCGGCCTTCTCGGCTGCGTCGTCCTCGGCGTCGAGCGCGGCGATCTGGTCGTCGATGGCCTTGATTCGCGCGTCCCGCGCGTCCTCCACGCTCTTGACCGACGCCTTGTACTCCTTCTCCATGAGCTTGAGCTTGGTGTCGGTCGCCTTCTGGAACGCCTTGACCTCGGCCTCCTGGGATTTCTTGACGGCATCGAGCCTCTTGTCGTTCGAGTCCTTGAGGGCCTTCTCCTCCTTCTCGAGCGACTTCTTCATCCTCTCGTACTGGCGGTCGAGCTTCTTCTCGAGCGATTCGTACCTCGCGTCGAGTGCCTTCTGCACTTCCTTGAGTCGGTTCTGGTGCGATTTCTGCAGCGCCTTCTCCTCGGCCTGCAGGGCCTTCTGCTGCGCCTTGTATGCGTGGTCGTATGCGCGCTGCTGCGCCTTGTACTCCGCGTCGAGCTGCTTCTGGTACGACTTCGCGGCTGCTTCGGCGTCGGCGGTGCTCGCGGCGACGGATTCCATGGAAGCCCCGAGGTCTTCGGATGCGTCGGATGCGTTCAGCGACGCCGCGCCCACCTTCGTGATGCTCGCGCGCATCTGCTCCTGCTGGCGCTTCGCGCTCGCCAGGGCTTCCTCCATCTCCTTGACCTTGTTGGCCGCGTCTATGGAGGATTGGCCCACGGCCCATGCCGCTTCGGGGTAGTCGGCGAGGGCTGCTGTGTACCTGCCCTCGGCGGCTGCGAGGTCTTCCTTCGCCTTGGCGAGGCCAGCCTCGGCGTCCTTCACGGCCTGGTCTATCTGGACGATGTTCTCCTGCGAGACCGCAGCCGTCGCGCGGTCGCGGTATGCGTTGGCGGTGGCCATGATCGAGGCCACGCTCCTGTCGAGTTCGCCCGTCTCGGCGTTCAGCACGTTGACGTTCTCGCCCGTTATCTTGCCGAAGGCGCGCGCCGCCTCGACGAGCTTGGTCTGCTCGTCTGCGGTGAGCTTGCCCTTGCCGCCCAGCTCCTGCAGGGTGCTCGCGTAGTCCGCGACCATCGCGGAGTTCCGCCCGACCTCCGAGTATGCCTCGGTGAGCTTGTCGGCGAGTTCCGCCTGCGACGCGATCACGTCGTCGACGCTCTGCTTGTGGCCGTTCATGGCGTCGGTGGCGTCGTTGACCGATGAAGCGTAGCCGTCGGCGGCTGTCTTGACGGCGTCCATGGAGGTCTCGAGGCCCTTGGTGGCCTTCTCGACCTGCTCGGTGTGCTCCTTCCATTTGGCGTACATGTCGATGAGGGTTGTGATGCCCGCTATCGCCACGCCGATGCCAAGCATGGCCAAAGACCCCTTTAGCAGCGTAGCGGCCTTGGAAGCCAGCCCCGTTGCCTCTGCGGCTGCTTTCATCTTGGTTCCCAGGGACACGCTCGTGGCCCCAGCGGCCTTCATGTTGACCTCCGCCGTCTTCATGGCAGCGGAGAACGCGCCGAGGCTCTGCATGCCCCTGCCGAGGCTAGAGACGAGGCTACCCATGCCGCCGTACATCTTGCCGATGACGGTCACGACGGGGCCTCCCGCTATTGCTAGCGCGCCGAGTGTGACGATGGTCTGCTTGGTGCCGTCGTCGAGCTGGGAGAACCACTTGTAGAGGGCCTGCGCCTTCTGCGCCAGCGAGTCGACGGTGGGCGCTGCCCCTCCGATGATCTCCTGGCCCAGCTCGATTCCCGTGTTCTTGAGCGCGTTGATGGCCTTGTTGAAGCGAGCGGTCGGCGTGCTCAGGTCGTCGAGGGCCGATTCGATGAGGCCAGCGGAGTTGGCCATGTCCTGCATGGTGGCGTCGAACTCGGCGGCTCCCGCGTTGGCTATCGCGAGAGCGCCCTTGGATGCGCGGACGTTGCCCCATAGGTTTGCGAACGCCTCGGAGTTTCCGCCCACGGAGTCGGAGAGGGTCTGTATCACCTCGCCGAGCTGCGCGCCGTCCGCCATCAGCTGGCCGAAGGTCTTTCCCGTGCGCTGCTGCAGCACCTTGGCCACCGTCGAGCCGCTGTCTGCCAGCTCGGTCATCATGCCGTTGATGGCGGTGGTGGCGTTGGCGGTGTCGATGCCCTGCTTGGTGAGGGTGACGTATGCGCTGCAGAGGTTGTCGAGGCTTACGTTGTAGGCGCTGGCCGTGGGGATGACGCTGCCCATGGAGCTTGCCAGCTCGTCGACGGTTGTCTTGCCCTTGTTCTGCGTCTGCACGAGCTTGTTGGCTATCATGTCGGCGTCGTCGGCGCTGTACTTGTAGGCGTTTATGGTCGTGGTGAGCACGTCGACCGCCGTGGCGGTCTCGGTGAACCCGGCCTTCGAGAGCTTGGCCGCTTCCTCGACGAACCCGGCGACCTTGCCCGTCTCGACCGATGCGGAGAGGGCCTGGTACGCCGCGTCGGCCAGCTCCGTCGCGGCCTTGCCCGTGTTGGTGGAGAGGTCGAGGATGTCCTGCGACATCTGCTGGGTGCTCATGGCCTGCTTGTCCATGATCGTGTAGGTCTTGGCCACGGCAGCGTCGTAGTCGCTCGCCAGCTTCACCGATGCGGCCCCTATGGCCGCGAGCGGTGCGGTGAGCTTCGTCATCTTGAGGCCAGCGGCCTCCATCTTGTCGCCGCTGTGCTGCAGGTCGTTCCCGAAGTCCACGAGGGAGTCCCCGGCCTTCGTGAACGATTCGGTTATGCCTCCCGCGTGCCTGGCGGCTTCCACGTTGAGGTCTCGCAGGGCCTTCTCGGCCTTGTCGATTGCCTTGCCGTTGTACTCGCCGCCGATGGCGATTGTCAGCGATGCCTTAGCCACTCTCGACCTCCTTGAGAACCCTGGCCATGCGCTCGTCTATCCTCTGGCGCACCTCGTCTGCCGAGTCGGCCACGGCTGGAACCATGACGCGCGGGGCGTTCGCCCGCCTCGGCACGCCGACCCTCGCGTGCTCGGCGACCATCTTGCGCGACCGCTCCGTGTTCGTGCGCGACTTGACCATCACGGCCCCCGGTCGGGCGAACTCCTTCACGGGGGCGTTTGGGTCTGTCGATTTCAGGACGTACTGGACGCCGCCCTTGCGCGACGCGACCGCCAGCGATTCGGCGTATGTCGCGTCGTCCTGGATGCGCCTCGCGTTGGCCCTGGCCCTGTCGAGGACGGGGTTCATGGCCTCCTTGAGCGCCTTCTTGAGGGCCTTCTCGAGCTTCGGGTTCGCCTGCTTGAGCCACTTCATGAGGGATTCGAGGCCCTTGACCTGTATCGTGTATCCCGTGAATACGGTTCTCATCTGCTCGCCGCCCTCCTGATGCGCGCGTCCCTCGACCTCTCGCGCCTGGTGTGGAAATCCTGCCTGCCTTCAGACGAAGGCCCGACCGCCCCGAACCAGTAGGCGTTGAACACCTCTGGATAGTCGTCGAGCAGCCGGGCCAGGTCGTAGGGGCTTTGCCCCGTCCTCAGCGCGAGTCGTGCTATTTGGCAGGCGCTCCAGCTAAAGGGAGCGAGTCCTCTGCTACGTCCTCGACGTAGATGGTGAAGCGGTCGGCCATCTCGTCGACCGCGTCGAGCGTCAGCTCCTTCGGCAGGCCCAGCTCGTCGAGCTTGCCCCTGCGGGCGAGCGCGTGCCATGCCGTCGCGTAGTTGCGACGCAGCGAGTTCACCGTCTCGTTCGCGGTCGGCCCGAGGTTCTCGTCTGCCCACCTGCTCATGCGGATGTAGTCGCCCGGCATGGTCAGGATGCGGTGCTCCTTCTCCGTCTCGGGTTCGTACATCTCCACGACGAACGCCATTCCGTACCTCATATTCGGCTCCTTTCCTCTCTTGCCCTTACGAAGAGTAGCTCGCCACCTGGTTGGTGACGGTGATGGTGACAGGGCTTCCCGTCTTGGACGCGAGCCCTATGTCGTCGAAGCTGAACTCCACCTCTGCGGCCCCGCCTGCGGGGTCTACGTCGGGGAACTCGGCTGTGAACGGGACGTTGGTGGCCTCGATCTTGAGCGTGCACTTCGAGTCCTTGGAATGCGTGAAGTTCCACTCGAAGCTGCCGTATACCATCTGGCCCGTGAGCGACGTTCCGCTGGCCGACCCCGTGACCATCTTGCGGTAGAGGGTCATGTCGGCGGGCTTCACGGTCACGCTGCCCGAGGAGGTGAGCTTGCCCTCCTCCACGTCGCCGGGGGTGACCTGCCCGGCCAGCGGGTCTGCGGTGCAGTTGTTGGCCAGCGTCAGGTTGCCTCCGAGGACGGGAGCCGCCACCGGGGTGCCGCTCGCCGTGTCGAGCTTGAAGGTTCCGCCCGTGGGGACGAAGTAACCGTCGAAGCACGACGGGTCTACGTTGCCGGGGAAGCTCTCGAGGCCGAAGGTAGCCGCCAGGCCGAGCATGGTCACGCCGAACTCGAGCGGGGCGTTGCCCTCGAACTCCATCTCGAGCTGGTCGACCTTGCATCCCTCCACCTTGGTGTACTCGCCGCCGATGCGGCCCCAGACGGTCAGGTAGGGCAAAAGGTCGCCCAAGGTGATGACGTGGCTGTAGTAGCCCGACATGCCCGAGCCGCTCGCCGCCGCGCTCGCGATCGCTCCCATGGCCGCGTAGTAGTAGAGCGGCAGCGCGTCCGCGTAGCCGTAGGTGTCGAAGTCCGCGCCGGGGACGATGCTCTCCACATGGGAGTCGGTTCCCGCGCGCACGCCGCAGGATACGTCGTCGGATTCCACGGTGCGGTCGAGGTTGAAGGTCTTCCCGCCCGTCAGTCCGTGCACGAATGTCGGGGCGCTCGCCGCCGTCGCCTTGGCGCTCTGCTTGGCCACGCCGATGAGGCCGATGGACGTGTTAATCATCTTTGCCTGCCTTCCTGGGCTTCGAGGCCCCCTTGATCTCCTTGGTCGTCACGAACCCGATGGATTCGAGCTGGCCTATCGTCTTCGCGTCGGCTTCCAGCGCGTCGCCCGGTTCGCAGTCGAACTCGAGGCCGCTGATCGACGCGGTGAATTTCTTCAGTGCCGTCGCCTGCATGCCGTCCTCCTTACCTGAATCTCTCGTTGCTCGTCTGGACGGCTGTGGCCAGGAGCGCCTGGCATCCCGTCCATACCTCGCATTGCACGCCGACGAGCGCCGCCGCGATGTAGCGCTTGGAGCTGTCGGCTGCTGTTCCCGCGCTCTCTATCTGGCAGAACGAGTTCTCCACCGTCCTGTTGAGCTGCGGGTCGGCCATGATGGCCCCGAATAGCGCGTCTATGTAGCACAGCAGCGCGTCGGATGCCTTCGTAAGGTCGGTGTGCTGGGCCGATAGCCACACGTGTATCGTGAAGCCGACCTTGCATTGGCCCATCGTGGATGCGCCCTCGGTCGAGGCCACGTCCACGATCTCGTCGACCGCCGCGTAGAACGGGGGTTCCGTCGTGGGGAATCCCAGGTACACCTTCGGCGGCTTCTCCGTCTCGGGGTAGAGAATGGAGAACGGCTCGGGGTCGTAGACGGCCTCGAGCCTCGCCTTGAGAACGTTCCTCGCCCTGATGAATTCCGTCACCATAGGACGCGCACCCCCGCCCCGAACGCCTGTATGGCCGCGTTTACCTCCGGGATGGCGGTCGCCCCGTCGCGGCCTGCTGTCGTGAAGTGGATGTATCCCGCGTCGGTGCTCTCGCCCGTTGCCCCGATTGGCCTGTTGCTCGGTCGCAGCGTGTATGCCGCGAGGTCGAGAACGGCGCTCGACACGGCTGCGGGTATCGATTCGGCCCCGTAGACGTACTCGGCCCACTTCGGGAAGGGGCCGCAGGCGTCCGTGCGCACGATGTAGGAATCGCTCGCCTGGACGTAGCCTTCCGTCAGGATTTCGCGCAGGTCGTGGGATGCCGCCAGCAGCCCGTCCCTGCCGTAGTCCTTCGTGCGGCCTATCCGCGCCACGAAGGAGCGGTGCGCCGCCTCCTCGAAGACGTCCGTCGCGGCCTGGCGAGCCGCCCAGAGGGTTTCGTCTGGCAGCTCGTGGAAGTCGTCGCGACCGTCGCCGTAGCCCTTGAGGGCCGAGAGCGGGAAGTAGTGGCACGGCACGACCTCCGCGTAGGTCTTGAAGGCCGCATCCTCGGAGCCTGGCGCGCGCCATTCGACCGTCACCGTGTTGGGGGCGGTGAGTATGGGCCAATCGAAGGCGTTACCGTCGAGGGGGAGAACGGTTTCGTCGCCGAATCTCGGCAGGAGCCGAACCTCGCCGAGTTCGGCTGTCACGTCAAGCTCCAGGGATACGGCCTCCGAGTTGGCCACGCGGATGGTCGTGTACGGTGCCACTTTCATGCGGGTTCCTCCCGAGCCCTTCTTAGCTCGCGTCGAGGTTGGCCTTCGTCGCGTAGCAGAAGGCGTCGGGGCGGATGACCTGCAGGCAGCTCGTGCGCTCGGCGAGCAGCGACAGCTCGTTCTTGATGAACTGCTTGTCGTAGTAGCCGACCTCCACGGAGGTGCCGTGGATGGGGCGCTTGCGCGCTGCGTATGCGTCGTAGACCATGATGCCGCCGCAGTTGAAGTCCTCGACGGGGATCATGCCCCACCAGTTGTCGAGCGCCTGGTAGTAGCCCTGCTGGGTCTTGTACAGGTCGATGGCCATCTTGATGTCGGGGTGCATGACGACGTGCGTCGGGATGGTGCGCGCGTTCTTCATGACCTCGTTGCGCATCTTGCGGATGGCCTCCCAGTAAAGCCCGGAGGAGTGGGTCGTGTACGACTGGATGCCGACCGTGTTGAGCACGCCTACGACGCCCGAGCTGTTGTTGCCCGTGAGGTATGCGTCGTTCTCTACCTCGTCGAGGTCTTGCAGCAGGTCGTGCTGGATGATTGCCAGCAGCTCGTCGTAGTCCTTGAGCGTGTCCTTGGAGACGGGGACGTAGCCAGCGAAGGTCTCCTTGTTGGCCACGGCGTCTTCCCACGTGTAGATGATGCGCGGCTTGACGGCGCTCTCGTGGGTGTAGGGGTCGACGCCCTCCCACGTGCCGACGCTGCCCGTCTGGGTGCCGCGCTGCTTGAACGACACCGGGCCGCTCGCGGGTGCGCTCGGCAGGGTCGCGGCGAAGTTGTACAGCAGGCGCGCGCGCTTCTCGGGGAGCGTGTAGTCGATCTCCTGCGGGCCTGCCACGTGCACGACGGGGCTGGTCTCCGCTGCGGGGGTCTCGTCGTCTGCGTTCCTGAAGCCGGGGGCCAGGCCCTCGAAGGAATCGCGTGGGCCGAGGATGCGCTCTGCGAACGTGTCGGCGGGGGCGGGAGCGGCCTGGTACTCGGCGCGCAGCTTCTCCTCCTCGTCGAGAACGTGCTCGAGCGTGATGTCGAGTTCGCGGATTTGGCCCTCTACGACGCGGGCCTCGTCCTCGAGGCCATCGGTCATGAGGGATGCCTGGTTGCTTGCAAGTTCCTGCCGACGTGCGAACAGCTGCTTGCTGGTCTTCCTAGCCATTATTGCTCCTTCCTGTAGATGCGGTTGCCGAGGAGGATTGCCCCTTCGGCATCCTTTACCTCGTTGTCGCCAAGATTAGAAACCGCGTGAGATGCACCGTTTTCTGGCCCGTCCTGCTGGAAGGGGCCGCACGTCGGGTCGGTGCCGCCGTCTGCTTCCGAGGTCGAGTTCCCAGGTTCCACGGTCGGCTCCGAGGTCGGCCCGTCGCTCAGCCTCGCGGCGATTTCCGCTGCGAGAGTCCCGGTCGTGATGCTCCCCGCGTCGATCTGCCCCTCGTCGACGATCTCCACGCCTTCGGGGACGTTCTTGTACTGGTTCGCGAATTTCTGGTCGAGCTTCGCCTTGCCGCGCTTCTCCGTCTTGATGACCTCGTCGCAAAGCCCAGCGGCCTTTGCCTCGTCGCCGAAATACCACGTCTCGGCCTTCATCGCCGCCTGCGCGTCCTCCAGCTTCATGCCGCTGCGGGCCGCGATGGTGGCCGCGATGTTGTTGTCCAGGCGCTCGAGGAGGTCGGCGGTCTCGCGCATGTCGTCGCGGTTGCCGATGACGATGCCCGATGCGTTGTGGATCATGAAGGCCGAGAAGTCGTTCATGGTGACCTTGTCGGCCATGACGGCGATGTAGCTCGCCGCGCTCGCGGCCATGCCGTCGACGAAGACGTGCGTCTCGCCCTCGTAGCGCTCGATTGCGCTCGCGATGGCGAAGCCCTCGAACACGTCCCCTCCTGGGCTGTCGACCCTGATTTCCAGCGCCTTCGGCGTGAGATCGTCGAGCGCCTGCGAGAACTCCTTCGCGCGGTTCGCCTTCTCCTCTTTCCAGTGGTCGCCGATGGTGCCGTAGACGTAGATGATCGCCTTGTCGTCGGTTTCCTTGATGTTTATCATCGTTACCTCCTTATTTGACGCCAGTCTGGTTGCCGTCTGCAGGTTCCTTGCCGTCTTTGCTGTAGACCGTCACGGTGCCGTCCTCCTCGACGGTGCCGTAGTTCAGCGGGAACAGCGGCTTCTCGAGGCCGTCGATGGGCGGCATGTCCTCTAGCTCGCGCACGTCGGCGCGGGTGTAGTTGCCGCTGTAGACCATCTCGCGGTAGTACTGCGAGCGCGCGCGGTCGTCGCCTCTCATGAGGCCGCGCACGTCGAGCTTCAGCTGCAGGTCGTACTCCTCGCGCGCCCAGAAGATGGGGGCGAAGGCCTTCTCGATGGCCCTCACGTCGGGGACGATGGTCTCGGTCACGTAGTCGATGTTGGCCTGCTGGCTCCCGCTGTAGGTCGTCCCCTCCTGGCTGTAGACCTTCCAGGGCGGGACGTTGCAGGCCCTGCATACCTGGTGCAGAATCCATTGCTGCTGCTCGATGAGGGATGCGTCGCGCATGTTCTGGCCGTCGTTTACCCATTTCGCGCCGTAGCCGAAGATGGGGGCCTTGCCAGCGGCCTCGACGCCGCGCTTGGAGTCTACGGCTGCGCGCAGGTCGTCCATCGCCTTGTCGGGCAGGCCCCTCGCGTCGACCTCGACGTGGCCGAAGTGATGGTTCCCGTTCTTGAGCATGCTCTTGTAGAACTGCTCGAGGTCTACCGAGAGGCCTATCTGCTCGGCGGCGAGCTTGGCAAGCGAGACGCCCTCCATGCCGTCCTTGGTGACGTGCGTCTTGATGTTCACGACCTCGTCGGCGAAGTATCGCCCCGGCTTGGTGTACTTGTCGCCCGAGTAGTCGTAGACCGTGCGCCTGCCTGGCGGGTTCTTCGCCTCGTATCGGTGCATGACGTTTCCCGTCATCGGCCAGATGGCGACGATCTGCCCCTTCCACCATTCGACGCGCCAGTAGGCGTTGCCGAAGGTATCGCAGCGCAGGCGGTGCCAGTTCAGAAGGTCGCTTCCCGTCATCTCCTCGTTGGCCATGCCGTTGAGGAGCCGCGCGATGGGGTGCTCCACCTTCTCGCGGCCCCTCCCCGTGCGCACCACCGATACGGGCAGCGACGAGATCGAGCGGGCCTTCGTCTGCTCGCATGCCGCGTAGTCCACCGACATGAGCGCGCCGTAGCCCGTGGCCGTGGCCTGCACGGCGTAGAACGGGACGCTGACCTTGACCACGGTCGGCTCGTCCGCTGGCGCTGCCGGGGCCTCGGCCTCGTTCCTCGGTGCGTAGTCGCCCTCCATGAAGAGCCAGTCTTTGAACTTTCCCACGTCTCTCCCTTTCGTCGGTTTCGGTCAACTCTACGCAGCGCGTGAGATTAGTCGTTGAAGGTTCCCCAGCCGCCGCCGTCTCCCACGAGCTTGTCGAAGCCCAGGACGGCTATCGCCAGCGAGATCGCCGCGTCGATGTGGTCTCGGTGGCTGTTCTTCCCGAACCGCACGCCGTAGCTGCCCTTGTCCTCCTCGATCGTGTTCGCCAGGTGCTCGCGGGTCTTCGGGCATCCCGCGAGGCGCAGCTGGCCGCTTTTCACGAGGTGGTATACGAGCTGGGTGGCCTGGCACATGACCGCGTTGTTCTGGGGGAAGCTCACGGTCTCCACGCCGTATACGTCCTTGAGCTGGGCGCTCATCACGATCATGCGGTTGGGGTCTATTCCCACGACCTGCGGGTAGTACGTCTGGTAGATTCCCGCGACCAGCTCCATGATGTCGTTTAGCGGGTATCGGCCCGTCTCCTCGTCTGGCTCGTCGAAGACCCATTCCCTCACGTTGTGGTGCTCATCGCAATCCTCGCCGATGAAGCGCTGGTAGCCCGTGATGGCGAAGCTGTCCCCGGATGTTGCGCCGTCGATGCCGAGCGTGAACGGGTAGTTCCAGTCCCAGTCGTTCTCCGCTTGCATGCAGGCGTCGAGCTGCTTGGCGGTGAAGCAGCTGTAGGCGTCCTTGTCCATGGGGAAGCGGTTTGCGGTGTAGCGCTCGAACGAACGGCGCGAAGTGGCGGAGTTGCGCTGGTCTTCGATGCTCTCCCATGTGACCCAGGAAGCCACCATCAGCGGCTCCCACGATGCGGGGTCGTCTATGTCCTGGCCGTCGTCCATGCCGAGCCAGTAGATGTACATGCCGGGGTCGTTCATGCCCGTCTCGAGGGTGTCCCAGAGGAAGCCCTCGCGCGCGTCGCCCGCCGTGGTGATTCCTATGGCGAGCGGGTTGGTGAGCACCTTCTGGCCCTTGAGCGCCGCGTCCCAGACCTTCGAATCCTTGTACACGTGCATCTCGTCGAAGATGACCACGTTGAGGTGCCAGCCCTCCAAGGCGTCGGCCTTGTTCGGGAAGACCATTATCTTGGCCCCGGTCTCGCGGTGCGTGATGACCTTCGTGCCGATCTCCCATTGCTTCGAGAGCGTGGGGTCGAGCTTTATCATCGTTCCGATCTTGTTGAAAATCTTCCCGACCTGCTCGAGGCTGGATGCGACCACGCCGTACTCGCCGTTATAGACCACTTCGGTCGTGGCCACGGTGAGCACGATCGCCGCCGCCATCTCCGTCTTGCCGTAGCCCGAGGGGAGGCAGAAAACGGCGCGCCTGTACTTGCGCTGCCATCTCCCGTCGACCATCTTGCCGCTGCCAAAAAGCGGGAGCCACATGTTCTCCCGCTGGAAAGGCTCGAGCAAGAACGGCTGGCCGTAGTAGCTGTCGTTGGCCACGTGGCGGCACATCGTCGAGAGGCATTTCTCCTTGGCCTTCGCCTGCAGCAATCCCTCCCGCGTGTACGGCTCGGTGCTAGTCCTGCGCATCGACGGCCTCGATTTCCAGCACCTCGGCCTCGGGCAGCTCGCCGTATGCGTCGTCTATCGCGGCGAACAGCGCCGCCGTGTCCGCCGCCGTCTTGACGGTGGTGGCGTCCATGAGGCCGATTCGGGAGCGCGCGAGCGGCGAGAGGCCCAGCATGTCGGAGAGGGCTCGGATTTCGGAGCTGGCCTCCTTGAGTATCTGCAGCGCGGGGTTCTTCCGCACGAGCGGGATTTCCTTCCCGTCCGGGGTCTTGAAGGGCTTCACGCCTATCTTGTCGAAGATGGCCACCTTGCCGTCCTCGCTGTGGATGGCCTGCTGCGCCTGCGCTGCGGTGGCGTGCCAGAAGCAGAGGAGGCGCAGGTTCGGTATGTCCTGCTCGGTGAAGTTGTTCACGGGCGGTGCTATCCACGCCCATATCTCGGATTGCACGGGGTCTCGCGCTATGTCCTGCGGCATCGCGACGCCCAGGTTCTCGTCGGCCTGCGCGATCGCCCCCGGCTTGATGCCACGCCTGATGGCGTTCTGGTCTGGCTTCCTCCCGCGCGTCATAGGCCCTCGCCCCTCAGCGCGCCCTCGAGCTTGCGCGCGACGTTGCGCAGCTTCAGCGAGATCGGCGCGGTCGTGTAGAGCGATGCCCTCGAGAGGTCTGCCGCCGTGCAGTGCGCCTGCTGGATGACCGACAGAACCTCGTCGTCGTTCATGGTCGCGGTGGTGTCGGGCGGTCGAAGCTCGCCGACGAAGGCCTCGCCGCGCGCCTTGCGCATGCGGCATGCCCCCGAGCAGTAGCGCGCGTCCTTCCGCTTGGCCAGGAATTCCCGACCGCACATCTCGCAGTTCTTGATCATCGGTGCCACGGCTCCCATCCCGCTGGCGTCTCGTCGAAGTTCGGGAGGTTGTCGAACCATTCCTTGTAGAAGTCGGCCAGGCCCGTGTCGAGCGTGATGCAGGTCTGCTCGGCGCGCGGGTTCGTGTCGATGTTGGCGCTCGATTCCACGACGGCGTCGTATTCCCGCCCGTATACGACCATGACCTTCATGTGGGTTCTGCATCGGAGCACGCGGCCCCCGCATCGCTCGACGGTTCTGGCCAGCGTGTCTCGGATGGCCCTGTAGCGCGCGTGCGTCTGGAATACCTCGCCGACCACGTAATCGACGCGGCCCATGTTGCCGCTCGGCACCCAGCGGTCTATCTCGTCGGCGTCGACCTGGGCCATGCACCAGGTGGCGATGATCGCGTAGTCGATTCTCTGGTCTTTGGCGATGTGGCGCAGGTACGTCAGCGCATCCACGTCCCCGTAGCTCGCGACGTGGTAGCTCATGCCCTGCTCGAGGTGCCATGGCAGCGCCCCGTCGAGCGCGCGCTCGCTCAAGAGGCGCATCTTGGCGTGCGTCCCCATTCGCTTGAAGACCTGCACGGTTCTCTGCGCGTCGGCCATCGCCGCCATGCGCTCCGGCTCCTCGGGCGGCTCGAAGAGCTGGGGCTGCGTCGGCTCCACGTCCGAGAAGAAGCCTAATTCCTCCATTACGACGCCTCCTTGGCCGCTTGTAGGCCCGTTAACCGCTCCCAGCGTGCGATTATCACGTCGCAGTATTTCGGGTCTAATTCCATCGTCAGGCATTTGCGGCCCAGCTGCTCGCATGCGATGAGCGTCGTCCCGCTGCCTCCGAAGGGGTCTAGCACCGTCCATCCGGGCTTGCTGCTGTTGCGCAGGAGCCTCGCGATCAGCTTCACGGGCTTCATCGTCGGGTGCTCGACGCTTCGCGACGGCTTGTCCTCGTGAAGCGCGGTAGTCTCGGTCTTGTCGCTGTAGATTTCCTCGAGCAGCGCTCTCATGTCGGCCTTGCTCATCTTCGCGATGTTCGGTCGCTCGTCCTCGACCACAGTCGATTCCTTGCGGCTGTCAAAGAAGTAATGGCTTCCGTCTTTCCATCCGTAAAGGCACGGCTCGTGCTTCCATTGGTAGTCCTGCCGCCCGAGCGCGAACGTGTTCTTCACCCAGATGAGATTCTGCCTGACCTGCATTCCGCTCTCCATGGCCGCTTGCCTGAAAGAAAGCGCCTCGGTGTCTGCGTAGAAGATGTAGAACGGTGCTCCGTTCGCCATGTGGTCGAGTGCGAGCGTGAATGCGCTTCGCAGGAACGCTCGGAAATCTTCGCGGTTGTCGAATGAATCGTTCGCGATGATCTTTCCATCGGTTCTCCTGTGCAGCTGCTTCGCTTCCGATGGCCGCATCGGATGACCGCCGTCTTGGCCGAGGCTCACGTTATATGGCGGGTCGGTTATTAGCAATTGAGCGACCCCCCCCGTGCCAGTTTTTCGAGGTCTGCAGCGTCGGTCGCGCTGCCGCAGACCACGCGGTGCTCGCCTAAAACCCATACGTCGCCGGGCTGGCAGCGGCATTCTATCTCGGCGGGTGGCTCGACCTCCACTATTTCGCCCAGGCTCTCCTCCTGGTAGCAATAGGCCTCGAAGCCCAGGTTCTCCCAATCGGCGTTCAGGTTGTCCATGTCGGCGATGAGCGTGCCTACGTCGAAGCCCGTCTCGAGCTGCGTCTGGTTGTGGACGTGGCAGTAGATTCTGCGCTCCTCGTCGGTGAGGTGGTCGAGGAAGGTGCAGGGAACCTCGGCCATCCCGAGCTGCTTCGCGGCCATCAGCGCGCCGTGGCCCGTGACGATCTCGGGTGTTCCCTCCTCGTTGTGCCAGATTCCGATGGGGTCGTTGAACCCGTATTTCTCGATGCTCTCCCTGATGTGGCCGATTTGGCCCTCGGTGTGGATTTTGGCGTTGTTCGCGTATGGCACCAGCGCCTCGACGGGCATCATGGTGATCTCTAGCTGTACCTCGCGCATGAAGAAGGCTCCTTTCCTCGTGTGTGAAAGGAGCCTAGTCTCCGCGTGAGATTATCCGTCACGAAAAAACGCCGCTATGTGTCACAGGCGACCCCCGGCCCTCCAATTTCGTAAATTCGCGCGAAAAAG
>RHMF01000631.1_pt1 | contig 15222 bp, 17 predicted proteins | sample 5365151 | NCBI WGS metagenome assembly RHMF01 (sample SAMN10266501, study PRJNA497801) | feces metagenome | isolation source: feces | host: Bos taurus | place: China: Prairie of Fairy Mountain | collected 2017-08-14 | reverse complement strand
ATTTGTATAATGATAAGTATTGATTAACTGTCAACTATATTTAGCCGTTAGTTGCTAGTAGGTGGTTGTTCGTTAGTCGACAAGTTGGCTGGTATTATAAAAATAAAAAAATTCTATCATTTTCAGTTTTGAAAATGATAGAATTTTTATTTATTTAAATTTCTAACGACTAAAAGCCACTAGCTAATGGCTAACATTAATCTTCATCCAACTTAAGAATAGCCATAAACGCTTCTTGTGGAACTTCAACAGTACCAAATGAACGCATTCTCTTTTTACCTTCTTTTTGTTTCTCAAGAAGCTTTTTCTTTCTAGTGATGTCACCGCCGTAGCACTTTGCAAGAACATCCTTACGCATAGCTTTAACAGTTTCTCTTGCAATAACCTTGCCACCAATAGCAATCTGAATTGGTATTTCAAACATCTGTCTTGGAATGTTGTCTTTAAGCTTTTCAGCAATTTTTCTTGCTCTGCCATACGCCTTGTCAGAGTGAACCATAAACGAAAGAGCATCAACAATATTACCATTAAGAAGAACATCAAGCTTTACGAGATTTGACCTTCTGTATTCAGAAATTTCGTAGTCAAGTGAAGCATAACCGCGTGTTCTCGATTTCAATGCATCAAAGAAATCATAAATAATCTCGTTAAGTGGTAAATCGTACTTTATTTCAACTCTGTCAGATGAAATATAGTCCATATTTTTAAATGTACCGCGTCTCTCCTGACATAAATCCATAATTGCACCAACATACTCTGGTGGCGAATAAATATGAGCATCTGCAACAGGCTCTTCTGAAAAATCAATAGTTGCAGGGTCGGGGTAGTGGGTAGGGTTGTCAATTTCTATTACTTCGCCATTAGTTAAGTGAATTTTATAAACAACACTCGGAATAGTTGTAACTAAATCTAAATTATATTCTCTTTCGAGTCTTTCCTGAATAATTTCGAGGTGTAAAAGACCTAAGAAACCACATCTGAAACCGAAACCTAATGCACCTGATGTTTCAGGCTCATAAGAAAGTGCGGCATCATTAAGCTGTAATTTCTCAAGTGCTTCGTGAAGGTTTTCGTAGTCAGCACCATCTGCCGGGTAAATACCACAATAAACCATTGGTGTAGCTTGCCTGTAACCTGGTAATGCTTCACTTGCCGGGTTAGATGCTAAAGTTACAGTATCACCAACACGAGCATCACTTACAGTTTTGATTGAAGCAGTAATATAACCAACCTCACCGGCGCATAATTGCTTTGTTGGTTCAAGTGATGTTGCTCTCATATAACCTGTTTCAACAACAGTAAATTCTGCACCGGTTGCCATCATTCTCATTGTGTCACCAGGCTTTATTGTACCATCAACAATTCTTGTGTAAACAATAACACCTTTGTAATTGTCATAAACAGAGTCGAATATTAAAGCTCTCAAAGGTGCATCATCATCACCCTGTGGTGCTGGAATATCTTTTACAATTCTTTCTAAAACCTGCTCTACATTCTGACCAGTTTTAGCAGATACTCTCGGCGCATCCTCACAAGGAAGGCCAATAATATCCTCAACCTCTAAGCTGACTCTTTCTGGGTCAGCAGATGGGAGGTCTATTTTATTGATAACCGGTACTAATTCAAGGTTATGGTCAAGGGCTAAATATGTATTGCCCAATGTCTGAGCCTCAATACCTTGTGATGCGTCGATTATTAAAATTGCACCTTCACACGCTGCAAGTGAACGAGAAACCTCATAGTTGAAGTCTACATGACCGGGAGTGTCAATCAAATTTAACTGGTAGGTTTTGCCGTCATGTGCTTTGTAGTCTAATTTTACCGCGTGAGCCTTAATTGTAATTCCACGCTCTCTTTCAAGGTCCATATCGTCAAGTAACTGAGCCGACATATCTCTCTTTGCGACAGATTCAGTTAATTCTAAAAGTCTGTCTGCAAGAGTAGATTTGCCGTGGTCAATATGGGCAATGATTGAAAAGTTTCTGATGTTTTCTTTTGTAACAAGGGACATAATAATGTGTTCCTTTCATAGTAGTCTAGTTATTCTGAAAACCGTAGCCTAATACTTCATTCGATTCTGTAATTATAGTAAAAGCACTACGGTCAATTTCTTTTACAATTTTGTTTATTTCTGCAACTTCATTTGGTCTTACAACTGAAAGTATAACTGTTTTCTCACTGTCTGTGTAGCCACCTGAAGCAGGAATAAGTGTAACACCATGCTGTATTTCATTCATAATTCTTTTTGATATTTCTTCTGGCGAAGATGTAATTATAAGAAGCATTTTACTTCTTGCCGCACCAAAAATGATAGCGTCAACAGCTCTTGATGTCACAAAAAACAGAATCGTTGAATAAAGAAGTGCTTCAATGCTTTTATAGACAAAAAGGGTAGAAATAACAATAACAGCATCAATTATAAAAACAAGCGTACCTAAAGAAAGGTGCGGGTGCTTTTGTTTAATAAGCTTTGCTAAAATATCTGCACCACCGGTAGTACCACCTCGTAAAAATATTATTCCTACACCAACACCAATAGAAACTCCACCAAATATTGAAGCTAAAAGCGGTGAGTAGATATAATGTTTTTCTAAAATGAAAGGCAAAATATCAATTAAAGAAGAGGTGAGGAAGGTGGCGTAAAGAGACTTATAAAAAAACTTTTTGCCGAATTTTTTAAATGAAAAAATAAAAAGCGGAATATTTACAGCTATAATAACACTGCCTATTGGTATATTAAAAAGATGGTTTAACATTGTGCCTATACCAGAAACACCACCGGGGGCTATGTTATTAGGTGCAGAAAACATTACTATGCCAAGAGAAAATATAAATGCACCAATAGCTATAACTATATAATCAATAATTGTTTGCTTAATGTTAATTTTTGTCTCGTTGTTTTTCAAGATACTCTTCACCTGTACTTATATTAAATATGTACAAAATTCTCTTGAAATCGCCAATTAAATAAAGATAACCATAAAGTGTTTCAAGCCCTGTGGCGTAGCGGTAATCTGCATCACTCTGATTCTTAGGTACATGACCACTGTGAGCATTTCTGCCACGCTTAAAAATGGACTCTTCTTCTTCTGTAAGCTCTGAAAGGATTTTTTTAATCATTTCTGCCTGACAATTTGCATTAACAAGCTTAATTGATTCCTTGTGCAAAGCGTTAGTTGGTCTGTTAGCCGTTTTAACGAGCATTTCGCGTACTAAAAGACTGTAAACTGCATCACCTAAAAAAGCAAGTGTTAAAGGGCTATATTGCTTTGCTTCGGTTTTTGTGAGTGCTTTATTTGAAAAAAGGTTTGATAATAAATTCTCATTAAGGCACATAGTCAAACTCCAGATCATAAATACTAACAGTGTCGCCCTCTTGAATACCACGCTCAATAAGAGCCTTTATTATACCGCTTGATTGTAAAGCATTCTGGAAATATTGAAGTGACTCGTAATCCTCTAAGTCTGTTTTAGAAAGAATTTTAGCAAGCCATTCAGCTTCAATAATATAAACATCACCCTCAACTCTAATTGTAAAGTCGCGTTTTGATGTTTTATAAATATCGCTAACAGTAATCTCTTCTCGCTCGTATATTTTTATAGGAGGAAGAGTAGCAAGCTTTTTAGCAATTGCATTAATTAAATCACTTGTACCCTCTAAAATTGGTGCACAAATTTCAAAATATTCATAACCTTTGTCGCATATATATTTCTTAAAGGCTTCGCGTTGTTCGTCTGTTGCAAGGTCAATTTTGTTACCTGCGACAATTTGTGGATATGAAGCTAATTCTTCATTATATTTCTTTAATTCGTCATTTATTGTCTCAAAATCAGTGAAAGGATCTCTGCCTTCGCTACCAGAAACATCAACAATATGAACTAATACACGACAGCGTTCAATGTGTCTCAAAAATTCGTGGCCAAGACCAACACCTTGGGATGCCCCCTCAATTATACCGGGGATGTCAGCTATTACAAAGCTACTTTCGGGTCCCATTCTTACAACGCCGGGTACAGGGATAAGTGTTGTAAAGTGATAGTTTGCAATAGTAGGCTTTGCTTCACTTACTACAGAAATAAGTGTACTCTTACCAACATTCGGGAAACCGATTAAACCAACATCAGCTAAAAGCTTTAGTTCAAGTGTAACTTCCCAATCCTCACCAGGCATACCATCCTTTGCAAATCGTGGAACCTGTCTTGTTGGTGTAGCAAAGTGTGGGTTACCCCAACCACCATTACCACCTTTAGCGGCGATAAAAGTTTCGTCCTTACTCATATCCGCCATTATAGCACCTGTTGAGTTTTCTCTTATTACTGTTCCCCTTGGAACTTTAATTATTAAATCTTCACCGCGTTTTCCGTTACATTTGCCACCACGGCCATTTTCTCCGTTTGGCGCTTTGTATTTTCGTTTGTAGCGGAAATCTGAAAGGGTAGTTAAATTGTCATCAACCTGAAAAACAATGTTACCACCTCTGCCTCCATCGCCACCATCAGGGCCACCAGCATTCACAAATTTTTCTCTGTGAAAAGCAACTGCGCCATTACCACCATTACCAGCGGTAATCCTTATTTTCGCCTTATCTACAAACATATTATTTCTTCCTTTTCATAAACATACAAAATTATTATACTATACTAAAATAAAAATATAAATACCTTTTTTGAAAAAAGTTTAAAAAATAAAAGTGGTTTTGCAACTCTCTTCTTTCGAACAAAAAAGGGAACAAAAATATTGATTTATAGAACAAATTTGATATAAAAAAGCCGAAAATTGCCTAAAAACGCACCAGAAGTACTATTTTGGGTACAACAAAAAGGAAAATAAACGAAAATTTGTGTTGACATTTGTCGAAAAGATGCTATAATGGACATATAAACAAATGTTCTTGAAATGTTCGTTCGAAATTTGGAGGTATTTTTATGACAGGTTTAACAGTTTTAGAATTTGTTTTACAAACAATTGTAGTTTTAGCAATCAGCTATGGTTTTTATCGTGAAGAGCATATTGCAAAACTCGAAAGAAAGGCTTTTCGTTTTATTAAGCGTGCAGTTAGAATTACTGTGAATGAAATCCGCGAAAGCAAAAAAGCGAAAAATCAGCCTAAACTTAATAATGTTGTTGAGTTCAAGGTTGAAGATGAAACAGAAAGCCAATATGAATTTTTATTAAAAAATGTTGGTTGATTTTATGACAATATAATATTGACATAGCGCCTATTAAAGTAATAAAATATTCTTGAGACAGCATATCGTCTTGAGAGGGTGTAAAAATGAAGGTTGGAATTGATACAGTTGAAATTAACCGTATTGAAGAGTTAATTAATAACCAAAAACGCTTTTTAGAAAAAGTGTTTTCAAATGAAGAGCGTGAAGAATTTTCGAAAAGAAAACAAAGACCTGAGCATATCGCTGCGGCTTTCTGTGCAAAAGAAGCGTTTTCAAAAGCAATTGGTACAGGTATTGCTGGTTTTAATTTTAATGAGGTTTCTTTGCTTCATAAAGAAAATGGGAAGCCTTATTTAAGCTTTTCAGGCAACGCACAAAAAATTGTAACAGATTTAAACCTTTCATTTGATGTGAGCATAACTCACACTGATACTCTTGCAACCGCTATAGTTATTGCTTTTTAGGAGTGAGATATTATGAGTAATACATTTTCATTGAATTATGAGAAGGCTAAAGAATTATTGCCAATAAGGCAAAAAGATGGCAATAAGGGGACTTTTGGGAGAGTTTTGATAATTGCTGGCAGTATGAAGATGGTTGGTTGCTGTGAGCTTCTGGTGTCAGGTGCTTTCAGATGCGGTGCGGGTCTTGTTACACTCGCATTTCCTGATGATATTTATATACCATTAGCTTCCCGTCTTACTGAAAATACATTTATGCCATTACCATCTGAGAATGGTAAACTGTCACCTGACTGTTTGCCGTACTTACTCAAAGCTTTAAATAAATTTGATGTCGTAGTTTTTGGTTGTGGTGTTGGTAAGGGTGAAGCAATTAACAAGATATTGGGTGAAATAATCTTGAATTGCGAAAAACCGCTTATTATAGATGCTGATGGACTTAATGCATTGGCTGAAAATGTTGATATATTAAAGTATGCTAAGGCAAAAATTCTTTTAACGCCACATCCTGGTGAGATGTCACGTCTTATCAGAAAAGATGTTGAATATGTAGAAACACATCGTAAAGAGGTTGTATCAGAATTTGCAAAGGAATATAATGTGAATGTGCTTCTTAAAGGGCATAATACATTGATTTGCAAGCGTGATGCTACAATTATCTGTGTGAACAAAACGGGGAATACAGGCCTTTCAAAAGGTGGTTCAGGCGATTTGCTTTCTGGTATGATAGCAGGACTTACGCCATCGTTAAAAGGTAGCTTGTATAAATCTGCTTGCCTAGGTACTTATATTCACGGCTTGTCGGCTGAACTTGCAAGTAAAGAGATTTCAGAGTTTTCTACTTTACCAACAGATTGTGCTAAGAAAATTGGCGAAGTAATAAAAATTATCAGCGAAAGCGAGTGACAATATTAAAAGAGTTTTTTTGATGTTGCTTTGTGTTTTCAGTTGTTTCATGTTTGTTTCGTGCAATTCCGAATCATTGAATAAAAGCGATTTTCAAGAAGTAAGTTTTAAAGAAGAACAAAAGATTCAGTTTGTTACTGATACTGATGTTTATAATATCTCTGTGAGCTTCAATGAAGATGGCGAGTTTAACATGCATTTTCTTGAGGAGGCTCCTGAGATTTATGATGATTTGGAAATTAATATCAAAAATGATATGTGTGTTATAGAAAGTAATGGACTGAAATTTGCTAAAAACATCAACGATTTTAATAATGACTACTTTCCTAAAATCATTTATCACTTTTTTATTGCAACAGATTTTATAAATGAAACTTATAGCTACAATGAGTTGGAAAAGACTGCTTCAATAGAAAAAAGTGTTTTAGAGATAAAGGTAGTTTTTACAACTCAGTTATCGCTCGAAAATACTGCTCAAATTTACAAAATAGAAATAAAGAGTTAAAACACTTGAAAAAGTCCTTTTAACTCTTTATTTTTGTATTGAAAAAAATTTTTGTTTGTGTTATTATAAACCAAATATGTGAATAGGGGATATTTATGGAAGCAATTGAAAGAGCATTACTTTATGCAATAACTAATTTTTCTGGTATAGCACTTATAGCTATAATGTTAATCAGTCGACGAAACACATCGTTGAAAACCGCAGAAAAGGTTTACTTTGACAGTACACTTGTTTCAATAGGCGTTTTACTTTTTGTAGGCTCAATGTTATGGTTCTGTGAATGTTCAAGTGATGCTTTTGTAGTCTTTATTAATCGTATAATGGCGGTTTGTTATAGTGCGGTATTACCTTTGATTGGTATGTTTTATGTGCTGTACTGTGAATGTAGAATGTCTGATGCCAGAGAAGTTCTTAAGTCCAAAAAAACTATCTTTTTAATTCCTGTTATCTTAAATGGCATTGTTTCATTAATGAGCGTTTTCTCGGGCACATACTTTGATGTTGTTGATAGCAAGTATGTACGCGGACCGCTTTATTCAATTCCATTTGTAGTAATGTTTGCGTATTTAATTTATGCTTCTGTAATGACATTCATAACATCTAAAAGGCAGGTTAACTTAACTAAAAAACCTGAGTTTTTATATTTGGCATCATTCTCAATTCTTCCTATTCTCTGTGGTGTTTTCCAAATGATTTTCTATGGTGCAGAGGTTATGGCTATTTCGATGGTTGTTTCTTCACTTATAGTTTATAATGAAATTCAGAATAAGCTTATTTCAATTGACCCGCTTACAATTACAAATAATAAATGGCAGCTTAACCGTTACTTAGAAAGAGTTGGTAAGGCACTTTCGCCACAAATGATGCTTTTTGTTATGTTTATTGATATTGATAACTATCGTTCAATTGTTAGGTCTTATGGTAGAGAAGCTGGTAATGAAGCAGTTGTTGAAGCGGCAACAAGACTCAAAAAAATTGTTGCAGGTTCACACGACTTTTTAGGTAGAATCGGTACTGATAGATTTGTTATCGTTGCACAACGACCTACAGAGCCTGCTGCAGAAATAACAAGAACAACTTATGCTAAAAAATTTGAAGAATTGGGTAAGCAGGATTTTAAAGCCTATGACCTTAATATTTCAATCGGACTTGCGGGTGCAGAGACAGTCTCTAATATGGACGAGGTAGATGCGCTTATAGGCGAAGCAGAGAAAGATATGATAAAGGTTCGTAAAGTTGCAAGAAGATTTTCAAAACTCAATAAATCATCTATTTATGGTGGTAATTATTACGATGACTAAAAATAACGACCAATGAATTAAAACAATTCATTGGTCGTTTTCATATATGTTAATTATTTTAAAAGAGAAGCAGCTGCTTCGTCAAGGAAGATAACAACATCATTGTGATTTTGTAATATTGAAGCGGGTACTTTTGGTGTAACTTCTCCATTGACCATATTCTTAATTGCTTCTGCCTTCTTTTCGCCTGTAGCAATGAGAACTATTTTCTTAGCTCTCATAATCTGCTCAATGCCCATTGTAAGAGCGTAGTGTGGCATTGCACCCTCATCAAAATAAATCTTATTAGCTTCAATTGTGCTGTCAGTAAGCTTTACTTTAAATGAGCCAACTGTAAATTCGTCTGCTGGTTCATTGAAACCGATGTGAGCATTGTTACCAATACCTAAAAGTTGAACATCAATGCCACCAGCATTATTGATTTCTGCATCATATCGAGCACATTCGGCAGATGTATCAGTAGCGTTGCCGTCAAGGAAATGCACATTTTCTTCTTTAATATCAAGTGAATTAAAGAGTTGCTCGTGCATAAAAGTGTAATAACTATTTTTGTCATTTTTGGGAAGGTCGCAGTATTCATCAAGATTGTAGGTTTTTACATTCTTAAAAGAAATACCACCCTCATTATAAGTTTTAATAATGTTCTTATATGTCGGGATAGGTGAAGCACCTGTTGCAAGACCGAGAACACAGTCAGGATTTTCTTTTACTGCATCAGTAAAAATTTTAGCGGCTTCAACACCAATTTCTTCTGCAGTTTTGAAAATTTTAATTTCCATCTATATCACCCTTTACAAAAGTTTACTTTTAAATTATACCACAAAATTTAAATAATAAAAGGGTAATTTTGCATTTTTTTAAAAGAAATATTGAAAAATTTAAATAAAATGTTATAATGAATTCATAATGGGTTAAAATTGAGGTGTTTTAATGATTAAAAATATCGTTTTTGATATGGGTGGCGTTATTCTCGAGTTTAACTTGAAAAAGACAGTTGAAAATGAATTTGCATCAGAATATCACGATATCATTTATAAACATGTTTTTGGTGAAAATAGTGTGTGGAAAACTCTTGATGAGGGTATATATACTTATGACCAGGTTATTCCTGGGATTTTAGAGAAAATACCTCCGGAGATTCACGAAAAGGTGAGTGCCATGGTTACTGATTTTTATGACTATATGCCACCATTTCCTGAAACTTATGAGTTGATTAAAGAGCTTAAAGAAAAGGGGTATAATATTTACCTTTTATCAAATGCAACACCAAGATTTTTTGACAGGTTTTTAGAGGTGCCTGCATTTAAATATTTTGATGGCTTTTTTATTTCATCTCTTTATAAGATGTTAAAGCCAAATCGAGAAATTTATGAGGCGTTCTGCAACAAATTCAAGGTTAAACCAGAGGAATGTTTCTTTATTGACGATTTGGAAGCTAATATAAAAGGTGCAAAGGATTATGGAATGAATGGTTTTGTATTCAAAGCACCTGATACAACCGAACTAAGAAAAGCCTTGGAAGAGGCTGGAGTCAAATTTTAATTTTTTTTTAAGGAGAAAATGAAAATATGGATAAGAAAAAAATGATTGCAATAGGAATTGCAGTACTTACAGTAATAGTTGTTGTGGTTGTTCTTATTTTTGCAGGTGGTAAGGACAAAGGTGATACTGATACAACAACTACAGAACCAACAGCCTCTGTGGCAATATTAGGTTATTCTGCAGAAGTAACAGAAAATTCTCTTAAAGTATACAAAGACGAGATTTTTGTTCAGGAGCTTACTTACCCAGAAGATAATGAAGCAGAGTTTACTCTCACTTTTGCAAAAAATCACATTTCATTTTTGGATATGAACTTTGATGGTAAAGAAGATATTTGTCTTACAATTTCAAAAAGTGAAACAGGCTTTAATTATTATTGTTGGCTTTTTGATGCTGGAAAAGGTGAGTTCGTTTATAATAAAGAACTTTCTGAACTCAAATCTATTACTCTCGATAAAGAAAAGAAGCAAATTGTTTCAACTGTAAAAGATAAAAATGGAAAAGAAACTTTTGAAATTTATGAGTGGTCAAACAACGAACTCAAAAAAGTTGAAACTAAACATGAATTACCAGAAACTGTAACTGATAAGGTGCTCGGGTCCGTGACTTCAAATTCAACAACTTCAAGACCTGAAAGTTCAACACAGTTGAGTGAACAGATTAGTGGCGTTTTAAAGCCGGATGGAACCCAAAACTCAGGTGGTAGTTCAGGTAACTCTGGTAATTCAAGTAATCCTGTTAAGCCTAGTAAGCCTGGTAATAACAATAATAATAGCGGTGGCGGAATTATTATTGCTACAGAAAATCCAAATGATATCTGGTATTGAGGAGAATAAATGATGGAAGAAACAAAAGTTGAAGAAGCGGTTATCCCTACAGTCGATGTTGAAGAAAAAAAAGTGGAAGCAAAAGTGGTTCAGCCAGAGCCTTTTAAATTTTTCAAAAATTGCTCAGCAACACTTAAAAAGTTATCAGTAGCTGTTTTTGCAGTTAATTTGTTTTTGATTGTTGTAGTAGCAGTGTTAGGCGTTGTAATGGGCGGAATGTATGCTGGCTTTGATGTTATCTCAATTTTAGCAGTTCCGATTATTTCTGTTGTGGCTATTCTTGTTATTTTCGCAAGACTTTTGTCTGCTTTAATTTACGGCTTTGCAGAAATTGTTGAAAAACACGAAAAATAATGGGGGCATAAATTATGAAACAATTATTTGTGAATTTAAAGAATGCTGAGTGTGATGTTGAGGGTGCTTTAGCTCGTTTCCTTGATGATGAGGATTTATATGAGCAATTTTATAAAGAACTTTTAAATGATGAGGCGTTTGAAAATTTAGGGAAAGCTTTAGAAGCTGGTAGTCTTCACGACGCATTTGAGTTTGCTCACACTTTAAAAGGCATCATTGGTAATATGGGTTTAACTCCAATGTTTGAAATCGTTTGTGATATTGTTGAGCCTTTAAGAGTTAATACAAATGAGGGTGTAAACGAGAAATATGAGGAGCTTTTAAAACAAAGAGAATATTTCAAACAGTTTATTGAATAAATCTCTTGACAAAAAAAATATATAGGTGTATAATTTTTACATATTTTTTAGGAGGTTATGTAGATGATTCGTAATTTTGTTTTTCGATTTTTTTACTTTATTAACGCGGATTGTCTATGTACCGAGTAAAAAGTTCTTACTTTTCAGTATATAGTCAATCTGCATTTCTGTTGTATTTTTATACAATAGCAGTGCAGATTTTTGTTTTTATTATATTTTATTTTAGGAGTTTTTTTTATGATTTCAGAAAAAATGATGGGTTTAGGTAAAAAAAGTTCGGTTATCCGCGAAATTTTTGAGTACGGCAAAAAAAGAAAAGCCGAAATCGGTGAAGAAAATGTTTTTGATTTTAGCCTTGGTAATCCAAGTGTTCCCGCACCGAAAGCGGTTACAGAAATAATGAAAGAGTTTTTAGAAACTGTACCTGCAGAGGTGCTCCACGGCTACACTTCTGGCCCTGGTGACATTGGTGTAAGAGCAGAAATAGCAGCCTACATAAAAAATAAATTTGGTGTTGAGGCTACGCCTAATCTTATTTATATGACTTGTGGCGCAGCGGCTTCACTTACAATATCTTTAAATGCACTTGTAAATAGTGGTGATGAAGTTATAGTGCTGGCACCATTTTTTCCAGAGTACAGAGTGTTTGCAGAGCAAGCGGGTGCTACATTAAAGGTGGTTCCTTGCAAAACAGAGGATTTACAAATTGATTTTGATGCTTTAAAAAGAGCAATTACAAATAAAACAAAAGCAATTATTGTAAATTCACCTAATAATCCATCAGGTGTAATTATCCCTGAATGTGATATTATAAAACTTTCTGAGTTTTTGGAAAATAAGCAGAAAGAATTCGGTACAGATATTTATCTTTTGGCAGATGAGCCTTACAGAGAACTTGTTTTTACAGGTGAGGAAGTGCCATATATTCCAAAATACTATGATAATACAATAGTTTGCTATTCTTATAGTAAAGCACTTTCTTTACCGGGTGAAAGAATTGGTTATATATTTGTTTCACCAGATTTAAAGGATTGTGGTGATGTTTATGCCGCTGTTTGTGGTGCTGGCAGAGCATTAGGGTATGTTTGTGCACCAAGTCTTATGCAATATACTATTGCAAAATGCCTCACAAAAACAGCAGATGTTTCAATTTATGAAGCGAATCGTAAGGTTTTATATGAAGCACTCACAGAATATGGTTATACAGTTATTAAGCCAGATGGTGCATTTTATATGTTCGTAAAGTCACCAGTAGAGGATGCAAATGAATTCTGTGAAATTGCTAAAAAATATGAATTGTTATTAGTGCCTAGTGATGATTTTGGTGTTGAAGGCTTTGTAAGAATTTCTTATTGTGTTTCGCCTGAACAAATCAAAAATTCATTACCAGCGTTTAAAAAACTTATAGAGGAATATAAATAATGAGCGATAAAAATGAATTGCAACAAGCAAGAGATATTATAAATGATGTTGACAGACAAATTGCTGTGTTGTTTGAAAAACGAATGAATGCGTCGAAAATGGTTGCCTATTATAAAAAGAAAAACGGACTTCCAGTTGAGGACCTTGACCGTGAAAAAGTGCTAGTTGAAAAAATGCTCGGTTATATTGAGAATGAAGAACTAAAAAATTACTATATAGGCTTTATGAATAACACAATGGAGATTTCAAAAGCCTACCAAAGACGTCTTTTAGATGGTATGAAGGTCGCTTTTTCGGGTGTTAAGGGTGCGTTTGCTGATATTGCTGTTAAAAGAATTTTCCCTTACGCTGAAAGAGTTTCTTATAAGAATTTTAAAGCGGCCTACAAAGCCGTTGAAAATGGTGAGTGTGACTGTGCAGTTTTACCTATTGAAAATAGCTATGAGGGTGATGTTGGTCAGGTTATGGATTTAACCTATTTTGGCTCACTTTATATAAATGGAATTTTCGATTTGCCTGTAGAACAAAATCTTTTTGGTACGAAAGATTCTGATATAAAAGATGTTAAAACCGTAATAAGTCATAAACAAGCTTTAGGTCAGTGTGCTGAATATATAAACGAGCACGGCTTTGAAACCATTGAAGAGGTTAACACTGCAGTTGCAGCAAAAAAAGTGTTTGAGTTAAATGATAAAACCCAAGCCGTTGTTTGTAGTGTTGAAGCGGGAGAAGAGTATGGTCTAAAACTCCTTGACAGAAAGATAAATAAAAACAGCACAAATACAACCCGATTTGCAGTGTTTTCACGAGTTCAGCGTGATGTTTCGCCTAAGAGTGATACAAACTTTATTCTTTTATTTACGGTTAAAGACGAGGCTGGTTCACTCGGTAAAGCAATTTCTGTTTTTGGTGATTCAGGTTATAACTTGAAAACTCTTAAAAGTCGTCCTTCAAAGGATGTTATTTGGAATTATTATTTCTTTGTTGAGGGTGAGGGTAAGCTCACAAAAGAAGCAGAAGAAGATCTTATAAAATCACTTTCAAGCGTATGTACTAATGTGCGTTTGGTAGGTAAATTCACTAAAGAAATGAGAATTTGATTATTTTATGATTATAAATGTAAAAACAGAAAGTGGTAGTTACGATATTACCCTAAAACGAAATTCAATAAACGAAATAAAGAATATTTTAAATATTAAAGGTAAAGCATTAATTGTAACTGATAGTGGTGTACCTGAAATCTATGCCAAAACTGTTGCAAGCCAGATTGAAAACAGCGTTATTTACACATTCCAACAAGGTGAGCAGAGCAAGAATTTTGAAACGTATTCAGCTCTTTTAAAAACACTTGCCGAAAACAAATTTGACCGCAAAGACTGTGTTATTGCAGTCGGCGGTGGTGTAGTTGGTGATATGTCTGGCTTTACTGCTGCAACCTATATGCGTGGTATTTCATTTTATAATATCCCTACTACCTTACTTTCTCAGGTTGATTCTTCTATAGGTGGTAAAACTGCGATTGACTTTTTAGGCTATAAAAATTTAGTTGGTGCTTTTTTTCAACCTAAAGCAGTTATTATAGACCCGAATGTTTTAAGTACATTAACCGACAGACAATTTAATAACGGTCTTGCTGAAAGTATTAAAATGGCAGCCACATCTGACAGAGAGCTTTTTGAGTTACTTGAACGGAATGATGCAGAAGCTGTAATAGATACAGTAATTGAAAAATCACTTCTTATAAAAAAATCGGTAGTTGAAGAGGATGAAAAGGAAACGGGTCTTCGCAAGGTTTTAAATTTTGGTCACACAATAGGACATGCAATTGAAACTGTTACAGGTCTTGACGAGCTTTATCACGGTGAATGTGTCGCTCTTGGTATGATGTATATGGCGAGTGGTGAAGCAAAGGAAAAAATCAAAAATCTTCTTATTAAGAATAATTTACCAACAGAAACTGATTTTAACGTTGAAGCAGTTTATGAAGCACTTCATCACGACAAAAAAAGTGATGGTAGTGGTGTAAACGTAGTTACAGTTAAAAATATAGGTGAATTTGAGTTTGAATTTTTAGAATACAATGAAATTTATAAAATTCTGAAAGGGGAGAAATAAATGAAAAATACATTCGGCAATAGTGTTGCATTGACAGTTTTCGGAGAAAGTCACGGCAATATGATAGGTGCTGTAATTGACGGCTTGCCTGCAGGTATTACTGTAAGTGAAGAGTTTATTTCTCATCAGTTGGATTTAAGAAGACCTTATGGTAAAATTTCAACTCCGCGACACGAAGCAGATAAATTCGAGATTGTAAGTGGTGTTTTCAACAATAAAACAACAGGCACACCAATTTGTATTGTGATTCCTAACGAG
>RHMF01000630.1_pt1 | contig 15231 bp, 18 predicted proteins | sample 5365151 | NCBI WGS metagenome assembly RHMF01 (sample SAMN10266501, study PRJNA497801) | feces metagenome | isolation source: feces | host: Bos taurus | place: China: Prairie of Fairy Mountain | collected 2017-08-14 | reverse complement strand
AAGGAGATGAACTAATATTTGGCTGCCAGAAAGTCTACAAAAAGTACAGACGAACTTTGTCGATCAACGCCTGCGCTTACCCCAGAGGAATGGGAAAATCGTCTAATCGCGCTTTCCTATGATGCGGTTGAGCAAAGGATATTAAATGGAACTGCAACTGCTGCTGAGTATGTTCATTTCCTGAAGGCAGGTTCAATTAAGCAGCGTGAAGAAATGGAAAAGCTTCGTGAAGAAAACGCGTTGCTCAGAGCAAAGACTTCGGCTATCGAATCAGAGAAAGATCGTGCTGTATTTTACAGAGAAGTCATTGATGCTCTTGGTCGGTATAGAACGGAGACAGTAGATGAACCAGATAATCCGTACATATACTGATCTTATTAGGTTACCAACGTTTTTAGAGCGGTATAGATATTTAAAGCTCGGTGGAAAGGTTGGCGAAGAAACGTTTGGCTGGGAGCGGTATTTAAATCAAAAGTTTTATTCGTCGCTTGAATGGCGTGCGTTTCGTAGAGAGATTATTCTCCGGGATCATGGATGCGATCTTGCAATGGACGGACACGAATTTGCAGAAGGCGAGATGGTTTACATACACCATCTGAATCCGATTGACACAAAAGATATTGTTAATCAGACCGATTATCTTATGAATCCGGAGTTTGTAATTTCTACACGAAAAAGGACACACGACGCAATACATTATGGCGATGAAAGTTTTCTGTTTGAAGTGACACCGGCTATCAGATTGCCAAACGATATGTGTCCATGGAAAAATTAGAGAGAGAGTGATGTCTTATGACATATGGCGACTATCTTGCCCATCATGGTATTCTAGGACAAAAATGGGGCGTTCGACGTTATCAGAATCCGGACGGCACTTTAACTGCTGCCGGTAAAGAACGTTATCAGAAGCAGGTTCATGAAATAATTTCTAAGTCTTCATATGATGAAGATGTTTCCGATAAAGTCTTTAAGGCCGTTGGAGCTGATAAAAAGTATTTGACGCTTGCAAAGAAAGTAATAAAAGACGACTACGATAAACAAGTTGAAATTACAAAAGAAACAAATGAACTTTTTAAAGATTTGCGTTCGGATGCAAAATTACATAAATATGAAGCGGCTTCAGAACTCGCTGATTGGGCTAACTATAAACACAATAACGATGTTAATAATTGTACGCTTGATGAGCTAGGTTCTATTGGCTTTCATGCTGTTTTAGATGATGGACAACAATCTCCAATTAATGCTTATTCTATGTATACCAGTGAACATGGTCTTATGGATAAGGTCGTTTCTCTTGGCCGCGAATCGTTTGAAAGTTCAAGTAAAGCGAGAACTGAGGCGGCTGATCTAGTTATTAAAGCGTTTAAAGACGTTAAGCTCGATGATTTGACGGCAAGTCCTAATAATCCAAATTATACTGCTGGGCAGGCAATTGCTCTTCGTATGCAAAATTCAACAAAACGCGAGAACGACTGGAAGCGCACTAACGGGCGTTATTATTTAAACGATGCTGTAAACGCCGTTGACTTTTCAGACGCTCAGAAAAAGAACATGAAAAAGTCAATGGAATATGTAAATAAAATTACAAATAGTCATGATGAAAGCACGTGGGAATATGTTGCCGAAGCCGCTGAGAAATTAGATATGTCAAGTACAAAATTGAAAAATTTGTCTCAAAATGATTGGAACAGACTTAATAAGGAGATCGCAAAGCTTCGAGACGAAGACTTTTGATCGTACATAGACAAGGAGGCCTTCAAAATGGCATGCGGCGAGTCGATACTCAAAACTATGCGAAAATTGATCGGTCCTAGTGAAGATTATATATACTTCGATTCAGAACTGATCATGAATATTAATTCGGCGTTTTCTCGTCTCTGCCAACTTGGTGTAGGGCCCGAAACGCCATTCCGTATAACTGGAGAATCTGAGACTTGGTCGGATTTTATGGATGGCGGTTATCAGGAAGAAATTAAACAGTATGTATTTCTTAAAGTGAAACTGATTTTCGATCCTCCGTCCAGCAGTACGGTTATTAATGTCTATAAAGAGCAGTTAGACATGCTCGAATGGACATTAAAAGAAGTAGCACAATTCGGGTATTAAATAAAACTCGTGAAAGGAGAACCTTATGAATACCCTACCGTCATTCGGGATGACTACACAGCCAACTGTTGTTCCTGGAACGTCACAGGTAGTTATCCCACAAATAACAATTCCTCAAACCCTTCAGTACCCAACGGCACAGCAGTCTCAGCCAATGACTCTGCAGGGTCCGCAGTTAAATAAGGTTCATGGTATGGACGGGGCAAAGCAATTCATTACCGTTGCGAACGCTATGTATGCGTTGTTCGATGATGATGACGATGTCTTTTATGTTAAAGTCACGGATAAGAATAATTATCCTGTTACATTAAAGCGCTATCGTTTTGTCGAAGAACCGGAACCGATTCCGCAGAAAGAACCCGAATATGTAACGATTGAGGAATTTAATAAATTTAAGGAGGAGATGTTGAATGCCAAGCAGTCTGTTCGGGCCAAGAGTAGTGCCACAGTCAAATCAAGTGCCGACGTCTCCGAATAACACAGGAATTCAGCCTCCTGCAAATCTTGCACAGATTAAGATGGCGATGAATCTCATGAAATCCGGCGGAAATCCGCAGGCGATGATGGGTTCGTTTATCCAGAATAATCCGCAGTACAGTCAGGCCTATGAGCTTATAAACAAACATGGCGGAGATGCAAAAGCTGCATTTTATGATTTAGCGGCTCAAAAAGGCGTTGATCCGAATATGGTTCTGAATTGGTTGAAATAATCAATCAGTTCCAACGTTATGCTCTCTTTGAAGAGCTTTGTCCGTATATAATTCCTGCGCAGGGTTATATAAATTTTTATTATTGGAGGAAAAGCATATGGCGGAGGCTGGAGAGGTCCGAGCGCTGCAGTCCCTCTTCAAGGAGGGATAATAATGGATGAAAATTATCTTGAACATCATGGTATTCTAGGACAAAAATGGGGCGTCCGGCGTTATCAGAATTATGATGGTTCTCTTACTGCTGAGGGAAAAAGACATAGAGGATATTCTGAAAAGTCGGTCGGCTCCGAGTTGAAAAAAGCAGGGGACCAGGCAAAGAAGGCTGCCGGTAAAGCTTATAAGAACTATAAGACTAAAAAAGCGGCCAAAGAGAAAGAACTAGAAAAAGCAAAAGAGAAGGCTCGTAAAGAAGCGGTTGCCAGAAAAGCAGAAGAAGCTGTTAAAAAGGAAGAAGACTTCAAGCAGTATCTTCGTGAGCATCCCAGTCAGATCTATAAGAATCGCGATAAACTCTCAAGAGAAGATATTGATAAGATTATAAAAGATGTTGAATGGGATCGTAAATGTGCTGATATACGTCGTTCTGAGTATCAGAGAGGGCTTCAGAGATTTAAAGATCTTCAGGATACGTTGAATACGGCGTCAAACCTGATGAACACCGGCGTTAACGCTTACAATAACACGGCGTTGATCTATAATGCTATGGTTGATGTAAAGGTTAAGAATGGCGCTCCGGATACCGGCTTTAAGAAAATGCCTCAGGTTAAGTGGGGCAAAGAAGGATACGGCGGAGCGTTTTATGCAGGTAATGTGAAAGCAGATACGCCGAAAGATGATAATTAAGGCGGCGCGATATGGGTGACGATTATTTAGAGCATCGCTTTGCTGATGGCTACACGCCGAAGAGTAAGTATAAATATATTGCTAAAGTTGCGGAGTTTCCGTACACAAGATATTTTTACTCTCAGGAGGAGTACCAGCGCTATCTTCAAGGCCAACGTGAAAAAGCTATTTCTGATTCCAGAACCAAGATTACGAAAAAGAAATCTCCTAAAAAGCAAACGAATTATGACGTTAATCTTAGTGATTTTGTATTCGGCGGAAAAGCGGCCAAAGATGTAAGGTCTTCGAGAAGAGAATACAATAAAGCCAGACGTTCTGCTAAACAAGTCCGTCGTAAAAAAGAAAAGTACCAGAATAAACTTGAAAAATTAGTTCGTTCTGGCAAAGACCAAAATGATTCTAAAGTGAAAAAGGCGCTTAAAAAGAGAGATGACTTTGTCTCAAAAGAATCCGAAGTGTCTGCAAAACTTAGAGACAGCTATAATAAACTTAGTCCGAAACTTGACGTTTATTATAAGACAACGCTGGCCGGTATGACCGAGTCGACAGTTAAAAATGGTCTTAACAAGTTGAAAAAGTATTTGAATACTAACGGAAAGAAAGCTGTTAAAAAGCTGAATCCAACAGTGCATATTTCTTCTAATAAGAAATAAATGCGGAAAGGTTAGATCAAAATGGCATTGTCGAACACTGCTGTACCTAAATACTACGGCATGTTTCGGGATGCCGTTTTAAGAGGCGAAATTTTCGTTAATCGAGAAGTCGCCATGCAAATGAATCTCATTGACGGTTTGATTGCCGATCCGAGATTTTATTATGATGACTCCGTACTTGATGGATGGATTAATTTTTGTGAGAGTGAACTTACTCTAACCGACGGCGGAGATCTTACTCTTTTAGATTCCTTTAAACTTTGGGCGGAAGATGTATTTTGCTGGTATTATTATACCACAAGAAGCGTGTGGGTTCCGAACGATCACGGAAACGGCGGTCATTACGAGATCCGAAAAATCAGAACCCGATTACGTAACAAACAGTATTTAATTGTCGGCCGTGGTGCTGCCAAAAGTGTTTATTGTACCTGTATACAGGGATATGGTCTGGTTATGGATCGAGAATCGACCGACCAGATTGTAACCGCGCCAACGATACGACAGTCTGAAGAAACGCTACTGCCGCTTAAAATCGCTATTGCACGTGCTAAAGGACCGGTCTTTCAGTTTATGACCGAAGGTTCGTTGCAGAATACGACCGGAAATAAAGCCGATCGTGTAAAGATAGCGTCTACGAAAAAAGGAATCGAAAATTTTGTTACAAATTCCATTATTGAAAGTCGCCCGATGCGTATTGACAAGCTTCAAGGTGCTCGTTGTAAATACGCAACTGTTGATGAATGGCTTTCCGGAGATGTTCGGGAAGACGTTGTTGGCGCTTTGGAACAGGGTGCTGCAAAAGTCGACGATTGGCTGATTGTTGCCACAAGTTCAGAAGGAACTGTGCGTAACGGACCCGGTGACACAATCAAAATGGAATTAATGGAAATATTGAAGGGCGATTACATTAATCCTCATGTTTCCATCTGGTGGTACCGGCTTGACGATATAAAGGAATTGAATAATCCGCAAATGTGGATTAAAGCTAATCCTAATCTTGGTGCTACCGTTAGTTATGAAACCTACCAGATTGAGCTGGAACGTGCCGAAAAGAATCCTGCGGTCAGAAATGATATTTTGGCAAAGCGTTTCGGTATTCCGATGGAAGGTTATACCTATTTCTTTACCTATGAAGAGACCAGGCCGCATCACAGGCAATACTTTGACGGTATGCCCTGTGCTTTGGGAATGGACCTCTCTCAAGGAGACGACTTCTGTGCTTTTACTTTCCTGTTTCCATTATTTGGAAGGGGCTATGGGGTGAAGGCCAGAAGTTATATTACATCCTATACGTTCCAAAAACTTCCAAGGGCTCTTCGAAGCGAATACGATAAGTTTATTCGCGAAGGAAGCTTGATAATTCTTGACTCTACGGTTTTGGATATCGGAGAAGTATACGAGGATCTTTATCGTTTTATAGACGAAAAAAAATATAATGTGCTATGTCTCGGTTACGACCCGTATAATGCTCCGGTGTTTATTAATCGTTGGGAATTGGATTATGGTCCGTATGGAATTGAAAAGGTGCCGCAGGGTGTGAAGACAGAATCCGTGCCTCTCGGTGAATTAAAGATTCTTGCAGAACGACGCGAATTGTTCTTTGATGAAGAAATTATGGCGTTCTGTATGGGAAATTGTATTACACAGGAGGACACAAACGGAAACCGAAAATTACTGAAAAAACGCCGCCAGGAGAAAATCGATAATGTTTCGGCTCTGATGGATGCCTATGTGGCGTATAAAGCAAATAAGGATATGTTTGAGTGATCGATATGGGAAACAATTATTTTGTTCAGGGCGCTCAGAAAGCGTATAACCGGTATACACGGCATAAGAAACCAAAGTATGTGGCGCGTGTCGGCGGTTGGCCGAATTACAGATATTTCTATTCGCAAGAAGAGTATCAACGGTATCTGCAAGGCCAACGAGAAAAGGCTATTTCTGATCAAAGAGCCAAACTGAAAAAGCAGAAAGAAAAAGAAGAACGTAAAAAGAGCACGACGATGTTTGGTGATAAACAAGCTCGCCGTGACTTTAAGAAAAGCAGAAAAGAATTTTGGAAAGCCGAAAAGAATTATAAAGATGCTCAAGTTGATTATATGGCTAATAGAATTAATGATGAAGAATACGGTAAGGCGTATAATGATTATTTAGAAGCTAAAAGTAATTATCGGGTAACTCTCGAACGTTACGATGACACTCGTAAAGTTGATGATCTGCCTGAAAAAACGATAGACGTTGGAAAAAAGACAATTAAGAAAATGACAGAAGATCCAAAAAAGACATGGGAAGTAGTACGTTTTATAAGCGACATGCTTGGATAAAACCTACTTTCGCTGTTATTATTTTTATAGGGGGAAACATTTATGTATAATGATGATTTTGTCATCATGGTCGACGAAAGCGGTCAGCCTTATATTGCGCATGCGTTCGGTGATGGATTTCGTCGTGCCGGCTCCAAATATCTTGAAAAAGTAAAGACCAAATCCGGTATGTGGCGTTATCTGTATACACCCGAAGAAGTGCGGGCGCTTGGACAGGCGAGAAAAGCTAAGAAAAAGGGCGTTAATAGCACTGAAGATCTTCAGAGTTATCAGGTGGCACAATATAAGGCTAATCAAGCCCGTAATAGAGTTAAGGGAAATCGTGCTAAGCTTAAGACCGATACAAAAAATAAGGTTAAAGACTGGGCCGGCTATGATGAACGGGAACGCCGTAATGCCGCGCTTGCAAAAATGCAGAGCGGAACGAAAAGTGACGGAAGCAAATCCGGAAAGAATCTTGACAAAGCTCGTAAATATGACTTTGATAAAGCGCAGGCTGAATATTCCAAAACGCTGCTTGGCCGTGCCGATTATGTAAAGTCCAGTGCGAAAGCAAGAAGTACGATTCTTAAAAATAGCATTAAGAAGCATGGAGAAACTACGCTCTCGTCTATTCGTGACTGGAATACTGCTCGTAAGAACCGTAGACAAAATAAAAGGACTAATAACAACGGCGGTCGTTAATTCAAAATAAACACGTAAGAGGTGATTCCATTGCCCACGTTGGGTGAACGTATTACGAAGGCTTGGAACGCCTTTCGAAACAAAGATCCTACTCCGTCGCAAACCACTGATAATTATTATTACAGTTTCAGTTCATATTATAGACCAGATCGAAGGCCTCCGAACAGGGGAAACGAGCGGTCTATTATTGCGCCGATTCTTAATCGTATATCGGTTGATGCGGCTGCAGTGGACGTTCGTCATGTACAGCTGGATGAACAGAAGCGGTATGAAAAAGACGTTGAAGATGATCTGAATAATATTCTGACAATGGAAGCAAATCTTGATCAGTCTGCCAGAGAATTCCGACAGGATGTTTACGCATCCATGTTGGATGAAGGTTATGTCGCAGTATGTCCGATCGAGGCTGATGTCAATTATCAGACGATGACGGTCAATAAGATCAAGTCTGCCAGAGTCGGAAAAATCAAAGCTTGGTATCCGAAAGACATTGATGTCGAGTTATATAATGAAGATACCGGAAAGCGGGAAACCGTTCGCTTGTCTAAGAGCATCTGTGTGATTATTCAAAATCCGTTTTATGAGATTATGAATGCTCCAAATTCTCTTATGCAGCGTCTTCGGAAGAAACTTGCTATATTGGATCAGATTGACGAAAAGACTGCTTCCGGAAAACTGGATATGATCATTCAGTTACCGTATTCGACAAGGGCAGAAACCCAGAAGGAACGTGCCGAACAAAGACGACATGATCTTGAGGTCCAACTTGCCGGATCTCGTTACGGAATCGGTTATATCGATGCTTCTGAAAAAGTTATTCAGCTTGGACGTCCGTTGGATAATAACATACAGGCTCAGATTGATGCACTTACAAAACAACTGTATGATCAGTTGGGTGTAAGTCCTGAGATCCTGAATGGTAACGCCAATGAAATGACGAAACTTAATTATACGAATAATATTATCGAGCCGATTGTAACAACCTTTACAGACGGGGTTACAAGAAAATGGCTTACAAAAACTGCGCGTACCCAAGGGCATGTTGTTAAATCGTTTATGAACGCGTTTCGTGTTGTGCCGGTAACTGAGGTTGCGAAACTTGGCGACACCTTGATTCGTAATGAAATATTAACGGCAAATGAAATGCGTCAGATTCTCGGATTTAAACCTTCTGATCAGCAGGGTGCTGATGAGCTCGGTAATCCGAACATGCCGTATGATATGCGCGGAAACGGTTCTTATGACGACGAGTATTATGACGATCAGGAAACTGACGATGAATACTATGATGAAGAACCTCAAGACGAGGAAGAACTTCCGAAAGAATAAATAAAATCAAAATGGAAGTTTTTTCAAATAAAACAGGAGGTCATGCGAATCATGGCGAAATACAAAGGCTATGACTTCTGCGGCTGGGCCACTAGGAATGATCTCCGCTGCAGTGACGGCCGCACAATACGTAGTGGCGCGTTTGCTCATCAGGACGGAGCGAAAGTTCCTCTTGTATGGGGCCACAATCACGAAAGCCCTGAGGCAGTTCTCGGACATGGTTTTCTTGAGAACAGACCGGAGGGCGTATTCTTTTATGGCTACTTTAACGATAGCGAGCTTGCACAGGCTGCTAAACGTGATGTAGATCATGGAGATATTACATCCCTTTCTATCTGGGCCAACCAGTTGAAACAGAAAGCAGGAGACGTTCTTCACGGCAGTATAAAAGAAGTCAGCCTGGTACTTGCTGGCGCTAACATGGGTGCACAGATTACCTATCCGGTAATTGTCCATGGTGAAGACAGCGAGATGCTTATGGACGAAGCTTATATTTATGTTGGAGAAGAGTACGGTATTCAGCTTTCTCATTCCGACGAAGGTTCAGGAGATGCCAAAGATGATGGAGGAGAAAATATGGATGAAGAAATGACTGTCCAGGACGTTCTCGATACTATGGACGAAGACCAGCTGCGTGTAGCATCCTATCTGATCGGCAAAGCTGCTTCCGGCACGCTTGACGAAGATGACGATCTTGAGCATGATGACGTGGATGATGATACTACCGTTCAGGATGTTCTTGATACTATGGATGACAATCAGCTGAAAGTTCTCGGTTATCTCATTGAAAAAGCATCAGAAGATGCCGAAGATGAAGATGAAGAGGACGATGAAGAGGATGATGACGATCTTGAGCATGATGACATGGAAGACGACGATCTTACTGTTGAAGACGTTCTTGACACCATGGATGACGATCAGCTTGAGGTAGTTAATTTCCTCATTGAGAATGCGGTTAATGACGCTCTCGATGAGGTTATGGAAGAAGAGGATGATGAAGACCTCGAACATTACGATTTTGGAGGAGATTACATGAACTTCAATGCTTTTGATGCCGATATGGCAACCAACGATGTTATTTCTCACGGCGAGCAGATGGATATTATTTCCGAAGCTAAGAAACTCGGTTCTCTGAAGGCTGCTCTTCAGGCATATGCTGAGGAGAATGAACTTTCTCACGACGGTCTTGCTGCCGTCAGCGGCTTTACTTCTTATCCGAACGGTGCAACTCCGGCCGGTGTTGATGCTCTGTTCCCCGAGTGGCACGATGTACGTCCCGGTGCCCCGGAGCTCGTCACCAATGACCAGGCATGGGTTAAGGCCGTTCTGAATGGTGTTCATAGAAGTCCGTTCAGCCGCATTCGTACTTCCCAGGTTGATATTCGTGCGATCGAAGCGCTCCGTGCGAAGGGCTATCAGAAGGGTAAGGAGAAGGTTCTTACCGGCAACTATACTGTTGCGAAGCGCACCACTGAGCCTCAGACCATCTATGTTAAGAGCGCTCTGAACCGTGACGATATCGTTGATATTACTGACTTCAATTATGTTGATTATCAGTATAAGATCGATCGTATGGAGCTTGAGAAAGAACTTGCTCAGGCCATTCTGATCGGTGACGGTCGCGATGCTGCTTCTGATGATAAGATCAGTGAAGATCGCGTTCGTCCGATCTGGACCGATAACGAAATCTTCACGATCCATAAGACCATTGACGCTACTGCTCCGGCGAACGATCCGGGCTTCGGCACCGGCTATCTGTATGCTCAGGCTGCCGAGGAAGCCATTCTCGATGCGAAGATTGACTATCGCGGAAGCGGCAATATGACGATGTTCTGCACTCAGTCCTTCTTTAATAAGATGCAGCTTGCGAAGGATCTGAACGGTCGTCGTCTGTACAATAATAAGGGTGAACTCATGAGCGCTCTGGATGTTGCAGCGGTTTACAATGTTCCCGAGTTCGAGAACAAGACCCGTACGGTTGGCGAAGGCTCCAGCGCCGTTACCTATAAGCTCCTTGCTGTTATCGGCAACATGGCTGACTATAACATCGGTGCTACCAAGGGCGGAGAGATCACTCACTTCACTCAGTTTGACATCGATTTCAACCAGCAGAAGAGCCTGCTCGAGACCCGCGTCTCCGGTGCGAACACCCGCATCTACAGCTTTATCGTTCTCGAAGAGGAAGTAACAAACCCTTAACGAACGGCTCTGGAAATGATAATTCATCAACGTATGTTAATCCAGAGTCAACAGATGAACCCGGACTTCCGCCAATAGTTGGTGATCTTATAGAGGATCACGACGATCCTACTTACGGCGGCAACGGATAAAATCAAAATGGAAGTGATCGCGTGAAGTTTTATGGACCGGTTGGGTTTGTTGAAATTGTTGAGAAACGACCCGGTGTAAAAGTAACCGTTCCGGTTGAATATGAATATTCTGGCGATGTGTTGAGACGCGGCTTTCGTTTTCAGTCCAATGAAAGCGTCAATGATACTATCTCTCCTCAGCAACAGGTTTCTATTCTCGCCGATCCGTACGCTCGCTCTCACGTTGGATCATTACGTTATGTAAAGTGGATGGGTACTGCATGGAAAGTCACTGAAGTTTCTGTGGAGTACCCTCGACTTATTCTAACATTGGGAGGGCCTTATAATGGGGCGACGGTCGGACCTGTTGATTCAGGAGCTTAAGGACCTGCTTGGCACGGACGAGGTGTACTTTCAACCCTCTTACGATGCTGGAATAGGTGAGGGCGAACCATACATCTTTACCGGAATTAATTACCCATGTTTTATCATGGAACGTACAACTGCATATCAACCCCGCGCAAATGACAGAAATTATTTCTTTCAACCGGGGTATCAAGTAACTTACATTAATCGTGATGAACCGGACCCTGAAATTATTCAGAGCGTAATGCGGAAGTTTCCGTACTGTTACTATCAGAATCATTTTATTTCTGACAATCTTCATCACGATGTCTTTACGATTTATTATTAATTAGGAGGAACCCAATATGTCTAAATTGGTTTGGGACCAGGTCGGCGAACGGACCTACGAAACTGGTACAAAGCAGGGCGTGCTGTATCCTCAGGCATCTGACGGAACGTATCCTAACGGCGTGGCATGGAATGGCCTGACTTCTGTATCTGAGTCTCCCGATGGCGGCGATGCGAACGACATCTATGCCGATGATATCAAATACCTCGTTCTGCGTGGTGTTGAGAACTTTGGCGGTACTATCGAGGCCTATACTTATCCCGATGAATTTGCCGAGTGCGATGGCAGCGCTTCTCTTATGACCGGCGTTACTATCGGCCAGCAGCCGCGTAAGACCTTTGGCTTCAGCTATGTTACCACGATCGGTAACGATGTTGACATGGATGCTTATGGTTATAAGATCCATCTTATTTATGGCGCTTCCGCTTCTCCGTCTGAGCGTACCTATGAGACGATCAACGATAGTCCGGAACCCATTAACTTTAGCTGGGAATTCACTACGGTTCCCGTTAATGTGACCGGCTTTAAGCCGACCGCTTGTGTGATTATCGATTCTACGAAGTTCCCCAAGCAGCAGGATGGTACAAAGAACGCGAAGCTCAAGCTTCTTGAAGACGCGCTGTATGGTACTGACGGTGAAGGTACCAGTGCCGGTACTGCCCCGCGTCTGCCCCTGCCTGATGAGGTTAAGTTGCTTCTCACCTGATAGAGAATAGCATAAGAGCCGTCTGAAATATGACGGCTCTTTTTTATTTGTGAAAGGAGAACAAAACGAGCATGCTTAAAAAGACAATTACCTATACGAATTTTGACGGAAAAGAAGAAACCGTCGATGCGTATTTCAACCTTACTAAAACGGAATGTGTTGATCTGAACCTGGAGTATGAAAGAGACGGCGGACTGATCGGTCACCTGAAAAAGCTGATCGGCGATCAGAAGGACGGAGAAGTTCTTCAGAAACCGGCTGTCGATTTCGTAAAGCTCCTTATCGAGAAGTCTTACGGGGTGCGCCCGAAAGATGACCCGACGCTCTTCCTGAAGGAAGACGATAATGGCCGTCCGTTGTTTAAACGTTTTAAACAGACTGCGGCTTATGATGCATATGTTTACGCGCTGCTTTCCGGAGAAGAACCGCTTGACGAATTTGCTGAGAAGGTTCTTCCGCAGATTGATCCTACACAGCGTGCCGAAGCAGAGAAAATGCTGAAAGAGGAAGGTCTCGATAATCTGGTACCGATGAGGCCGTCTGAGAGTTGATGATCAGTGCCTCTGCCGATTAAAATTCCGGCGAGAGAATTTTATGATTCTGAAAATGGGCGTTTTATAACAGTAAAGGAAACGTCTTTGTTGTTAGAGCATTCTCTTTTGAGTATTTCAAAATGGGAATCAAAATGGCATAAACCGTATCTTACGTCTAATCAGAAAACGCCGGAAGAATCACTTGACTACATTCGGTGTATGTGCCTTAACCACGATGTCGACCCTAACGTTTTTTATGGGCTTGAGCAAAAGACGATTAAGGAAATCGCCGATTACATAGCGAATCCGATGACGGCTACGACGTTTAATCGGAAAGACAAAAAGCAGTCCAGAGAGATCATAACGAATGAACTTATCTATTTCTGGATGACAAATTTTAACATACCCTTTGATCCGTGTCAGAAATGGCATTTAAATAGACTGCTTACTTTAATTGAGGTTGCATCGATTAAGAACCAACCTCCAAAGAAAATGGGTAAGAGAGAAATGTTGAATCAAAGGTCAGCTCTAAATGCGCAGCGAAGGGCTAAGTATAATACAAGAGGATGAGAGGTGACTGTCGATGATCCAGTGTGTTGTTAAAGGCGACTTTAAGAATACTCATAGTTTTCTTAAGAAGGTTCAAAAACTGGATTTCGACAGCCTTCTTTTAAAACATGCTGAAGAAGGTGTTTTGGCTCTTTCGAGAGCAACACCAAAAAAATCCGGTAAAACTGCCGCGTCCTGGAACTATGTTATTGACAGGCAGGATGGGCGCGTCAGTATTTACTGGACGAATTCGAATTTTAATAATGGAGTCCCGATTGCAGTTATTCTGGAATACGGGCATGGAACCGGCTGGGGCGGATACGTTCAGGGGAGGCATTACATATCTCCTGCAATACAGCCGGTATTTGATAGGATTTCTGAAGATGTCCGAAGGGAGGTCGCAAATAGCTGATGCCTAGTTATAGTTCCACCGTTGACGAACGCGTTGTAGAAATGCGTATAGACAACGCGAAATTTGAAGCCGGTGCAAAAAAGACGATTAGTATTCTTGAACAGCTTGATAAAGGCCTTCAAAGTCTCGGTAAGCAGAATGCCGATGGATTTGATAATATTGAGAGTTCTCTCGATAAGGTTACAAATCGGTTTTCTGCAATGGGCATTGTCGGAGATCAAGTACTTCGTAATTTAACAAATAAAGCAATGGAGCTTGTTGGTCAGTTTAAAAATATGACCACAATGCTCACTACTCAGCAATTTGAAGCTGGTTGGAGTAAATACGCAGATAAAACCCAGGCTATTCAAACCATTATGGCCGCAACATCTAAAAAGATAGATGAAGGCACATTTGCCGATCAGGCAGAACAACTTGAATGGGTTAATGAGCAAGTTCAAAAGTTAAATAAATTTACCGATGAAACTTCTTATAATTTCCTAGACATGGTTGGTAATATCGGTAAGTTTACAGCGGCTGGACGAGAGCTTGAAGAATCGGTAGCTGCCATGCAGGGTATTGCAAACTGGGCGGCTATATCTGGCGGAAGACCTGCTGAAGCAAGTCGTGCGATGTATAATCTTTCTCAGGCTCTTGGTCTTGGAGCAGTAACTACGCTTGACTGGAAGTCCATTGAAATGGCCAATATGGCAACCTATGAGTTTAAACAACAGGCCATTGATACGGCCGTAGAGCTTGGAAAACTTAAGAAGGTTGCCGATGGAGTTTGGGAAACCGTAGAAGGTCAGTACGAAGTTACCGTTGAAAGATTTCGTGATACTCTGAGTTTCGGTAAAGGTGAAGATAAAGTACAGTGGTTTGATGCCGACGTTCTTCTTTCAGTTCTTGGGCGCTATGGCGAATTCAGCGATGTTTTGATGGACATGTCTGAAGGGTTTGAAGAAGCCGGTGTTACTGTTACGCAGTTTCTTAAAGCTCTTAAAGCCTATAAAAGCGGCGGACTTCAACAGCTTCGAGAAGAATATGATTTTACAGAAGAAAAAATACAGGCGATGATACCTGCTCTTGAGGAGCTTAGTCAGGCACAATACGAGTTTGGTCTTAAGGCTTTTCAAGCTGCTCAGGAAGCAAAAACATTTCAGGAAGCAATCGATGCTACAAAGGATGCTGTAAGTACTAAATGGATGGATGTTTTTGAGCGTCTGTTCGGAAATTACTTAGAGGCGAAAGAGCTTTGGACAAATCTGTCTGAAGTTCTATGGGATGTATTTGCAGGTCCAGTAGATCATATTATTGATATTTTGGATCACGCCGCCGGATATTTAAACGGTGATAAAGGCATATCCGGTGGAATGAAACAGGCTACCGGAAGCACTCTC
>RHMF01000629.1_pt1 | contig 15237 bp, 19 predicted proteins | sample 5365151 | NCBI WGS metagenome assembly RHMF01 (sample SAMN10266501, study PRJNA497801) | feces metagenome | isolation source: feces | host: Bos taurus | place: China: Prairie of Fairy Mountain | collected 2017-08-14 | reverse complement strand
GAGCTCAAAGAACCGCCGCGGTCTTGATAATTATAGCGCCATCCGCTCCGCGTATCAACCTTTTTCATTTTTGAGCGCTTCCAGAAGCAGATCCTGCACTTCGCGCTTAGATTCCATACGAGCCATGACAAGCTCATCCACAGTCCCCGCCGCAACTATGTGATACAGAAACACCGGACGCGGGTGCCCTGCCTGCGCCTGGCGAGTAGGCCCTATACGCTCCACGATCTGCTGGTACTGCTCAAGATCCCACCACAGCGAAAAGAAAGCGAGAATACACCCGCCGTCCTGGAGATTTAAGCCATGCCCCGCGGAAGCGGGATGCGCAAACAGGATCGGGATCCTGCCCTCATTCCAGGCCTTAATGGTTCGCGGGTTTTTATCCAGCTCCCGCCCCTGCGGGAAGGCTTTTTTAAGGCGCTCCAGGTCGGCACGCCAATGATAAGCCACCAGAACCGGAGCCCCGCCCGCTTCCTCAACGATAGACCGCAGGGCTTCAATCTTTGCATCGTGCAGCACTTCCCAGGACTTCCCGTCCTCGCCATAAACCACACCGGAGGTCACCTGCAAGCACTTAACGGTCAGCGCTGCGGCATTAACCGCGTCAACCTCCGCACCGCTGGAAAGCTCCGCATACATTGTGTTCTTGAGCGAGCTATACACGCGGAGCGCTTCCTGCGGCAGCTTCACGGGAACGGTTACCGAGATCGGCGCCTCAAGCGGGAAATAATCACCGGCATCAAGCGAGAGGCAGAGATCCGCGAGCCGTTCCTTTATAGCATCCGGCGCCCAGCTGCAGGGCTCATACGTAACCGCGAAAGGCGAAGAACCGACGCGGCGCTGCCGGAAAAAGCAGCCCGTAAACGCGGAGAAGCTGCGGCCGAGACGCTCACCGCGATCCAGGAACCACAATTGACCCCACAGATCCAGCAAGCCGTTAGGCGCAGGTGTGCCCGTAAGCTCAATGAATCGCGCGGAGCGGAAGGCTACACGGCTTAGCGCCTTAGCCCTGGAACCGCCACCTCCTCCCAGGCGAAAGCCTTTAAGCCTGGTCGCCTCATCGGCTACGATAACCGTGTACGGCCACGCGCCGTCAAGCGCGGAGAGGAGCCACGGCAGGCCCTCATAATTGATCGTATACACATCGGCGGAAGCTTCCAGGGCGCGCAGGCGCTGCGCCGGTGTGCCTATTATGGCGGAAACCTTAAGGTCAAAGCCCCATTTCTTAACCTCATCCGGCCATGTACTGGCCGCCACACGGAGAGGAGCCAGGATGAGAGCCCGCACCGGCTCACCTATAGATTTTAGATAAGCCAGGGCGGAGAGCGTACTGGAGGTCTTACCCATACCCATGGACACGTAAAGCGCGCAGCGCGGATGCGACAGGATATGAGAGATTATAAGCTGCTGATACGGGCGCGGCTTAAATTCCATGAGCCACCCCCTCAACATTTCCGGAATTCCAGGCGCGCCAGAACTCCAGGAAGGCATCCATGGAATCCACCCACACGACGGCGCAGCCGCCGACGGTACGCATGCGGGACATTTCCCGAACCTGCGGTGTGCGCGGTACCTCGCCCGGCGCCTTGCACTCTACCCAGCAATGCCTCCCGCCGTGCAGGATAACGAGGTCGGGAGCCCCGATCCTCCCTTCCCATGAACATTTACGAACAAGGCCGCCCTGCGCGGCCACAAAAGACTTAATGGCTGATACCAGCTTACCCTCCGGCGTCATACCTTACCCCCTTTACTTACCAAATATTCACGCCCCGGAACCTGCGCCGTTTCGCGCTCCGGGCCCTTAACATGCGGCCGCACGTAAACGACTGCGCCGGACTTATAATGGCGGTAATGCCCGCGCACCTTCCAGCAGGCGCAGCGGCGCACCCGCGGAGCGATGACCGCGGTGGCCTTTTCTACTGCGGCGGCTATCTCCGCACCGCGGGCGCCAAGCTCCAGGATCCTCACCTTACCAGGGAGCGCCGTGTACTTCGCGGCGGTGCGCATACGCTTAGCGGGCGCCCTGGCCTTGCGACGGTATGGGGCTACACCCCCATGCAGGAGGAGAAGCTGGAGCCCGCAGAAAGCGGCGAAATGGCGATCCGCCACTTCCTGGAACTTCGCGTTCATATGCTCCGGAGCCTCCGGCGGTATACCGACCGAGCGCCGCAGCATGCCGGTGTGGTCATTGCTCAGATAAGCGCAGAAGCAATACGCAGCATCATCCCCGTCCACGGCGTACATTCGGAGAAAGACCCCGCGGTCAGCCCATACGTACGGTGGCGCATACTTCATTAGGTGTGCGCGGCCTACGATCTCGCAGCTCATGAGCGAGCGACGACCGGAGAGCAGCGTTACATCTAAGACCACCGCGGAAACGGCCGGGCGACTTATAAGCTCATCAACCAGAGCCGACCCGAAGCCCTCCGCATTAACCGGGGCGCGCCCGAGATATACAAGCTCATGGTCCGAAAGCTTAACCCAGTCAGCGGGAAGCGGCAGATCTTCGACGGCCACACCTTCCCGGTCTTTAATTATAGTCATAGATTAGCCCCCTTTTTTATTTATAGCCTTTCATAAGTAACGCCTTCCAGAGCATCGATTTTGCCTACCGGGAGACCGAGCTCACGGGCCAGCTGAACCTTAGTGAAGTAGCGCCGCCCCTTATACCAGACAGCAAGGCGACCGCGGGAAGGCCTAAGCGCATCGGCTAGAGGCTCATGGCGTTCAAGCCTGGCGTACACCGTAGAGACATTAACGCCGTGCGCCTCAGCCGCTTCGCGAATGCTGGCATATTTCACACCATTAACCTCCACAGCGCGTCCATGAGGCCCGCCATTGCCCTGATGCCCCGCCGCATTACTGGGAATGACCGGCTCAGTGAGGGCACGCTCCAGTGACCAGCCCCGGATGTCAAACCGCGACCGAAAGCACGCCACAGGGATGCCCCAATGCTGGCACATGGCCGCAGTAGTCGGGAAGCAGGCCCCGGTATGATCCCGCGAAGGCGTATGATGTAAATTCACGCGGGTGAATGCCACCTCGAGCGAGCAGCCACGGGCCAGCCGCTGGTAAACGGTACTAACGTCCAGGCCGCGTTCTTTGGCCAGGGCCTTAACAGACGGATAGACAACCCCGGACACGGGGTCAGTAATTTTTATAGCCATTATGCAAGTCCTAATATTTCTTTAGCCCTAAAATGATTAGCGTAAACTTCAGACCCGAGCTCAAAAGCGTTGCAGAATTCAGAAAAAGCATACCGATTAGCTATGTTTTCCACGACTAAATAGCCGGAGGTGTGATATACCGCTTTTAGGCGGGGAAAATAAAACAGGGATCCGGAGGCATAACCGCATATATGCTCACAATGTGTATGCGTAGCGGCATACTTTTTAACATCTATTTTAAGCTCATTCATAGCTTAATCCTTTTTATAACGATAAGCCGCGAAGCCTGCGGCAGATAACGGCAAGCCCTCAGCCCAGGAGGGCACGGAGGACATAATGGCGGCGAGCCCTGCGGCAGAGAAGCGCGGGTCGTCCGGTACTTCGGTTATAAGCTCATCATGCACCGAGAGCACGGTCTTATAACCTGCGGCCTCAGCGGCAGGAAGCGCAGACGCGAGCACATCACGCGCGCAGGCCTGGGTCAGATTTTCTACAATTTTTCCCGCATAGGTTCGTATATAGCTCCAGCGGCGGGTGGCCTGGATCTGGCCGTAATACTCGAACGCGCAGCCCCCCGAGCTCATATCGGCGGGAAGCCTTGCGGCCGGGTAACATACGGGACGACCGGACGGGAGCGTCGCCACCAGATAGGTGCCGCACCTGCGGAACACCACACGACCGGCGGAAGCGCACGGCGTAAGCCCTGCGAGTACCTGCTTAACCGCGGAATCGGCATCCGCCCAGAACCCCGTGATTGCAGGATGCGCACGACGCCATAAGCGCTTTATAACCTCGCAGGCCGTCCACTCATCCGCGCCGAGGTCAGCGGCTCCGCCCGCGCGGGCGAAAGCCTGGGAAGCGCTGCGCCAATCATCAGCGGAGCAGGAATCACGGACATGGCGCGCCATCTCAGAGAGATCCACGCCGTAGCCGCGGGCGAAGGTCGCGAAGGCGCCGACGCCGCCCTGGTACCCCATAGCAAGCTCCATGACCTTCCCGATCTGGCGCTGCTTTTTGCTCACATCTTCCGGAGCGATACCGAAGGCGCGGCCGTAGGCGACCTTATACAGATCGGGACCCTTGCCGGCATCATAGGCGCGGAAGGCTTCCAGCTTCCAGGCTTCACCCGCGAGCCACGCGAGGACGCGACCCTCAATGTTCGAAAGGTCAGCGACTACAAGCTTATACCCCGGACGGGCGCAGATTGCGGCGCGCAGGCAATTACTCACCAGGGCGGTCACATCCGCATAAAGAACCGAGGCAAGACCGGACTTGAGAGCCGCGATCCCTTCCTCGACTTCCTCCGGCGACATGGTGCCGCGCGGCAGGTTCTGAGGCTGAAAGAGGCGCCCCGTCCAGCGACCCGTACGCACCGCGCCCATGAACTGCAGGCAGCCGCGAAGGCGCCCGTCGGTATTAGTGCATGCCAGCAGGGCGTCGTACTTTTTCACGGACGCCTTACCAGCAGAGAGGCTGGCGGAGAGCAGGTCGCGGACCACCGGATGAAGCGCTGGATCGGAAAGGCGCGCCTCCAGAGTAGCCCGCTGCATGTCCGGCAGAGAATAGCCGCATTCATGCAGGCAGAACTCCAGGAGCTTATCCAATTCACCGATTGACTGCGCGCGGCCTTCCGTAAGCCTGGCGACGGTCTGGTCTGCCGCTTCCTTAGCCGCTGCCGCTGCTGCCGAAGCAGCGCGGACGAGCTCAAGATCGATCTGCATACCGCGGTCGTTTATCCGCTGGTCTATCTGCCATTCACTCCACACGACGTCAGACGGGAGGAGCTGCTGCGGCAGCTTGTAATACACGGAGCGCATGGCCTCAACATCGAGGCGGCAATATTCCACGAAGCGCTCCCAATGCTGGACATATGCCGCCCAGAGCTCCGGATCCTTGCGCCACTCGAACACGGTACCGTCCTGCACCGGCTTACAGAACAGACGGATCAAGCGCTTACCTTCCGCATCCTTAGCCTTATCCGCAGGAACGCGGCAGAGCTCACAAAGGTCAGCAAGGGAACCAGGAAGCGAAAGCGAATAAGCGCAGATCATCGTATCGCGCCAGCGGGCCGGGTCGCCTACCTGCGGCAGGTAACGGCGCAGCACTGTACGGTCGAAATTTGAATTATGGGCCACGATAACCTCAGACGGGTCGGCCAGGCGGCGGAGGAGCTCCACAGGCCACGGCTCACCCGAGGTGGCATCGTACACCCGCGCGGGAGCATCATCCAGGGCGTAAGCACAAAGCAGGATGCGGGCGGTTTCCGCATACTTGTAAACGCCGGAGGTGATAGGCTCCGCGCAAAAGGTTTCAAGATCAAGCCATATCATAATTATAAAAAATACCTTAAAAAAGCGGCGGGGGTACCGCCGCAAAAGATGACTAATAGCGATTAGTAAGGGAGGTCGTCCTGCGGGCCGTAGCCTGCGCCGTACTGCTGGCCATAGGCGGGCATAGGCTGGAGAGGCTGAAGGGGAGCGGCAGGGGCGGGGGCAGGAGCCGGAGCTGCGCCGTAGGCTCCGGAAGCTTCCGCCTCAGCGCTACAATCCGGGTAATCACTTTCCGCAGGCTTAGCGACACCGGAGAAGGCGTCGGCGTAGCCGCAGAACTGTACGGACACCAGGCCGGCAGCTATGCCCGACTTGATGGTTACACCGCGGGCGTCCTTCACTTCGTAAGGATAGAGGTCAATGAACCCGTTAACCTTATAACCTGCGACAAACTTTTCACGAATAGCGCGCGGGTCGGTAATAAGGATGTGCGGATTAGCGTCGCGGAGCTCCGGTGCATTTTTAGAGCGGGCGGAGATATAAAGCATTCCGGCGTAGCCTTCCGGCACGCGTTCCTTATTGTCGCCAACCTTGAGCGGAGACTTATCCGGATTAGCCAGGACTGCGGAAGCGCGGTCGCCCCACATAGCGGAGGCTACGGACATAAGAGCGGCGCGGAGCTGCTGGAGGCACGGGTTATTAGGCTCAATTAAAAAAGTAGCCTGGTACTTAAGGTCGTTACCGCCTGCCATGGTAGCGCGAGGCTCATCAAGAGCAGGGAAGGAGAGGCGGGCGCCTCGAATGAATACACGTTCTGTTTTTTTAGGCATGATATATATTTCCTTTAACTAACTAAATAAAAAATTTACTTTTCTAAACTTTCGTCCGGGTAATCTTCCGCGGCAGGACGCCCGGAAATCGCCGGCCGCTTATCGGAGAGCGGGGCAACCGTAGGGCGGCCGGGCTCCCTGGTAATCACCGCGCCGAGCTCATCCCATTGATCGGCGCTTAAGGTCTTAAGCTTAATAAGCTTTTCGGCTTGCGCGGGGCTGATTAAGCTTTTATTGTAGCGGTACTCCGCCGGAACCTTCCAACCCTTGAGCATCTTTTCAGCCTTAGCCTCATCCGCCCATTTACGGTTCCCGGCCTTGCCTTGCACGAGCTTAAAGCCGGGGACGTCCACGCCTGCGGTGAGCGCCTCAAGCGCGTATTTTTCCACAGCCTTAACCCAGGAGGAGATTAAATCCACCTTGCCGAGAAGCCACGCCAGGTGCGGGCCATCAACGGTCGGGCGCATATAATCCGGCAGCTCAAGCCCTGCGGCGCTGAGGGCATAATGCGCCAGGGAGGTGCACTTACCGCGAGCCTGGCACCAGCGGCACGCCTTCGGACTAGGGTGGAATTCCTCATCGCTGAGAGCTCCCGGCCCTTGATCTGCGAGGCTGAGGCAATGGCCGGCACGCTCACCCACGATGCGGAGACGCTCCAGCATTTCCGTTTTTGAGATACTCCAGGTCGATATATTACCGATGCGCGGCTGGATGATATGCATGACCACCTCATTAATCGGGGCGATCCAGCCGTACTCCAGGAAGGCAGCGCCGGCATATATGAGAAGCTGCGTGTTTTCCACAGCTTCGACGCGCTCACCCTTGCCGTATTTGAGGTCGCACACGTGCAGCGTATTACCCTCAAGAACCACGGCGTCCGAGGTACCATGCGCCCCTGGCTCACCCGTGATGCCGCCGAGCGGGAGCTTCACCTCAACCATGATATTAGTACCCAAGGTCTTAACGTAATTCACGTATTCAGTAACGGGCGCCTCGAAGTCAGCAGGATCAAAGCCGTCAGCAACGCAGGCGGCTATTTCCTCATCGGAGAAGCCGTCAGCGCCTAAGAGCTTAAGCTCACCAAGGCGGTGTGCCCATGTACCCTCACGGGCGTAATCTGAAGAATCATCGGGGGCGTCCTTATTAAGAACCACCGACGCGGCGCAGGACAGCCACCGCGACGAGCTGGAAGGCGACAGCAGCGCGTGAGTTTCCGGAGCCATTACTTAACCCCCTTAGCCGCGAGGAACTGAACCAGGTCGCCGTACTGCGCTGCAGGGAGATCCGCCAGCATAGACAGACCACGGCCGCGGAGGAACGCGAGGACATCGGCGGTCAGCCCTGCCTGGCCTGCGCGGATGCAGAGACCGCGGAGCTGCTCAAGCGTCATGGCTTCGGACGGAGCGACATCCACAGGTGCGACAGCTGGAGATACTGGCGCATGGTTAGCGGAAGCGGCGACAGCCTGCGGTTCATCAATGACCGCAACGCTGGGATTTAACCCGCTGGCGGCTGCGTCAGCCTCAGCAACTGCGGCGGCTTCCACGGCAGCAGAGGCCGGGCCGTAAGCGGCAGGCGGGCAAGGAGAAGCTGCAGGAGCGGCTGAATCCTTAAGGGAAGCCGCAAGAGCGGCGATGGCGGCGGTCAGAGCCTTAACGGCCGCGGTGTTTTCTTTTATGATATCTTCAATCATTTTTATTATTCCAGGTTTACCGGGAAGCCCCCGGCGGGCAATTATTCAGCGGGGTCGATCCAGCCGAACGACCAGCACGTCTCCGGAGCGCTTGCGAGAATCTTACGGATGGTGGGCAGATCACACGGGGCGTCGATACGGGAGGAAGCCACAAACAGGGCACCGCTGGCGTCACGCTCCAGGTGCTCATGGTCGTGGCGGATAACATCGATGTAAGTCACAAAGAAAAGAAAATTATCAATACTGCCGTCAGAATTACAGCGGTGAACGGTAACAGAATCCCCGTTATACAGAGCTTCCTTGATCTTTTCGTAAATCATATACGCCCCCCTTTACTTACCGGCAACGGAGTCAGCGAGAAGCTGGCGGAAATAAGCGGCTGCACCCGCAGACCTGCGGAAACACTGGAAGTAATCCCCGGCGGCTCCGCCGCGAGGCGCATTATTGCCGAAAACTACGCGAACGCCTACAGCCTGCAATACCTTAAGAGCGTGGCGACCTTCAGAATTGGAGAGAAGGGAGGCATGGCCGCGGCTATGCGACCAGCCGTTATTAAGTAGAATCTTGTCACCTTCAAAGAAAGCAACCAGGACAGAAAGGACGAGCTTATAATCGGCCCACTTATGCATACGGGGGAAAGCTGCAGCTATGCGATGCTGCACCGCTACTGATTTCTTATTCATTTAAAGCACCTCACGGAAAGCGGAAAAACGGAAAACATGCCGGAGGGCGGGCTTGACCTCAGCCCCGCGGCTTGTATTAAATAGTAATACACCAAATAGATTATTGCAAGCATGCAATACATAGATTTAAATTTTTTTTTAATCCGTGTCACAAAAAAAGCAGGACTAGGCATCAAGACGGGAGCGCGGCCTACTATTAATGAGTATCATATAGTTAGCGTTGCATACCTGCAACACTTAAGGAGACCACAATGAAAAAGAGCGACCGCGCAAAGCTCCCGACACCTGCCGAGCTGATACGCGCGACCAATTTATCAGACCGCGAAATTGCGGCCCGTACCGGACTGGATGCCAGCACCATATACCGCATCCGTACCGAGAGCACAAGTCCGAGCTTCATGACCTACGCGCTGCTGCATGCCGTATGGGAGCAGACTATGAGGAGGGCGGCACATGAGTGAGAACCAGCACGCCGGAGCCTCCGCAAGCGAATGGGCGCAGGCCGCAAGCCAGGACATTATGGCGCCCTGGATCCTTCCAGTAGTAAGCAATCTACAGCTTAAGATAAGCCCGCAGAGCGTACTCAAGACCCCCGGCAAGGTGCCGAGCTGCAAGAACGCCCGCGGTGAGATCGTAGGCATAGCGGGATGGACGGGAGCACCGGAAGCCACTATGCAACAGCTTGATACCTGGAGCAGAGATCCCGATCTGGGATTTTGCGTCCGTACCGGCCACGGCGGCCTGCTGGCTATAGACTGCGACGTCAACGATCCGCAGCTTGCGGACGCCATAGAGCGCCTGCTGCTTACCTGCTGCCATATAGACCCGGAAAGTTTCACCAAGCGCCAGCGCGGAACCGCCAGATGGGCAACACTTATCCACATTACGGGAGACGGCGCCGACAGACCGCGAGCCAAGACAGTCATTAATATGACTACCCCGGGAGCAGACAAGGCCGAACTTGAAATCCTGGCCGCAGGGCAGCAGCTGGTCTGCGCAGGTACCCACCCGAAGGGAACCAGGTACACCTGGACCAACGGGATCTATCCGCTGGAAGTCAGCGCCGCCGATTTTGACACCTTCGTGTTCCAGGTCGCGACTTTTTACGGCACAACGGCCGTCACCGAGCAGCGCCCGAGAACCCGCGAGCGCGGGGAAACCTTCGCGGCTCCCGACCGCCTGGCCGACTGGCTGCATGAAACAGGGCGCGTCCTGGGCTCCGGCAGGAACGGCGAGCTATATATAAGATGCCCATGGGAAAGCGAGCACACAGCAAGCAGCGGACCGGCAGAGACCGTATACTTCCCGGTCGGCTCCAACGGCTACGCCCAGGGCGGCTTTAAGTGCCTGCATGCTCATTGTGCGCATAGAGGCCTCCCGGAATTCCTGGAATGGGCGAAGGCCCAGGGTTTCACCGCCACAACCCCGGAGGCGTACCCGAACGAGACCGCAGGCAATGCCGCCACGGCAGAACCGGACGCGGGCGCAAGGCTCATGCTTTACCGAAACGAAAAGACAGGCTACATCGACCCCTGCGCCACCGCGGTATATATAGCCGTAGGCGCTCCCGAGATCGCAGGCTACAGCCTGGCGTATGACACGTTCAGAGGGCGCATCGTAGCCCGCAGACAGGACGGCGACACCTGGGAACCTTTCCCGGAGGAGCGCAACCTTGAGCTGCGCATCAACCTTGAGCGCTACGGCTTTAAGCCCGGTCGCGTAAGCAAGGACTTAATCGCGGACGCGGTAAAGCTGGTCGCCTCAGAGCACAAGGTCGACACCATGGCCGATTACCTGGAGCGCACCCTGCCAACATGGGACGGAGTACCGAGGGCGGAGCGCTTCCTGGCTACATACTGCGGCGCGGAGGATAACGAGTACACCCGCGCGGTCGGCCGCTATTTCTGGGGACTTTTATGGCGCAGAGCCGCGAAGCCTCAGCCGATAAAGGCGGATATTTCCCTGGTGCTCATCGGCGCGCAGGGCGCGAACAAAACCCGATTTATAAAGGAGATCGCGCTGCAGCCGGAGTACCATACAGAGCTTAATTTTAACCTCAGCGCCGCAGAACTCAGCATGAGAATGGGCGGCCGCGTACTCGCGGAATTCCCGGAAATGGTCGGGTTCGGTAAGCGAAAGCTGGAGGAAATAAAGGCGTTTCTCACAATAGACGCCGACACCTACCGCCCGCTATACTCCAGCGACCAGCGCACCGTCACCCGCCGCTGCCTATTCGTAATGACTACCAATAACACGGCATTCTTAAGCGACCGCACGGGCAACCGCCGCTACGCTCCCGTCGAGGTCGGCAGCTTCCAGGCGGACGCCATAAAGCCCGACCTGCTGCAATTGTGGGCGGAGGGCAAGGCAATATTTGAGAAGTACGGCGGGCTGAAGCTTCACCAGGACGTCGAAGCCTTAACCGAGAACCTCAATGAACGCTACGTCCTGCCGGACAGCTGGGAGACCGCGGTGGGCGACTGGCTAACCGCCCAGGATGCGATGCCGGAAGCAGACCGCGCGTCACTTCAGAGCCGCACGATCTTAGCCCTCGCCCTGGGGTTTGACGATAAGCAGGTGAAGCGCGACGACCTGGCACGCCTCAGCGAGATCATGCAGGCGCTGGGGTACAGCTACGGGCTTGCGAGAGTAGCCGGAAAAGTAGTCAAGACCTGGCGCAAAAAATAGGCCTAAAAGTATCAATTTTTTATCCCTCCAGGGCTGCCCGGGAGGGCTTTTTTTTGCCTAAAAAATAGCCAAAATCTGTTACCTTGACCTGGTTACAAACAAAGGTTACACCCCTTTATAAAGGTAGCATAGGTTACTTTTACGGGGTTATTTCCTACTTATTCGCTATGAAACAGTAACAATTTTAGGCTATTTTTTAGCGCCGTATCGCTTCAAAAAGGCTTAAAAGTGTAACCATTGCGGCTAAAGGTAACACAAAGGTTACGACAAAGGTTACACCCGCGAACCCTTGATATTTAAGGCTTTCTATGTGTTGTAACCTTTGTAACCTTTATATTTTATATAAAAAGTAATATATAAAAAGAGAGAATAGAGGAGGGGGGTATAATACGTGGGAGAGAATAGGAAGGATTTTTTCGGATTGTAAAGGTTACACTTTTTTAGCACCCGAAAAACTCCCGCCGAGGCTTCACATTTTCCACGGAAAAATACCCGGGACGGAACCGCGGAAAACACACCGGCATGCTATAATATTTTTTAGTGAATCAGCAGGAGGGAAAAAGACATGGAGAAGCTCATAAACTGGATAGGTGAAAACGCCCTGGTGGTAGCGGGCGCGGTTTTTGCTTTTTTGATCTCAATTTTATCCGGCAGGGAGCGCTCATGCCTTGACCGCTTAACCGGGGCGGTGCTATGCTCAATGCTAAGCACCGGCATATTTTACGGAATCACAGCCATATTCCCGACCTGCCCGCAGGAAGCCGCGGTTGCGGTCGGGTCATTCGTAGGCTTTTACGGAGTAGGCGAGACCAAGCGCCTCATACTCCAGAGAATCAAGTCCATACTTACCGCCGGATGCCGTAAGGATAACGCGGATGACTAGAATCACATTAAGCCCGCAGGGGCAGAGAGCAATCCAACAGCGCGAGGGGCTGGTTCTTACCGCCTACCGCTGCCCCGCCGGGGTATGGACAATAGGCGTCGGCCACACCGGCAGGGACGTCACCCCCGGCCTTAAGATAACCAGGGAAAAGGCGATGGCGCTATTTGCCGCCGACGTTAAGCCCGTAGAGGATCTGCTTAACAACGAAGGCGAATGGTTCCGCCGAAGCGTAAAGCCTTATGAATTCGACGCCCTGGTGAGCTTTATATTCAACGTAGGCGCCATGCGCTACAGCAAGTCAACACTCCGCCGCCTGCTGCGACAGGGAGCGGACAAGAAAGAGATCGCCCGCCAGTTCATGCGCTGGATTTATATAACCAACGGCAAAGGGGAAAAGATCATCGCCCCCGGCCTCGCGCGCCGCCGCCTGGGGGAAGCCCTGCAATTCATCGGCTACCCGCAGCAGCTGCACGATCTAGGCTACCCGGAGGAGCTCATCGGCGAGGTCTCCGCCTTCCTTCCATACGATAAACAGGCCCAGGCACTGGGCTATACCCTGGAGCTCATGTGAACATAACAAACCTAAAACCTTCAGACATAATCCCCTACGTCAATAACCCGCGCCATAACGAGAGCGCGGTGGACGCCGTAGCATCCAGTATCCGCGATTTCGGATTTAACGTTCCGCTGGTACTCGACAAGGACCACGTAATCATAACGGGGCACACCCGCCACCAGGCAGCGCTTAAGCTGGGGCTTGAGACGGTACCGTGCATCATAGCCGACCACCTCACCCCCGCCCAGGCTAAAGCCTTCCGACTTGCGGACAACCGTGTGTCCGAGCTTGCCACCTGGGACGAGGAGCTGCTGCAGGCCGAGCTCCAGCAGCTCAGCGAAATGGGCATCGATATGGGCGACTTCGGATTTACTGAGGAAGAACTGGAGAGCCTGGATGACATAACCGAGGACGAGGCACCGGAAATTGACGAGGACGCGGAACCGATAACGCAGCCCGGCGACCTTTACGAGCTGGGAGACCATAGGCTTTTATGCGGCGACAGTACCAAGGCCGAAGATGTAAACAGATTAACCGAAGGGCAGGACGTAGACCTTATAGTGACCGACCCGCCCTACAACGTAGAGTACGTAGGCAAGACCGCCGACGCCCTCACGATACAGAACGACAGCATGAGCGCCGCGGACTTTTACGCCTTCCTGCGGGACGCCTTCGCGGCGGGTAATACCCGACTTAAGAAAGGCGGGGTGTTCTACATCTGGCACCCCGACATGGAAACGATAAACTTTTACCGCGCGGTCGAGAGTACCCGCGGATGGACAGCCCGCCAGGTTCTGGTGTGGGTAAAAAATACCATGGTATTAGGCCGCAGAGACTACCAGCAGCAGCACGAGCCGTGCATCTACGGCGTAAAGGCGGGAGCAACCCGCTATTTCACCGAAGCCAGGAACGAGACCACGGTCATCGAGGACCGCCCCGACATAAAGGGCATGAGCAAGGCAGACCTCCAGGCCTTATGCCGCGAGCTGCTGAACCGTCAGCCCATACCCACTACCGTCCTGCGCGAGGATAAGCCCGTCCGCAGCGAGATACACCCGACCATGAAACCGGTTAAGCTTTTCGCGCGCTTAGTTATTAACAGCTCAAAGAGGGGAGACCGTGTGCTTGACTTATTCGGCGGCAGCGGCACCACGATGATGGCCTGTGAACAGCTAGGCCGCAAGGCGTACCTTATGGAGCTTGACCCGAAGTACTGCGACGCCATCGTCGCCCGCTGGGAACAGCAGACAGGGCGCAAGGCTAAGAGAATAACCGCGAGAGAGGCTAAGGCATGAGAGACGACATCCCCGAAGGCGAAGAACGGGAGCGCGCCCTTGAGGCCGCACTGTATACGCTGGCGACCGGAGCAACGGTCGAGGACATAGGCAAGGATGAGAACGGAAACACAAAGATCTTCCGCCGCAGGCTGCCGCCTAACCTTGAAGCTATAAAGTATTTGCGCGAAAGCTTCCGCCCGACGGGCAGAGCTAAGCGCCTTAACCTCCGTCAGCTTACCCGCGAGGAAAGCACGACGGAATAACCGCCGGCAGCCGCCGGCATACTAACCGAGGAGACAACAATGGCCACAAACATTAACACCTACCTGGCACGCGTTAAGCTGCTATCTGCCGCTACCCTTGCGGATCTCGAGAAGGCCGTGAACGATTACATCGACGACGACCTGGAGACAGGCGAATACGCCATGAGCGTAGACATCGACGTTACAACCGTACGCGATGCGCCTAAGCCTACATCGCTTTACACCGCAACCATCAGCATCGTCGGCAGCACTACAACCGACTAAGCCGAAGGCCTGCGCTTAAATAGAGCCGGCGCGCGGGACTGCTGCGGAAGCGGCAACCGGACCAGGCGTCGGCCTTTTTTGAAGGAGCTACACCATGGGAACGATAAGACCGAAGAAACCATGCGCGCACCCAGGATGCCGCGAGTGGGCACTCCCTGGCCGCAGCTACTGCGCTAAGCACCAGGCAGAGCACGACGCCGCACGAAAGGAAGCGCACGAGCGTATGCTGCGGGAGATATCGCAGGCGAGAGCTGAAGCGCAGAAAGAGAAAGACAAGAGACGCGGAACGGCAGCCGCCAGAGGCTACGACAGCGCATGGAACCGAGCCCGCAAGGCTTACATAATACGGCACCCGCTGTGCGCGGTCTGCGGAGCGCCCGCCACCGACGTCGACCACATCAAGCCCCACAAAGGTGATAAAAAAATATTCTGGGACAGCAACAACTGGCAACCGCTGTGCCATAGCTGCCACGCTAAGAAAACATACAAGGAAAACCTGGAACGCTTCCAGATGAAGCGCAAGAAGGAGAAGCCCAAAACGGAATGCGTAACCGATTTAAGAATGGGTACATTTTTTATACCATGATTAAATTAGTTCAATTTCGTTGATATTTTTTAACACCCCTAGGGGGGATCCGCGAAAAACACCCCCCTGGTAATGAC
>RHMF01001688.1_pt1 | contig 15265 bp, 19 predicted proteins | sample 5365151 | NCBI WGS metagenome assembly RHMF01 (sample SAMN10266501, study PRJNA497801) | feces metagenome | isolation source: feces | host: Bos taurus | place: China: Prairie of Fairy Mountain | collected 2017-08-14 | reverse complement strand
TACTATGCTCAGTTTCCTAATGGGTGGGCTTTGGCAATCAGAATTGGCAACAAAGGCAAAGGTTGATCCAGCTCGTCCGTATAATTTTTTCCTGGTTGATCTTAAATGTGAGCTTTGGAAAAAGCTTCTGTTCATTGACAAAGAATCAGATTATCGGGCAGCTGAGCATCCAGAATTTCAAGTGTTTCAACCCTCCAATCGTCAAAGTTTTGGGTGGGATGTGTTTTATCGATTGAAAGAAGAAAATGTAACGGAAAGCGAAAAAATAAAGCTCGTTTCAGATCTGTCTGATATTTTGATCGAAACAAAAGAAGAGGGTGACTATTTCTCTGCAAACGCCAAACGATTGCTTCAGGGAATTATGCTGTTCTATGTATATCAAAAATGGGAATTTATCGACATAATCCAAAAGATCACCAGGACAGATCTGTTTGAATTGTTGGATGAGATCGTTCCTGTTGCAGAGCAATTAGAGCTGGGTGTTGTCTTGGATAAAGTGGCTTCCTTCAGAGGTAAGCAAGATAATGAGAGTATTGCAGATATCCACAGTACTCTGTGCCAGAATCTATCGATTTTTTCCTACCCAGATATTATTTACGCGCTAAGAGATAACCCATACAGAACATCCCCAGCTGTATTGAACGACGGAAAGACGCACCTCGATTTTGCTATTGAAGATGCACTGCTATCACCATACAGAATTTTGTTCAGAATGGTGGTCATGCAGATATTGCAGCACGCAGAAGCGGTCTTTACTGAAACTGAGGATCGCAGAACATTGTTGATCCTGGATGAATTTGCAAGATGTGGTTTTATCCCAGACATCCAAAATTCAATGGCTTTGCTCAGGTCTAAAAAAACCAGCATTATATTAATCACCCAGAATCAGGCACAGCTAAAGAATATTTATAAAGAAGATCTATCTCAAGCAATGTTGGATCTATGCGAACTAAAAGTATTTCTATCAGGCACATCAGATAAGGACACTTCTGATTTGGTATCACGCTTAGCTGGAGAATACGATATTACCAAGCTCTCGTATGGGAGAAAAGGTATTATGCGTTCTAAAAGCGACGAACATTATTCTTCGGAACGCAGGGCAATTGTTGAACCAAATGATCTACAAACATTACGCGAACGCAATGAGGCAATCATATTTTTATTTGGAAACTACGCACGGGTAGCAAAATTACAATACTTCAACGACAAGCTACTGACACCGTTATGGAAAGAAAAACAAGCTGCTGCGGCAGCACAACGAATGCAGAAAGCACAGGCTCAGGAAGAGCCGACACAAAAGGATTAATATTATGAACGAGGAAAGGAAAGAACAGTTAAGCCGAGAAGAAAAGATTAAGGAATTAACCGAAAAACTGGAAACGGGCGTGAAAGATCTGTTTGAATCAGATCGGTACAGACACTTCCTGGAAGTGATGTCCAGATTTCCACGCTACTCAGCAAACAATTGCGTGTTGATCGCAATGCAGAAGCCTGATGCGGTTGCAGTTGGTGGATTCAATCATTGGAAGAAGATGGGTCGTAGTGTGGCACCTGGAGAAAAGGGCTTGCAGATCATACAGCCAGCCCCAAGGCGTGTATATCGATGGGAAACGGTAAGCGACGAAGATGGCAATGTAGTTTATAACGACGATGGATCTGAGAAGAAAGTTCGTGTGCCGCATGAGTACATGGATTTTACTGTGGGCTATGTCTGGGATTATAGTCAGACAATCGGCCCACCAGGAACGGAGCTGCCGTCGATGGTCAAGCTGTTAGATGGTGATGCTAAAAACGGAGAAGCATTATTAAAGGCTTTGGAAGCAACCAGCTCTGCAGAGATAAGTTATGAAGATTATGCTGACAGATCAAACGGTTACTTTGATCGTCAAAACAACAGGATCGTTGTAAAAGCATCGCTGCCAGCCCTTCAGAAAATCAAAACTCTTGCCCATGAGCGAGCACATGAAGAATTGCATTCGCTCGGTGGAATCGAGGAAGATGCTGATAGGCATGAACGCGAGGTTGAAGCGGAAAGTGTTAGCTTTATAATTTTGAACTACTATGGACTTTGTTGCGAAGATTACTCATTCGGATATATCCAATCTTGGAGTTCTGGCAGGGATCTTCCTGAGCTGCAGACCAAACTTGAGATCATAAGAAAAACTGCATATCAGATGATCGAAGAAATTGAGAACGAAATGGTGCGCCAGAAAGTTGTAGAAGTTGAGATCGAAGAGGAACAGGAAATGACGGCAGAAGCAACGGTTGTTTGTGTGCAGTACGACAAACCGCAGCGGCACATCTCACATAGACGGAGGTGACGATCATGGGCGCACGACCTTATGAAGAGCGTGTTGCAGAGGTTAAAGCCAAACGAGAAAAAGCAAAAAAACGAGTAAAGCAGTACGACGAGCAGCTAAAACGGATGGAAGAACGAGATACAGAGGATAAGCGAAAAAAGCGTACTCATGCGTTGGTTGTTTGTGGTGCGGAGCTGGCAGCACTTTTTGGAAAGGTGCTGAACGAGGAAGAGATCTTAACGGTTGTAAATTTTTTACGGGAGCAACAGAACGCAGGGATTTTTACCTTGGAAAAGCAGAAACCGAAAGAAGCGGAAGAGCCACGGGAGCCTGAAGAGAAAACGGAGAGAAACGAAAGCACTTTATTCGGAGGGTTCTTTGATTTTTGAAATAGCGGTCTGGGTCTATTGGCGATCCAGACCAACCTAAAGGTTGGTACTGCGCCAATATACCCGTCTATTTCTTGTCGCAATTCCATTGAGGGTCTTTTGCAGACAGCACCAATTTTACATTGGAAGTAATCTTTCCAGATGGGAGCAACATTTTATTACATAAAACTTTGATTTTGCAGCGGCAAAATTCCTGTGCGGACAGCACCAATTTTTCATTGGATGAAGTCTTGCAGACAGCATGCACTTTGCCGCAGCGTGGAGGTGATATATGGCTTTTTTATTTATGCGTGCAAAAATTGTAAAAGCCAGTAGCGGCAGAAGTGCAGTTGCAGCAGCGGCATATCAAGCAGCCCAAAAGCTCAATGACGATTCTTTGGGCATGACTTTTCAATACCGTAATAAAGAGGAAGTTGTATTTTCCGAAATCCTACTTCCACCCAATGCCCCTGCTGCCTATGCCGATAGAGAAACGCTATGGAACGCCGTCCAGGAGAAAGAGAACCGAGCGAACAGCCAAGTTGCCCGTGCGTTTATAATCGCAATGCCAAAAGAATGGACACGGGAAGAATCCATATCCCGTGCCAGGGAGTTTATACAGAAAAATCTTGTGGATGCTGGAATGGTAGCGGATTGGGCTTTTCACATGAAAGACGGAAATCCGCATCTGCATTGCCTTTGCACCATCCGAGGATTTAAGGAAGATGGGACATGGGATGCCAGAGAGAAAAAAGTATTTGTCCAGGATGAGAACGGAAACCGCATACCAGAGATCGATCCTAAGACGGGAGAACAGAAGATCCGCACAAGAAACCGTAATGGCAGCGTAGTTACGGAAAAGATTTGGAAGCGTGTGACGGTACAAAGTAATCCCTGGAATAGTCGAAAGTTTTTGCATGATCTGAAACGGTCATGGGTGGATTATTGCAATAGTTATCTGCAGGGAGAATCCCAGATAGATAACCGTTCAACCCATGAACAAGAATCAAACCGAGTGCCGTTGCTCCATGAAGGCCCTGAAGCCAGGGCAGCATTGGAGCGTGGCGTTGTGTTTGATGTTATCAAAGAAAATCGAGAACGACGAATGATCAATGCGGCTATTGAACGCATCGAAAAATTGATCCAGGAAGCCAGACGGTTACTGGAAGTATTGAAATTAAAATTTGAAAAGTGGAGGCAGCATGAAAAAGACAGAAGCAGAGCAGCAGTTACCTCTGCTGGAAGAGATGGAACAGCTATTGGAAGAATCCATAATGCTGATGCAAGAAATGATGATGGAGCTGGAGAAATCAGATCCATCACAGAAATAATAAAAAACGCGACGGATCTGACGCAGCGGACAGAAAAGGTCCGCAAGCATCGTCGCCGTCACTAAAATACGGAGGTGAGAGTATGTTTGTTGATGAAAAGTTTGTTCAGAGAATCAAGGAAGATTATCCTGTGGGAACTAAGATTATCCTGGATCAGATGGGTGACGACCCCAGACCAATTCCCCCTGGCACAAAAGGCACGGTTAGATTAGTTGATGATATAGGAACGGTACATTGTGATTTTGAAAATGGGCGCAGATTAGGATTGATCCCAGGAGAAGATTCTTTTCATATTGATATGGAAAAGACCCAGGAGCAAAAGCGAACACATAAGCACAGACACTAATTAATTAAAAATCTTTAGAAAGGAGCTATTATTATGGAAATTGTTTTATATCAAATCAATTCAGAAAGAGATTACGAAGAATGTGAGTACATGGACTATAACTACACCCAGGAACATGGCGGTATCGATCCGTATTCCTATGATCGGGTTTGGAGTGGAAATATCAATGCTGACACATTGGAAGAAGTATATGCAATTCTGAACGGTGAGATCCGACCAGATAATTATATGGGCAGATCTATGTCATGTTCTGATGATCACAATTTTATTTTGTTGATCGCATCGGATTTAAGTTAATTGAGTTTGACGAGAGCTTAACCAGAGAAGCTAAAGAACGGGAAATTACTGTTCTTGCGCTGCACCCAGGAAAGACGGCTGAGGTCATCACAATTGCTAACACATTGGAAGCGATGCAAAAGTTTGTGGGCGGTTTTATTGAAGCCGCATACCCGAGCGAAGATCCCGTGGCTATTGTTATGGATGAAGAGGGAAAATTGAAAGGCAAAGATCTCTGCCGTGCGCTATATACAGACGATGGAACAATGTATGACATAGCCGCTGGCGATTGCTTTATATGTGGACTTGGCGAAGAGGACTTTGCTTCCCTCCGTGGGGATCTGTTAGAAAAGTACATGGAAAAGTTTAAGCACCCAGAACGCTTTGTTCGGTTTGCAGATCAGATCTTGGCAATAAAAATGCCCGAAGAGCAGCAAGAGGAAAACAACCAACAGGAAGAAAAAGCGCAGAAGCACCATAGAAAAAGATAATTTTCATTCCCTGCATAAACAAAAGACAAGAAAGACTTTTGCGGTCTTTCTTGTCTTATATAATCATTAGCAGATCGCGCATGGCATATACATTATCGTCAATTTGAGGTATAATGACTATGGGTGATGAATATGAAAATTAAGCTGGCACATGGATTTGCTAATTTTGAAAAGAATAATTACGGCAGCTATCTTCATCTTGTTATGGTTGACCCTGAATACAGAGGAAAAGGCATTGCCACAAAACTAATGAAAAAGGTACTCGACAAAGCACCTAGACCGATTTATCTCCTAACCGATGGCGAATTTGGCTCTGATCCAGAAAGGCTTGTTCAGTTCTATTCTCGATTTGGGTTTAAGAAGCAAAGGCAAAGAAAACATGATGCTTGCCCGTATAACTTTAATATGGCTTTATACTAATGCTGCGGTTGATTCCGCAGTTTTTTCTTTTTCAGGGGTAGCACAGAAAAAATCACAGCATTATAGAAAAATAGCGGAGCTGGAAAACCAGCTCCGCTTCCTGCGTTATCAATATGTTGTCCCTGCCAATTCCATAATAGATTCACTTGGCAATACATTAACTTGCCTAAGTGCTTTATCTATCTTTCGCCAATCACGAGCTGTTATGTTACGAATCGCTTTTAATTCTGAAACTGACATAGCTTGCAGTTGATCCACTTTGGTAATACCCGCAATAAGAAATTCCAATCGCAGTTCAAACGACAGGCTGGAGCATTCAATTAGCGCGATACCTGTAGACGGGCGATATGGTCTTACAAAGTTAATCATTGCTGCGCTGGGCTCAATACCATGCTTCTGAAGATGCTGCAATGTGAAAGACCATCTTGCCATAGGAATCCTCGGGATCTCCCTTAGCTGTTCTTCTGTCAACGATAAAAGCTGATCCAGGTATATGATGTCGCGTTCTTCTAATGGACGATAGAACATAGGGCTGATGTGATAGATGGAGGAAATTCTTGTTCTGTTAGGATCTTCTTCCAAAGTCTGATTCAGAACATAATGTCGATCAGGTTGCAGCGAATATCTGAAATACTCTTTTTTTGCGGCAGGGGGCTGATCGCTGTGGCTTGTTGAATATGCTGCACCTTCAGGTATTGGATTTCCTGTCAGTTCGCATAGATCTGCAAACCACGGGCGCCGCTTGAGCCATTCTATTGCCTTTTTCTCCAATTGTCTAACACGCTCCCTGGAAAGGGAGAGTTCATAGCCAACCTCGTCAAGTGTCATAGGTATGCCTGTTTCAAGTCCATACCGCATAACAAGGCATTTTCTTAATCTGCCAGGAAGTGTGTTGAGCAATTCGTGAAGCAATGTGGCTGCCTCGGTTTTGAACAAGTTGCTTTCAAAGTCTGTAAACTCTTCGTTGCTGCAAGCCAGCGATCCGTTTTCGTGTATCGGCGATCTAAAGAAAGCGTGTATTCTTTCTAACACATATTTATCGTGGTCGGTCACGCGATAATCGTCGCATAGATCATAGACGGATAGGTTTTGAAGCTGACTTCGCTCAGATATTATTGATTCAAGCACTTTGGCAATTTTGCGATCAATAGCAAACCCGAAATGATCCAAGGTTTCAGGCGAATGCTGTATTATATTTATCCGAATTTCGTAATTCAGATAATCTTCGCGTTCCCAATGATACGGAGAATTTTGCTTCCAGAAACCGTTTTTCAATCCGTTAATCAAGCCGATCAAGCCGTTTTGAACGCTTTCTTCAATGGAGAAGTTATACAGGTCGTGCAGATAAAATGCAGAGAGAAGCACATCGTCAAGATACTCTTGTAGATTTTCCTCTGTTTGTGTTTGGGTACTGTTGCGTCGTAAGGAGGGTTGTTGTAAGATCCCGTTGATTAGCGTGAACAGCTCTGGATAATGATAAAACAGATCATTTCTAAATTGTGCTTCTGTATATTTCTTTTTATATCGTTGAATCTCTTTACGCTTGGGAGGCAAATAAGGATTAAAATAAAAACTAGAACGCCAAGCCGAATAGTCATTTGAATACCGTGGGGGATTACGCGGCTCTTTCCATGAGCTATACCGAATTTCACGATCTAATTCGTCATCTGCAGAAATATATAGCTCATCATCCTGGATGGAATCATTATAATTCAATTCCTCCAACAATCCTAAGATAGACTTATCTGCACAAAAAACAGATTCAGATGCTTTCAGAAAATTCACATACGCTCTGAACCAAAACTCTGTGTGAGGGATAATTGGATGGCGCGTCACCGCTTCCTTAAATAGATGGCGGTAGAGTGCATCTTCATATTGCTCTGTGGAGTGAAAATCATGCGGATCTATCGCAGGGGAACTAATTCCCTGGATAAAGCCTGGATCGCCGCTCCAGCAGCACACTTCTTCGTTGGACACTATTTCATCTGCTTCGTTCGCAAAAGCACACGCAACAGCATACTCTTCTTGAGAAGTAAAGTCATACGGCCATATTTCATCATGGACACCAATATCATCAACCATGTAATCGTGCAACACATCGCACCAACGGCAGTTGCCGTCGCAATCATCAGAATCGAAACCACATTCATGGCAATATTCCTCAAAGTCCTTTATGTAGCGGTCAAACCAACGCATGATCTCCCTCCTTTCCAAATTTTCATCTGTGCTTCTTTAGCTTATTAAGAATTCTTTTGAATATTAAGAATTTCAAAATGGCGTTGCCGATTAAGTTGGTATTCACGCACCCAGCGCAGATCTTCATTCCACCGACGGACAGCTTCTTCCATATTCTGCCGCTTTCCGTTTCGTTTAATGAAGAAGTTGAGATATTCGATGATTTCAGGCTTGCTTGAAACCTTGCTATCAATCAAATACTGTAATATGCCCTGGCGTTCTGCTGCGGTCAAGTTGTCTGCTTGATTGACGGAATAACCACACATGTGCAAAATAGATTCGTCTGCTAGATCTGTTTCCGATTGAACAAACGATCCGTTGGTGATTTTGATGTTTCCTAATAGAACACCATAGATCTGACGGTATCGCACATATTCGTCATGCCCAATAAAATATTTACGACATTGCGGACAATAGTTTGTGTTGATTTTAATTACTATATCGTTCTTTCCAAGCAGAATTCCTGTGGCAGCTTCCAATTTATGTCCGTCGCGTTTACAAGCAATTGTACCTTTGCATACATAAAGCGTGTTGTCTTGCGTGGCTAGGTTAATGGGAAGATTCTTGTCTACCTGGGCTGGCTTGATTGTTGGAGGGGTTTTTAGCTTTTTAATTGCTGCGACCTCTGCCTGGTTTATGAGAGCCGTAATCTGATCTCTTTCTGAGTTGAGGAAAAAGGCTGATTTGCAACGGAAACAACACCAAGCCGATCGCTTAATAGACGAGGTGACCATGCTGATTTCTACTTTTTTTACAAAATCTAATTGTTCACCATCATGGGGGCATACGGTGGGGATTGTAGGGAGATAGCAGATTTTCTTTGCATGATAGGATTTGTTTAAGCCTTGGGCATTTCTCTGCCGCACTTCCAAAATGGCGGCTTCTTTTGCATCCTGTGATCTCTTATTTGCAGCAGCGATCCTTTGTGATTTTTCTCGTTCAGCTGCTAACTCGGCTTCTTTTCTTTTGGCTTGGCGCTCCTTTTTGGCAGCTTTTTTGGCAGCTTTTTCCTCTTTAGCAGCCGCTAGTTCTTTGGCGGTTTTACCTGGCTGCGGAGGGTAGGCTTTGTTTAAAGCACTATGGTATGTATAATTCTTACCATTGATCGTTATAGATCCAGATGCCGCCAAGAAATCATGATTAACAAAGCGAGTATGGCACACAGGACATTGACCAATTACCACAGGATAGCTCATGTGATGTATGCGAAGAGAAGTTTTTTCAATTATAAGATCTTTATTATGCTGCGGACATTTAACCCCCATGTTGCCAACTCCTTTCTCAATTATTTAGTCATCGTCTTTCCCAAAGTGATTTCGACCACCCCAGAAATTGGGGACACTTTCTCCAACCTTTTCCCCTTGGTCATCGAAATGGTTTTCCTGACCCCAGAAGCCACGCATACTAGATCCGCTTTTTTCGCCGTCGCTGTCATAGTGGTTAAAACCACCCCAGACGTTTCTTTGGCTGTTCCCGACTTTGTTACCGTTAGCATCGTAGTGATCAAAACCGCCCCAGAAATTGCGAACGCTTTCGCCGACTTTGTTACCGTTTGCGTCGTAGTGAATTGTTTCGCCGAAAAAGCCTTGACGACTATAGCCTTTCTTTTCCATTACTGACCTCCAATAACATTCCTGTTTATCAGATCGCGAACGAATGCTTCTTGCCCTGCTGGGGACAATTGCTCATAGCCAAAAGCAAGGATTCGTGTCTTGATTTCATTCATGCTCTTTTTGCCGAGATTCCTGATTCGGATAAGCTCGTCATTAGATATAGCTTCAATTACATTTCTGACGGTAAACAGACCAGCACGCTTTAATGCGTTCTGAGATCTGACAGAAAAGTTAATATCATCAATACTCGTTTCACAGGCTGAGCTGGTAAAGCCGATCTCAACATGAATGTTCGTTCCATATACATCGTGGATTGCCTGGATCAGACCGCGCTCATTGATTAACCCCATCATTTTCTGTTCGTTCATCGTTTGCAAGCACCTCTATCATCAAATTATCTGGGATGACAGTACCTTTGATTACATCGATGATCGTATGCGCATATATCTCCTGGATTCCTGGTACAATCTTAAACAAACGGTTCAGGCTATCTTTCAGCGCTTGATTGCTTTTGGCTACGCATACTGCAACCAGCTTACATGATCCCGTTCGTTGAACAACCGTAACGGCTTCCTTGATGCTTGACACAGCGGCCTTAGCTTCTTCAAAGCATTCAGGCGTAGTGTCTATGTATGCAATAAAGGTCGTCATCTCTGGAGCCTCAGGCAGCGATATGTCAGCATGATAGCCTTTGATAATACCAGCTTTCTCCATTGCAACGACACGGTTTTTTGCAGCTGTACGGGTTAATCCAATATGATCACCTATATCGCTGTACGACAATCGTGCGTCTTTTGACAATAGATCCAAAATCTGAATGTCCTTGCTATCTAACTTTCCGTCTACCATACAATAGCTCCTGTTCTTTTAGAATCGGCGCATGCATTCCGTTTCTGGGATTATTATATTTTATAATTAACACTTCGTCAAGATAGCCCACTTCCGAAACGGAAGTGGGCGAGTGTATAGCTTTCGCTACGAAACTATCCGAGTGTTCCTTGGATCTGTACAGTAATGACGGCGTTATCTTTCTCCTGCTCCATGGTGATCTCATAGCAGCGAATCGTTAATTCGGTATCAGCTTTGATGGGAATAAGTGTTTTTGCTTCTTTGTCATACAAATCGGCAAGAACATATCTGCTTTTATATCCAGCCTGCAGCTGAGCCCGACACTCCTGGCAAAGCGCAGGGTTTATCGTTTTGTCAGCAGATGGCACATCTATTTCGACGATGCAATTGGCTGTGTCAGTATAGCCAGATACATTTCCCAGGCGAACAAAAGAGAATGTTCCCTGCTCTGGTTGCGGATCGGCAAGCTCAGCTACAAGGGTGGGATGCGGAAAATATAAGTCTAGCTCTGTCAATTCGCCTGTTTCTAGGTCAACCAGGCATGGCGCATGATAGCGGAAGCTGCTGCATAAGCAACACTCTTTCTGTTCTTGTTGGGAACAACCGACTAGGGTAGCCATTGAAGCAATCAGGAGCAGACTAAGTATCTTCTGCAACATTTTCAATGATAACACCATCTTTCTTTTGCCGCCGTTGGGCATACTCAATTAAATTCCTTGTGTTTCCTGGATGCTTGACATAGCAAATTATTGTGTCGGCGCTATCGACCATGTATTGATTAGCACGGACAATTGCATAAGGTCTAGGTACATTTTCCAATGGTGGATAGAGCGAATTATCAAATCCAGGAGATAGATAAACAGGGCGTTCCGCAGGGTGATATGCAAGCAGTAAAAGCAATGAAATATCCTCATATCGCTTCTTCAAGTGTGTAATTGCTGTTGCTGCATAGCTGTCAAAGTAGCCACGGTTGCCTACAACAAAGGTTCGGATGCCGTGCTCCAGGTAGTGTCGTTCTGCTGCTGCTTCTATCAGCTCTGTGGCAGAATGCGGTGTTGTTGCATGACCAAACATGAAGCAAACTTTGTTATCCATCTGCTCACCCCCTAAATTTGAATCGTCAATTGAACCGTAAATGCAATTGCATTTCTGGGATATTATAACATATTCAAATTGCACATACAATACAAGTAGTATAAAAAGGGGGCTGCTTGTATGATTGATTACGCCAGTATTGGACAGAAAGTGAAACAAATACGCCTTAATAAAGGCGTTACACAGGAGCAGCTTGCCGAAGCAGTTGGTGTTGGTGTCACCCATATTTCTCACTTGGAAACAGGATCAGGTACAGTATCTTTGAAAGTGTTCCTGGCAATTGTAAATTATCTGGAATGCTCTGCGGATGAAATTCTCTGCAAAGAGATCTCGACGGCCAGACCAATTGTAAACAACTGGCTTGTAGATCTTGTTGCAGATTGCGACCAAACAGAAATTAAAATCATTGCTGATACAGTAACGACGCTGAAGCAAACTCTGCGGAAGAATAAAGCTATTGAATAATTAAGACGGGTACATGGAGTGTTCCATGTACCCGTCTAATTACATTAGTTTTTCTGGCGCAAAAGCGTTTCTGCTATTTCTTTTTCAAGCAGTTCTGGATTGTGGTATTTTCCTAAATAGTCGAACGGGATATTGTTCTTTCTTAGAACTTCAATGATCTTGTAATACAAGGCGTGCGACATGTTGCTAGTGTTCATAAGCACCATATCGGCGCCAAGTAGTTTCTGCTCATCAAAAGAAACATTGTGTCCGTCCAATACTTCCAACTTGGGATATTTCTGTTTGAGCTTATTTCGCCAATTGATATGACCACCGAAGATATAGATTCGCTTGCCATCAATCAGTTTTTCCAAGGAAACCTCTTCGATCTGAATGTCGCTGCCCTGCTGCATATTGAATACAAATTCGCGCAGACGAGCAAGCTCGGCGTTCTTCTCTGCCTCTTCTTGCAGTTTGCTTTCAAGAACTGCAATGCGGCTGTTGAGATGAGATATTTCGCCCAATAATGGTTTGGCCGCATCTTTGGTATCCTTAGCTAGTTCTGCGTTTAACAACGCAATCTGCTCATTGAGCGCTGCGGCATGGGCGTGAGCCTCTTGTGAAAGTTGTTCGTGATCGCTGAGCTGGGCTTGCAGTTGTGCAACTTCCCGTTCCAAATTTCTGAGTTCAAAGAACTGTGTTTCGGAATTGTTTTTGAAATAGAAATCTCGTTCTTGTCTAAGGGTCTTTACAAGCATAGCTATCCAAAGAGCTTGAACGAAATCATCAACATGAACAATTCCACTTGTATCACTTTTCTTCACCAAGGTACACATGGCAGTAATCTTGTGAAGTTGCTCTAATTCCTCATTTGAAAAACGGATGTCTTGGGAAGCTAAAGTGATACTTTTGCCGTATAGTGAAAAAATTCTTGTTGCCAGCAAGCTTGTATATGCGGATGAATCAGTTTCTTCATCGGGACAACTACCAAATGTCTTTATGAGCTTGCTGGCTGTTGCCGTAACATGGCTTTTGTTGTTTTGCAGCGCATCCATGCTGTCCAGCAATCCGCAAAGTATATTGCTGCTTTTCGCTGTTGCAAAAAACTCTCTAAGGGTTTTATTATCGGCAAAATGTTTTGAAATATTAAAATTTTCAACAAACCGCAAGAAGCCGTTGCGGTCATAGGATTCGCGCTTAGTAATATCACTTGCAATAGCATCGTGCAAAAGCTTCACGGATGGCTTGTCCTTTTTAGCTAGACCGTGATTGCAATAAACAATATATCCTACCAAATAAAGTGGAGCGTTTAATTCGTCAAAGGACTTGTCAGAACATTTTGCGGCAGCATCTTTTTTGAAAAAAATTGCTAGTTGTTCCAAGGAGTAACTTTTTGCAAAAAAAGCAAAGGATTTGTTGTACTTAATTATTGCTTTGCATATTTGAGATTGGAGTTGCTCATCTTGTTCGGAATAAAGTAAAATTCCAAAAACGCGTTTCATTGATACTTCTTTTTCAAGCGGTGAGTCGGTAATATATGTAGCATCATAATAGGGGCTTGCTTTTGCTTTATCATAAAATGCAATTTTATTTGTTTCATATAGCTCGTTAAGATAATCTCGTAAAACTGGGATTGCGGTAATATGACCTGCTACATACATATAAAAGAGATCCATATTACGGATCGATGGAGATATAGTATTTGTGCGAGGTGTGGTTGGAAATTCCATTTGTTCCTCCTTATAGAGCAAAAACTACTCTTTTGTTGTGGTGCTATCTGCGTCAGTAGATATTTCCTTGATTTCATATAAATAATCCCATTCTGTGTATGCAGCGCAAATGTCGGGGAAAATGCTGCGTAACCGACGCTTTATTGCGTAATGGGTTTTGTCCTGTAAAAGGTCATTTTCGCTCAAGGAAGAAACGTAGTTATAAAATGCATCTATATTTCGCTTATGCTGTTTGTTCCTGAAGAAGGGAACATCTTTTGTATCGCTGGAATATTGGGTTTTAATCCAACATACAAGACGCGCAGTTTCAATGAAGTATTCTTTAAATATCCCATTAGCAAACAGATCCAGGAGGTGATCGACAAATCTGCCGTAATCAAAAAGAATCTCTAATGTATCTTCTGCTAAATCACCATTAATATAATTTAGTAATTCAGCAGTAAGTTCTTCGTTATGCTCTAGGATAATCTTATATTTACTTCCAGCCCTATCGGCAACGGTCATGTAGTATGTAGGGTAAGAATTAACTTCCATATTCAGCACCTCTCTTTTTCTTGAGATAGTCCAATTTTAACTGGCTGTTGATCACAATTGCCAATCTGTACAGAGGAGGTATGTTGCGAATCGCTTCGGAAATTGAATCATAAACTTTTTGGGGAGAAGTTATAGCAGGGGCAGCAGTTTGTCTGTACTCGGCAATGTCCCTAATTGCAGTCACAATTAGTTCTGTTTGCTCTTCTGAAATATGTTCTTTACGCAGGCGGGCAAGAAGCCTTGCCGCCATATCAAAATCTGACAAACACGCTTCGATAATTTTTTCGTTGACAGTTAAAATAATGTTTTGGAAAATCTGCAGACTACTGGGGGATAAACTGTCCAAAGGTGATTTAGAAAATATAAATTTTCTGACGGCAATGGCATCTTTTTCATTTTCTTCAGAAAGGTATAGTTCGGCAAAATGAACATTGTCTATATAATCTTCAACACGAATTAATATATGTACTTGTTTCTCATTCTTCTGATCGGTCATAATTTGTGCCTCCCATAATTTTAATGCGGTGATCTTTTCAATTATTGTATCAAAAAATGCAGAAAAACGCAATATTCTGAAAAATTCTATTCTGCAGTTGCTAAAGTGTGATTTATGATGTATAATGATTGCACAAGGTCACTATTTGTTTTGTTTTTGGGAATCTCTCGCATCCTCTAATCTCTTAAAAAGGGTAAAGTTTGGCAGCCTGAGAAACGCCAAGACTTGATAAGAATTTAAGACCTTGTGTAGCACACATTTTCCGTGCTACATAAGGTCTTTTTTTATCCTTATATTGATCTTGGTTAACCTCAGCATCCCTGCTTTTCTCCACTTCGTGAAAGGAGCAGAACCCAGAAAGAATTTCATTGATCTCTGGGCATTCCTCATATTCTCCCCATAATCTCATATCAAATTCCATATTATTTCACATTATTTTCCGTTCATTTCACTTCATTTTTCAATTAATCTCAGTTCAGAACCAACAAACTTAGTTTTGCGGTATGACAAGAGAAAAAGAAGAAAAGAGAAGAAAAGAAGAGAAGATCTCGCCCTATCTTTACAGATCTGGCTTAGTCATGGAGTGTGCTGCCCTATGCCATGGAAGTGCCAGAGAGAAAAAGAGAAATGCGAGGAAAGAAAAGGATCGGGCAGCTGAAATTTGAAAGAAAAAGAGAAGATGGGAAAGGATGAGAGAATTTACCCTTTGGAGAATATTTGAAATTACTGGAGGATAT
>RHMF01000650.1_pt1 | contig 15273 bp, 17 predicted proteins | sample 5365151 | NCBI WGS metagenome assembly RHMF01 (sample SAMN10266501, study PRJNA497801) | feces metagenome | isolation source: feces | host: Bos taurus | place: China: Prairie of Fairy Mountain | collected 2017-08-14 | reverse complement strand
GTAACTTTGCAAGAAATGGAGGATGGAAGATATTGTTTTGTTTCTTATAATCCTACCGACAAGATTGGTGAGTTCTTCTGCAATATTGACTCCAGCCTAGCAGATAAAGCCAAAGTTTTAAGAGAAGCCCTAAACAAATCAATATGATCGTAACTACGTCAATGTCACCTAGAAGATTAGTAAGGGTGGTATATATGCAGAGGAAAAAGTATTACCTGATAGTTTCCTTGTGTGACAATCAATGAACTGGATTACGGGTATTCCTTTCCAATCACTAAAATAGGATCAGATACAGGTTATGGAGCTCTGTTTGATGCTATTGCAGGTGTGATGGACAAAGATTGCCGTATGCCTGATTCTGCTGAGGCTGGGTGGGTTGAGTATGCCCGTTCTCCTGCTCCGCTTTTCGACAAAAGGCTATTTAGGAAGGAATTCGGCTATCATTATGGAAGCCTTGTCAAGACGGCGACTTCAATAATTATGATGGAGCATCTTCCTGATGACAGTTATGTGTTCGAAATGTGGAGTACGGACGGAATGAGTAAAGAGGTTATGACGTGTCCTGGTGGAAGTCCGCGTGAAGAAGTAGTCGAGACTTTGTCCAATGCTTTGAAAAAATCCGAGGAAAATCGCGCAGCACGTCCTAAATACTATTGATGATAATGTGGCAAGACCATTACAGGCGGTCATGTGATTTTCTGATATCAGTGGTTGAGTATTTTATAATGCTCAGCCACTTTTTATTTCAACGTCGTGATGTCCGTGGCGGCATCAGTTCGGTGACGTACAGCTAGAAGTGGATGGTACTTGTTTCATTGACTGCTGTGCCGCGAGACGGACGTGAAGACCTCTACGTCCGTTTCATGGCACGAAAAACCCGAAAAACGGCATAAAGTCCGCCTCGAAACGGATGTGGCAATGCTGACGTACGTTTCGCGGCGAATGTGAGGATGCGGGAGAGTTATCCGGGAGGAGGAACTGTAACATAAAAGCACGAAAAGGTCCGTTTTCGTGCTTTCGCAGCCGATTTTGTTAGTCGAAAGCACAAATATGCCCCTTTTTGTGCTTTCGATGAATCTTATTTATTATCTTTGAACGAATTTGCGAATGATAAAACTTTTAATATTATGAAGATCAGATCAATTCTTTTTGCGACTGTTTCTGTCGCAGTTCTCGCATCTTGTGCAGGCAAGGTGTCGGATGTTACCGAGATCAGCGGTACAGTAGTCCCTGAAGGCATTTCAGAGGTGAATGTCGTTGTGGGCGAGGTTGTTGATACTCTCGTGCCTGTTGTGGACGGTAAGTTCAGCGTGACAGTTCCGGCTGATGCTGCGGCTCTCGGAACAGTGGTCGCTGCCAACTACGGTATCAACTTCATTTCGGACGGTACTCCTCTTACAGTGGTTCTTGATGAGGAATCAGCTGTCACTTCAAAGTATCCGAAAGTTTCCGTTCAGGAGAAGCTCAATGCATACAATGCAGCAGAAAAGGCCTTCATGGATGAGTACATGGCCAAGCAGAGGGAGATCTTCGCTGACAGCCTTCTTACACAGGAGGAGAAGAGCGCGAAGTTCGAGGCTTATTATGATGAGTTCGTAGGTCCATACGTTGACCATCATGTGGAGGCTGCAAAGGCTAATGCTGATAACTTCATTTCTGTTTTCGCTCTTTCTAACCTCAGAGGCCAGCTTGAGGATGCAGAGATGGAGCCGCTTGTGAATGCTCTTGCTCCTGCTCTTCAGGAGAGCAAGTATGTGAGCGGTATGAAGAAGGCTCTTGAGGCAAGACTCAATACTGCAGAGGGCAAGATGTTCACGGATTTCACAGTCAGCTCGGTTGTAGGCATGACAAGAAGCATTCCTCCACAGCCTAAGTATGCTGATGTGAAGTTCTCTGACTATGTCGGCAAGGGCAAGTATATCCTCGTTGATTTCTGGGCTCCTTGGTGCGGACCATGCAAGAGGGAGATTCCAAACCTCAAGGCTGTCTATGACAAGTATGCAGGCGAGAATTTTGATATCCTCAGCATCGCAGTATGGGAGCGTCAGCCTGTTCAGGTGACTATCGATACAGCTGCAGAGCTCGGAATGAACTGGCTCCATATCAACAATGCAGGCAGCGTGCCTACAGACATCTACGGAGTCGAGGGTATTCCTCACCTTATGCTCATCGGTCCTGACGGAACAATCCTCAAGAGGGGATTCCATGGCGCCGAGGGTATTGAGGCTGCAGTGGCTGAATATCTTTAATGGATATCAGACAGAAAATAGCATTATTTCCGCATTCCCCTGGTGTCTATAGATATTATGACGCCGAGGGGAATGTGATTTATGTGGGTAAGGCAAAGGACCTGCATAAGAGGGTCGCGCAGTATTTCGTGCCGGCGGAGAGGCTGACGCGGAAGACTGCCGTGATGGTTTCGAAGATTGCCGATGCACAGTATACCGTGGTGGAGTCGGAGGCGGATGCTCTGCTGCTGGAGAATAACCTCATCAAGCAGTTCAAGCCTCGCTATAACATCCTTCTCAAGGATTCGAAGACCTATCCGTGGATATGCGTGACGGCAGAGGAGTTTCCGCGCGTGTTCCTGACCCGCCGTCTCGTGAAGGACGGATCGCGCTATTTCGGTCCTTACAGCAGTGTTCTGCATGCCCGCAACCTCGTGGAGTTCATCCACAGCATATATCCTCTGCGTACCTGCAAGCATAAGATAACCTCTGATGTCATCTTGCGGGGAAAGATCCGTCCTTGCCTGAATTTCCATATCAAGAAGTGCAAGGGATGCTGCGTCGGGGGCATTTCGCAGAAGGATTATAACGAGAACATAGAGGAGATCGTTTCACTCCTGAAGGGCGGCGGACGCGGGATCATTCAGCATTATGAGACGCTGATGAAAGAGGCGGCAGAAAATCTGGAATACGAGCAGGCGCAGGTCTACAAGGAGAAGATGCAGTCGCTGGAGAAGCACTACAGCAAGTCTGTGATCATGAATGCCGCCGTTGGCGATGTGGATGTGTTCTCTCTCATAATCGATGGTACTGAAGCATTCGGAAACTTCCTCAGGATAAAGGGCGGGGCCGTCGTGCAGTCCCTGAACCTCGGCTTCAAGCTGATGATCGAGGAGGAGCAGGAGGCTGTTCTGGGGACATTCATCGCGGAGATCCAGTCGAAGTTCGGAGAACTTTCCAAGGAGGTCATCGTGCCGTTCAGACCGGATGTGGAGATCGACGGCGTGGAGTTCCGTGTGCCGGTGCGCGGCGATAAGCTCGCTCTGCTGGAATTGAGTGCGCGCAATGCAAAGGAGATGCGCCTGAACGCCCTGAAGCAGCAGGAGCATACGGATCCGGACGCATATAAGAATATGGTGATGGAGTCTCTCCAGAAGCAGCTCGGCATGAAGGTGTTGCCTGTCCATATTGAATGCTTCGATAACTCGAACATTCAGGGTACGAATCCGGTCTCGGCGTGCGTGGTATTCCGCAATGCAGTGCCTTCAAAGAAGGATTACAGACATTTCAAGGTGAAGAGTGTGGTCGGAGCCAACGACTATGCGACCATGAAGGAAGTCGTGAACAGAAGGTATTCCCGCATGCTGGAGGAGAATCCTGATGACCTGCCGCAGCTGATCGTGATAGACGGTGGAAAAGGCCAGCTTGCCTTTGCGTATGAGGCCTTGTCCGAACTGGGAATCATCGGCAAGGTGACATTGATCGCTCTTGCGGAGCGTATGGAGGAGGTCTACAGGGTAGGTGATCCGTATCCTATGTTCATAGACCGCAACTCTCCGGCTCTGAAGGTGCTCCAGCAGATCCGTGACGAGGCCCATCGTTTCGGAATCACATTCCACCGCAATCTCCGCAGTAAGGCCCAGATCGAGTCTGTGCTACGTACTATCAAGGGCGTCGGAGAAAAGACCGAGCAGCGCCTGCTGCTGCGTTTTGGAAGTGTCGCGCGAATAGCGGCGGCGCCTGTCGGCGAAATCGCCGAACTTGTAGGAGCAAAACTAGCCAGCACTATAAAAGAAAAACTGAATAGTAAATGAAAAACAGAATTCTGGCGCCATACGACTGGTTCCTCATCATAGGAGTCATCGCCTCAAACATCATCTATTCGGCCCTGTCCGGAAATGTAGACGTTGTCGGCTCTGTTGCCGGTATCGCGGGAGTGCTCTGCGTCGTCCTTGTGGCGAAGGGAAGCATATGGAACTACCTTTTCGGTATCATAAATGTGTCGATGTATGCATATATCTCATATAAGGCCGATCTTTATGGAGATGCCGTCCTGAATGCATTCTATTATGTCCCTATGCAGTTCATAGGCTACTGGCAGTGGAAGAAGAGGGGAGCGGCCGTGTCGGAGGCACAGGCGGAAGGACAGGGCGTGCAGGTAAAGGCGCGACGCTTCAGCTGGAGCCAGCGCGCATTGCTTGCCGTAGGCTGTACTGCAGCGGTTATCGCAGGAGGGTTCATTCTGAAGCATTTCGGCGATCCGCAGCCATTCAAGGATTCCACCACTACCGTACTCAGCATCATAGCCCAGGCCCTCATGGCCCTTGCATTCATGGAGCAGTGGGCATTGTGGATAATCACCAACATCGTGAGCGTGGTGATGTGGTGTGTATGTGTGGCAAGAGGAGAGGCTCATGCTGCCGTGATGGTCATAATGTGGGTGTTCTACCTCTTGAATTCTATCAACGGATTCAGAGTGTGGCTGAAGTTATCGTCCCGTTGTAGTCAAACTGAAAGTCAGTCCCGTCTGGCAGAATAAGGTCTGCAGAAATATCGAAGTGCTCTCCGGTTCTCTTTATATAAAGAGTGCCGGAGTTCAGTTTTCTATACTGTGAGTAATACCTGACAGGGTCTTCATAGATGAAGTAATAGTCATCATTGTGCCATGATGTACCGATGTTTACCGTTGTGCCGTTGAGGGCAGAATTGATGCCTATCACGGCATATACGGTCTTGTCTTCACCGTCCTTGAACGGTGAGATCACGATTGCGGTCGTGCTGCCGTCAGTAGCGTAGGAGATGCTGTTTACGGGATATTCCTTACCCCCGAACACATATGTATCCAGACTCTCTTCCGGCTTGTTTTCTTCTGGCTGCTGGGGCTTTTCACATGAAGAGAACGTCATGATTGCAGCAATGATAATATAGATGAATGAAAGTCTTTTCATGGCTATCTGTAGGTTTCGATGGTTGTAAGAGATGTAGTACCGCTTATCTTCTTCGGGAGTTTCTGGCAGTCCAGAAGATCGTATGCGACGGTATGGCTACCATCGTCACCTCTTTCGACCCTGATCGTGCCGTCGTTTATTCTTGCATATGTATCGGTCCATGCTCCGTCTTTGAGCTCATAGAACCAGCATCCAGAGAGTTTCCACGCCTCGAATACATTCGGGAGTCCTGCAATGGCTCCTCCAGGGACGATGTCCGTCCTGTCCATTGATGTGTCTTCGTTTCGCGGGATCATTTCATATGTTCCTGCAGGGATTCCATTCTTGATGTCAGTGTCCCATGGCACAAGGACTTCAAGCCTCAGGACAAAGCCGGTTCCGGCCGGCCTGTTCAGGCTGATGTCCACCGTTTCATCCACGAGGAACAGCAGCAGGCAGCGGTATGATTCGTCCTTGAGATAGAAGTAGTCTCCCTTGTCCTGAAGCTGGCCTTTGGCGAAAGATAAGCCTGTCAGATCGGTGCGGAGAGTACTGTTCGGTATCTCTTCGGGGACATTGTTGCGCGGCTCGATTGTGCCGGTCCATGTGAAATATCGCTTGGTGAATTTCTTTCCTACGAGAATGCCGGCAATGGTGAATGTGCCGTTGGCATTGCTGTCTATTGTCAACGACCCTTCGTCCAACAGGTCATAATCCATATCGGTCGACCCTTCTGCCAGGTCGGCATAATATGTTGCATCTGCCAGTTCCAGCTTCTCACCGCCCGGGAGAGCAATCGATGTCATGTAGCCGCTGACGAAGGTGAGAGGTGCGAAATTCATCGAGTTCATCATCTCTTTGTAATGGCCCTTAAGCAGGCTTGGGTCTGCACTCTGGTTCTCGTTGTACCTTGCGTTGAGAAGAACCTGAAGGACGCATCCCGGTCCTATAGGAGCTCCGGCTTCGTCAATGTCCATGTCGGTGTACATCTTTATGAACCATCCGTCGGAAACAGCCTCTCCGATGTCGTCACCGTTGTAGATGAATTCTGCATTCGTGAATATGACCGTGTCGGGAATCTCGGCCTTGAATCCTTCTTCGGGAGTTTCCTGTACAGGAGGAGGTACTGGCTTTGAACAGCATACAGCCGAGATCAGGAGCAAGGCTGCGCATGTTTTGAGAAGTTTTTTCATAGTTAGTTTATTTCGTTTACAAATATAATGATTAGGCACGGCAGACGCAATGAAAAGTGGCTATTGGGGCCAAAATTTTTATTTTTAATTTTTTTTTACTTAATTTGCATTGTTTTAGCGCAAATACGTGTATTGAAATACTAATTAATTATTTAAAAATTTAACGTTATGGCTAATATTGCAGAAGACGTAAAGGCAATCATCGTTGAGAAATTGGGCGTTGATGCTTCAGAAGTTACTGAAACAGCTAGCTTCACTAACGATCTCGGTGCTGATTCACTTGACATCGTAGAGCTTATCATGGATTTCGAGAAGAAGTTTGATATTGAGATTCCTGATGATGACGCAGGTGACAAGATCGCTACAGTAGGCGATGCTATCAAGTACATTGAGGACAAGGTAAATGCAAAATAATTTTGTCTGAAACAGACAGAAAGGGCTGGTCGGTTGACCAGCCCTTTCTCATTGTATGTTGTCCTGATTATTCTGCAGATTTAGGTGCAGAGAATGTGATCTTCAGCTGTGGCTTTGGACCGGACTCCGCTCCAGGTCCGACGAGGACCGCGTTGTAGAATCTGTCCTTGTCAAGCATGGTTGAAGTCTCCTGGCTTGAAGAGTTTCCGTACATGCTGCTGGCATACATGGCCATCATGTAATAGTTATAGTAGTTGCTTCCGTATCCGCCATAACCATAGCCACCGTATCCGCCGTATCCACCGTAACCATATCCGCCGTATCCGCCATATCCTCCATAACCGTAGCCATAGCCGTATGGATCATACATCATGTTGTTGTAGTATGAACTGTAAAGGAGGTTGTTGTATGCAGTGCTTGATGTTGTTGCCTCTTCCTGAACCACCTCGTCGAACATTGTCAGGAACCAGATGTCATATTTCTCGATGTTCTTCTCGAAATCCTTGTCGTTCCTGTCGAGCTTCACGATCTCCTGGACGTGATGGCTGATGTCAGGGCTGTAGATGCAGAGAGACCTGTTGATGTTTCCCTGGTTCTCTGTGCTTACGCTTGAGTCGGTAAGGCCCGCGTATGACACATATTTGCCGACAGAACTTCTGAGCCTTACGGTAGGACTGAGAATCGAAGGATATCTTTCAAGTGCTGAATAGTCTCCATCCACATTGTATGGAAGGATGATGGTTGCCTTGTTGATGACAACCTCTGAAGGGTCCTTGATCTTTGCTTCAGCAATGAGCCTTTCGGCGATCTCCTTGATCTCGATGGCCTTTACTACAGGCTTGATTCCGCTTCCTCCCTCGACGTAGAGTCTGTCTCTGCTTCCCGCTTCCCAGTTGCTGATGAATTCCTTGGCAGACTCATGTGAACTTGCGTTGAATGCAAGCTGTGCAGGGTAGCTCTTGGCATCGGCTTCCATGAACTCTGCAGGGCCGAAGAAGAATATGAATGAAGTGTCTACAGGCTCGTCCTTGCCTTCATACTCGGCTGTGAACTTGAGCTCTGCATAATTTCCTGTGAGATATCCGTATGAATCAGTCTGGATGCCGAGGTTGAACATGTTGATTCTTCCGCCCTCGTCGGCCGGACTGTCAGTCGTGATGTAGATTCCCGGGAGCTTATCTATATAGTAGTCGATGCTGTCGAGTCTGGCTGTCTTGAGCCTTTCCACAAATGATTCGGCGAACTCAATGCTGAAATCGAATGAAAGAGAGTCTCCTCCGTCATATACAGGAACTCCGGCTGTGATTCGTTTGCCGAGGTCGAGATATTCATCCCTGATCTGCTGGTTCATGAATGCACCGGCATACAGTACTGTCGAGTCAAGCGGCTTCTTCAGCTCCGAGACATAGACGTTCTGCAGGATCTTGAGCTGGTTGTCCTGCACGGTAGACAATGTGTCCCTTACCGCAGAGAGGTGGAACTGTCTGATCTTTGTATTCTTGCCGAAATCTATGGTATCCATCAAAGGAACCAGGGTAAAGCTTGTTCCTTTCACGCATGTACCGAGCACGCCGTCGTTTATCGCTCCGAATGTGAATCTTGTGGAGCTGTATCCGCTGAGGCTGTCAGCAGCTTGAAGACAGATGTCTTCGAGGTCTTCAGCAGGGGGTGCAAACACATTCCACTGATGTTCCAGCGGTATGAAGTTCTCTCCGAGAGTCTCGTCGACGCTCACACATGATGCAGAGCCAAGCAGTATCGCACCGATAGCCGCAAGGCGGCTGACTCTGCCTAAAAATCTGAAATTCATTATAACTGATCGTAAAAACTGTTGTAATCTTCAATGTATGAGCCGTCCTTCATGGCTTCAGCATTGTAAGGGAGTACCGGACATCCGAGGCCGTTGCTGTAGCTGACAAGCTCTTCATGAACTCCTTCGGCACCGAGGATGATGCCGTCAGAGTAGCTGGCCGCGAGTTTCGCAAGATTTATGCCAGTAGGCTCGGAAAGGATCTCTACATCTTTTTCAGTGACGCCTCCGAACAGTACCCTGTCCTTGAAGTCGGCAGGGAAATCGGTTGTCGGGGTGTCGTCGTAGAGCGAAAGGACGATCTTGCTTTCCGAGAAGATAGGGTCATCGATATAAGCTTTCTTGAGGTAGATCGGCAGGATGTGCGAGATCCATCCCTGACAGTGGATCACGTCAGGAGCCCAGCGGAGCTTCTTTACGGTCTCAAGCACTCCTCTGGCGAAGAATATAGCTCTTTCGCCGTTGTCCTTGAAGAATTCTCCGTTCTCGTCATGGTAGATGCTCTTGCGGTGGAAATAATCCTCATTGTCGATGAAGTACACCTGCATCCTGGCAGCCGAAATCGAGGCTACCTTGATGATCAGAGGTCTGTCTACATCGTTGATGATGATGTTCATTCCCGACAGGCGGATCACCTCATGGAGCTGGTTCTTTCTTTCATTGATGCAACCGTATCTCGGCATGAATGATCTGATCTCCTTCTTCCTTTCCTGGATACCCTGAGGAAGGTATCTTCCGATGTTCGCGATCTCTGTCTCCGGAAGATAAGGGAATATCTCCGAATTGACGAAAAGAACTCTTTTGACCGAATTACCCATACTGCTTAATTTTAATGACAAAATCTCTACAAAGGTAAGAAATATTTTTGAATTTCACTATCTTTGACCCCGATATGGCCAATAGAGACAACAGGATGATGCGCAGGAGGCTCATGAACGCCTACCTGTCCTCGGTCATCAGTATCAGCCTTGTGCTGCTGCTGGTGGGCGTTGCGAGTATGCTTCTGGTGAATGCGAAGGGGGTTTCCGACTATTTCAAGGAGAACATGCAGATATCGGTGATGATGAAGCAGAATGTCACCGACGAGGCTGCGATGGAATATAAGGAAGTCCTTGATGGCGAGAGATATATCAAGAGCACATCGTTCATCTCGAAGGAGCAGGGACAGAAGGAGCTTGCCGAGCAGCTCGGAGAGGATTTCCTGGATGTGTTCGAGACATCCCCGATACCGGTGTCCATTGATGTCACCCTCGAGGCTGATTACGTGTCGTCGGACAGTCTTGAAGTCGTGAGGGCTGAAATCGCTGAAAGCCCCCTCGTCGAGGAGGTTGTGTACCAGAGGTCGCTCGTGGATGCCCTGAATGCCAACCTCAGCAGGATATCGCTGATACTCAGCATATTCATCGCCCTTCTGCTGTTCATTTCTTTCGTGCTTATCAACAATACCGTGAGACTCAGCGTTTATGCAAGGCGCTTTACGATACATACGATGAAGCTTGTAGGTGCGACACGTTCATTCATACGTGCCCCGTTCCTTGTGCAGTCGGTCTTCCAGGGGCTTTTCGCCTCATTTCTCGCGATAATCGTCCTGCTCGGACTCATGTTCCTGATGAGGAGCGAGTTCGCCCAGCTTTTCGAGATCTTCCGCATGGAGCTTCTCCTGCTTGTGATGGGCATAGTTGTTGCGGCGGGTCTGGCCATCTGCCTCATAAGCACATATTTTGTCGTGAACAAGCTCATATCGCTGCGTAAAGACGAACTTTATTATTGATTTCAGAATGGAAAACAACACAAAAATGCCAATTACCCTTCGTGGGCTCAAGCTTCTTCTTGTCGGACTCATCGTCATGGTTTCAGGATACATCCTCATGACCGGAGGCGGTAGCGACAATCCGGAGGTGTTCAACTATGCAATGTTCGATTTCCGTCGCATGGTGGCGGCTCCTATCGTCATCATCCTCGGTATCGTCATCGAGATTGTGGCTATCATGAAGGTTTTCAAGGATTAAGGTATGGAGTGGTTTGAGGCTGTGCTTCTGGGACTGCTGCAGGGACTTACCGAGTTTCTTCCTGTGAGCAGCAGCGGTCATCTCGAGATAGGAAAGGTCCTTCTCGGCGTAGAGACATCGGATGATCTTCTTTTCACGACAATGGTGCATGCGGCTACCGTGTTGAGTACCATCGTGGTGTTCAGAAAGCAGATCTGGGACCTTCTGAAGGGCTTTTTCGGCGGTCTGAGGGATTGGAAGATCGTAAGGAACGAGGCTGGGAAGAAGGTGCTCTTGTGCAATGACCAGACTGACTATCTGCTCAAGATAGCCCTGTCCATGATCCCTGTGATGATCGTGGGTCTTTTCTTCAAGGACCAGGTCGAGTCACTTTTCGGATCCATTCATGTCGTAGGCGGCTCCCTCATAGTTACGGCCCTGCTTCTTTTCTTCTCTGACTATGCTTCGAGACCGGGACGCAAGTCGATATTCCCGGCAAACGAATATAGGAACGGTATTTCTTATTGGCAGGCTTTCGCTGTAGGACTCGGACAGGCCTTTGCTGTGGTGCCGGGACTTTCGCGCTCAGGTACAACCATTTCGACAGGTCTTATCTGCGGTGTGAAGAGGGAAGTCATGGCTCAGTTCTCCTTCCTTATGGTGCTGGTGCCTATCCTTGGCGAGACATTCCTTGAGGTTGTGGGAGGAGAATTCGGAGCATCGTCAGTGGGTGCCCTTTCTCTTGTTCTCGGTTTTGTATCTGCCTTTGTGTCAGGACTTTTTGCCTGCAAGGTGATGATTGCCCTTGTCAAGAAGGCCAAGCTCAGCTGGTTCGCGCTTTACTGCCTCGTTGCAGCGGCCTGCATATTCATATTTGCCTAGTTTTCTGCCATCCTGAACTTTTTTTGTCATCCTGAACGAAGTGAAGGATCTTTAACCAAAACATGAAACAGAACGGTTTTACATATTTCGTCTCAGATGTCCATCTCGGTCTCCAGGTCAACGACCCTGCGGAACGCGAGAGACGTTTTGCCGGCTTCCTGCGCTCTCTCCCCGAGAATACGGATGCTCTTTATCTGCTTGGCGACATCTGGGATTTCTGGTATGAATACCGTGATGTGGTCCCGAAAGGATATGTCCGTGTCTTTTCCGCTCTTCAGGATCTTATGGACAGGGGAGTGAAGGTGTATTTCTTCCAGGGAAATCATGATGTTTGGACATACAGCTATTTCGAGGAACTCGGCATGAAGAAGCTTCAGCAGCCTTGTAAGGTCGAGATAGGCGGGCGTGTGTTCTGCCTCGGTCATGGCGACGGTCTGGGCCCTGTGCCTTTCGGATATCGTTTCCTGCGCGGACTTTTCCATAGCCGTGTCGCGCAGTTCCTTTTCAGTCTTCTTCATCCATGGATCGCATTCAGGTTCGGCAACGGATGGTCGCGTGGCAACCGTCTTGCCCGCCATCAGGAATATGTGTTCAAAGGCATGGATGAGCCTCTCTGCAGGTTTGCGGAGGCATATTCGGCTGAAAACAAGGTGGATTACTTCATTTTCGGACATTATCATGTCTCTGTCGACATGTCCCTGCCGTCCGGTGCGCGTCTTTTAGTGCTGAAGGATTGGATGGATGCATCTCCGTACATCTGTTTTGACGGTACGGATGTACGTGAATCGTCATTGTAGGGCGTCTCTTTATTGTCATTCTGAGGAGCGAAGCCCTACCTGTACTTCTCCGGTATAGGCATTTCAGGCGGATCCTTCCAGAATATCGACCAGTAGAATGCAGGGAAATCACCTGCTTCCCATATCTGTACAAGCTCTTCTGTGGCCTTGTCCTCACCTTCGGGATCATATGGCTTCTTCAGGTCGGATCCGAAGATTTTCGCTATGCCTTGCCAGAAACCGGCTGTGATGCCACTCTTATAGCCTTTGATGATGCTGTATGATGATTTTCCGACCTCTCTGTCGATTAGTTTCATTATCAATGCTCCCTGTGAGACGGTGAGGCTTCGCATCTGACCTTCGAATACATCGAAGAGTTCCTTCTGGACCTTGCTGATGTATTTCTCTCTCTTCGCTCCCTTTAGTTTGTCGGCTGCAATAGTGCTGTCGGCCTCCATCACGAGTTTCTTGGCTACGAGTGCGTATGGATATGCCTTGCTGAAATTATGTACAAGTCGGTAATACTGCCTCCATTCCCTTCCTTTCATCTTCGGAAGGCGTGAGTATACTTTCGATGCGCGTATGTGGTCGATGTAGATGGTGTCGTTGCCTTCTACGATGAACTCCAGCAGCTGCTCTTCGCTCTTGGGCTGGCTGTTCTGCTGGGCTTTCGCCTGCGCAGCCGCCTCCGCCTTCTTCTTCTCCGCTTTCTTGCGCTTGAAGATCTGGGCATGGCATGTCCCGTCCGGCGTAGACATAAGCGCCAGCGTAAGCACGGTTATTATATATAATATGGTTTTTCTCATTCGTCCGTAAGTGGTCAGTAGACTGCAAAGTTAGCAATCCCATCCGTATCTGCAAAATCCTTGCCTTTTAGGCAAATGAGGCTATCTTTGTGGTGATACAAAAATAGATATGGATATGAAGACTGAATTTGAAAAGATGCGCTCCAGGGAGCTTTATGATTTCAGCGACCCTGAAATCGATGCGAGTCTGAGACATGCGAAAAAGCTTTGTGCCCGTCTGCAGACAATGACCCCGTATGATGAGGATTATCGTGCTGTCATTGAGGATCTTATACCGGGGATTCCGGCTTCGGCGAACATATGTCCTCCATTCAGCTGTGATCATGGCAACGGCATCAGTCTGGCCGAAGGGGTGTTCATGAACTTTGGCTGTGTGGTGCTGGATGGCGCATATGTGACCATCGGCCGTCACACGCTTATCGGGCCTCATTGCCAGCTGTATACCCCGCAGCACCCGAAGGATCATGTCCTCCGCCGTGAGACCAAGGAGACTTCGCATCCGATAACCATTGGTGAGGACTGCTGGCTCGGCGGAAATGTCACTGTCTGTCCGGGCGTGACCATAGGTGACAGGGTGATCGTGGCGGCCGGAAGCGTAGTGGTGCATGATGTTCCGGATGATGTCCTCGTGGCCGGTAATCCCGCTGTCATCAAAAGGCATCTGAAGTAATATATTTTCCAGCGTCGGTGCATGGATTTCCGTATTCATGTACCGACGCTGGCGGTTTTGACGTTGCAGAGCTGGTTTGGGGTAGCGTGGGAACATGGCGCCGTCAATCCATGTACCGACGTCCAGGAAGGGGTGGCTTTGGCGTGTCTGTGTTCCGTTACATTGCAAGGCAGCGCCGTATCTGTGCTTCTCCTATATGGTATTCCCTGTACAGGAATTCCGCTATCTGCTGCTTTTCTGTCCGTGACAGATGATATACGGAAACCTTGCCATACCTGGGGACGATGTTCCTGTCTATTTCCGTGCAAAGGTCTATGTCTGAAATCTTTCTGTAGTCTGACCGTCCGCTTTCATATATCAGCATCTTTTCCAGAGGCTGGTCCCTGATGCCGTACTCTATTGCTTCCAACCTTACCGGCCCGGTTTCCAGCCTGTCCTTCTCCTGCTCTTTCTCCCATTCTTCTCCGGATTTCCGTGACATGTAGTAGTTGAATGCCCGTGGAGTTGCGTACATGTTTTCGACCTGCACGATATCCAATACGCTTTCCCGCAGAAACACTCCGTTTTCGTTCATCTTGTAATTTGAAGGCCATTCAGCCTTCCTGCCGATGAACCTGTAGAAATGTTTCTCCGCAAGAAGTCTTTCCGTAGGTCTCTTGCCCATCTCTTTCTGAAATATTGCATTGACAGAGCAGTGGGGGTATGCGTATGGTATAGGGACCACGCCGTGATGTAAGGCGTTTCTCAACACATAGGTCATGGCAGCAAGGTGGTGATGGAGCCCTACAACCTCCATGTGGAAATGGATCTTTTCCCCGACTCTTCCGTGCCTCTGGTATTTATGGTTGAAGTACTTGGAGTATGACTGCCGCATCGTGTACATGAACTCAAGATGGTCTTCCGTCTGGATCATCTTGTGGCTGTGTGTTGACTGGAATGATTCGACAAGACCTGTGGAGCCGGTCTTGTAGAGTGTCAGAGCGAAACAGTTGAATCCGCGGTTGTAGTCTTCTTCGTCCCGGAACAGGACTTCGTCGCCTGCAGAAAGGCATAGATGGTAAGTCTTTTTCATAACATTTATCTTTTTCACATAGTCTGCCCCTCCGTTCTGTCTCCCATCTCTCCCGAAATGCATGAAGTCTCGGTAAATATAGGGCAAATTCTTCATATTCCCTCCGAAAGTTCTGGGAAAACCCTCTGTCCTGTAGCGTCGGTGCATGGATTTCGGTTTCCTTGTACCGACGCTGACGTTTTTGGCGCAGCAGGTCTGGTTTGGAGTAGCATCGGAACATGGAACCGTCAGTCTGTGTACCGACGCTGACGCCAGTCGGAAACCCCGTCGTGCCAAAGTCGATTTGCGGGATTTTGACATCGGTCGAAAATGTGCGGATAAATTTACGAACACCTCTCGTAACTTCGTGAAATTGCGCATTTTAGGTTTCAAAAACTTTGGTCGAAAATATGTGAAAATTTTTGTAGATAGTATTGCGGTTTCAGAAAAAATGACTATCTTTGCAACCCAATAATTGAGGACGACTCCGCCCAACCAGCTGATACTCAATTAGTTAGGGATATTGTG
>RHMF01000625.1_pt1 | contig 15273 bp, 5 predicted proteins | sample 5365151 | NCBI WGS metagenome assembly RHMF01 (sample SAMN10266501, study PRJNA497801) | feces metagenome | isolation source: feces | host: Bos taurus | place: China: Prairie of Fairy Mountain | collected 2017-08-14 | reverse complement strand
AATAGGAGAGACAGTCCTTGACATCATTTTCAAAGACGGGCAGCCCATAGGAGCCTATCCGGGCGGCTCCACATTCAATGCCATCATCTCGTTAGGCCGTTGCGGCGTGCCGTGTATGTTTATCAGCGAGGTGGGCGACGACAGGGTGGGAGAGACCATTCTCCGTTTCCTTGAGGCAAACCATGTTGATGCCACCTACGTAGGTAAGTTCCGCGGCACCAAGTCGCCGCTGTCATTGGCATTTCTCAACGAACAGAACGATGCCGAGTACATCTTCTATAAGGACCATCCCCACGACCGGTTGGATTTCCGTTACCCTGAGGTGACTGCCGATGACATCGTACTGTTTGGCTCCTACTACGCCTTGAACCCTGTCATCCGTCCGCAGGTGAAGGGATTCCTGGAGTATGCCCGCCAACAGGGGGCATTGCTCTACTATGACGTCAACTTCCGGCCCTCTCATCTGGACGAGGTGCTGCGACTCACTCCCCACCTGCTTGAGAACTTTGAGATGGCCGACATCGTGAGAGGTAGCCGCGATGATTTCCAGACCCTTTTCCGCATGGAAGACCCCGACCGCATCTATCAGTCGGAGATATCGTTCTATTGCCGCAACTTCATCTTCACCAACGGAGCGAGCGACGTGGTGCTCTATGCGGGTAAGACATTGCGTCATGTATTCCCTGTGCCTCCCACACAGGTGGTGAGCACCATCGGCGCAGGTGACAACTTCAATGCCGGTTTCATCTTCGCGCTGATGCAGCAAAGGGTGGGCCGTCCTCAGATAGAAGGAGAACTAACGGTCGACCGTTGGAAGACACTCATCGAGAGCGGCCAGCGTTTCGCCGCCGCAGCCTGTGAGACCATCTACAACTACATCTCCGAGGAGGAGGCTGCACAGATGCAGGCAGTCTGCCCGGAGGAATAGCATAGGAAAGAAAGAAAAACAAAATCATAAGAAACAACAATGAAAAAACGATTTTCACTTATCATCGTGAGCCTGATGGCCACGCTCACTGCCATCGCCGATGAAGGTATGTGGACCATCTACAACCTGCCTCCTGCCATCTATGACCAGATGAAGATGGAGGGTTTTGAACTCAGTTACAACGACCTTTACTACGGTGACCATGCACTGAAGAATGCCTGTGTCAACTTCTCGGGCTATTGCTCGGGCGTGGTGGTGAGTCCCGACGGCCTTGTCTTTACCAACCACCACTGCGGCTTCGAGGCCATCCGTTCTCACTCCACCGTGGAGCACGACTACATGCTCAACGGCTTCTATGCCAAGAGCTACGAGGAGGAACTGCCCAACGAGAACATGTTCGTGGCGTTCATGGTCAACCAGGAAGACATCACGCCGCAGATGGAACGCGACGGGTTCATGGAGATGAGCGTCATGGCACAGGAGGCCTACCTCGACTCCCTGGAGCGTGTGATGGCCAAGCAGGTCAAGGACAACGACTCCACGCTGACATTGGAGATAAAGCCGTTCTATGAGGGCAACCGTTTCTATGCCACCACCTACCAGATATTCTCCGACCTGCGACTGGTGTTTACCATCCCCAAGTCAATGGGTAAATTCGGTGGTGAGACCGACAACTGGATGTGGCCGCGGCAGACGTGCGACTTCTCGGTGTTCCGCATCTACGCCAATCCCAAGACCAACGGCCCCGCAGCCTATTCCAAAGACAATGTTCCCTATCATCCCAAGCGCTGGGCGCAGGTGTCCATGCAAGGCTATAAGGAGGGCGACTTTGCCATGACCATCGGCTATCCCGGCAGCACCGAACGCTACCTCTCCAGTTACGGCATCCGTGAGATGCGCGACGCCGACAATGCAACACGTGCCCAGGTGAGAGGTGTCAAGCAAGAAATCATGATACGCCACATGCGTGCCGACGAGGCTGTACGAATCAAGTACGACAGTAAGTATGCCCAGAGTTCCAACTACTGGAAAAACTCCATCGGAATGAACAAATGCATCGATTCCATCGGCATTATCAACCAGAAGAAACAGTACGAAGACCGCTTGTCGCTGTGGCAAGATTCCACAGGATATCTGAAGGATAAACTCGACTTCCATAAGATGGAGCAGTGGTATGCCCAGCGCTTCGAAGACCGACGCGCATTCATGTATTGGAACGAGACCTTCCGCCGTACTAACGAGTTCACCACACGTGCACTGCGTCTCTCTACCGGCATGGAGGTGAAGGGCCCGAAGGACAAGCCCAAGAAGCAGTATGTCATGTTCGACGACAACAGCAGCGAATGGGACGAGGCCCTCGACAAGGAGGTGTTCGCAGCACTGCTGAGAAACTACCGCGCGCACGTCGACGAGCGCTACCTGCCCGCTTTCTACACCACCATCCGCAACCGCTATGCCGACAACTACACCAAGTTTGTTGACGACCTCTACAAGAAGTCGGTGGTGATGAAGAGCGGCAAGAAGATATACTTCAACAAGAAGTCGTATAAGAAAGACATGGGAGTGCAGGTGGGTCTCGACCTGCTGGAGAATCTCAGCGACATGCGTGAGCGGCTTCTGCAGACCTACGACAGCATCGACATACAGGAACGCTACCTCTGTGCCGCCAAGCTGCGCATGGAGGAGGATATGCCCCACTACAGCGATGCCAACTTCACCATGCGTCTCAGCTACGGACAGGTGGGTGGCTTTGAATTGGGAGGCCAGCCTTCCGGCTACTACACCACGGCAGAAAGCATTGTCGACAAGATGAAAAAGTCCGATGAAATCATCGAATATCAGGCCGAACCCATCATGCAAGAACTGCTCAGTGGCCCCGACTTCCAACCCTACACAGACAAGACCACGGGTAAGATGCAACTCTGCTTCCTCACCAACAACGACATCACGGGAGGCAACAGCGGCTCACCCATGTTCGATGGCAAGGGCAGACTCATAGGACTGGCCTTCGACGGCAACTGGGATTCGCTCTCCAGTGACATCAACTTCGACAAGCGTCTGGCACGTTGCATCGGCGTGGACATCCGCTACGTCCTCTTCATGATGGACCGCTGGGGACATGCCGACCGCCTGCTCCGCGAAATCAACGCCAAGTAAACAGCATTTCCATCATCCATAGCAACGGCCACCATTTCTTCATGAAGTGGTGGCCGTTGGCGTGAGAGGACTAAGGTATTTAGGGCTTTTTAAGGTCTTTAAGGTCTTTAAGGTCATTAAGGTCCTTAAGGGCTTTAGGGGCCTTTAGGTCTTCTTTGCGATTTCAATGGCAAAGATATCAAATCTTTTGTAGAAATGATTTTCCGGCTGAGGCATTTTTGTTTCTGCACATGCCGTGCAGAAAATGAATCGTCACGGTTGCAGATGGGCTTTGTTTGCAGGAAATTATACTGGCCGGATGAGGTTGTCTTGAGCTGGGAAAGAAGATGAAAAATATTGACAAAGCGACCTCTGCGGAAAGTTGCAATCTGGAAAAGGAAAAGGGTGTTTTTAGCCTGTGGAGAAGTGTAAAAGAGGTCGTTTTATGTCATAGGGGAGTGTTCTCTTTTGTAAGAGCAGTGCAATGAGCATGCAAGAGCTATGCTCTTAGGGTCTCAAAGCAGTGCTCTTAGGGTGTCAGAGCTATGCTTTTAGGGTGTCAGAGCAGTGCTCTTACGACTGGAGAGGTCTACGGTTGCAAGTAGAAAAAACACAAGTCGCTCACTGACAAGCGATTAGCCTGAAGGCCGAAAAACGGGTGTTTTTTGCCCACAAGATGATTCCCGTGGAAAAAACGGCTTCTTTTCGGGCCTTCGTTTCAGAAAAATCTTGACAAGACAGGCCGCAGACCATTCGCGGATTCCAGTTGGTTGTACGGATACCTTCAGTTGCCTGTACAACGCCCCTTGTGTTGCCTGCACTTCATGGGATATGCAGTTGTACGTTGTGTGCATCGCGGGCGCGCAATTATTAATTATTTATAATAAATTACTAAAATTGAGAATAAAACATTACTTTTGCATCGACATTGCGCAATGCGCCATGTTTGTTCGAACAAAAAACTATCAAAATACAATGAAAATGAAGAAATCAGTTCTCTTGAGCATTCTCTTGCTCTTTGCAGTGATGAACGTCTGCGCCAATACGCGTGTAAGCATCGCGCAGGTGACGGAGGCCGTAACGGTTTCAGACGACGTGGATTACTACATCACGGGTGCGGAACCCATCACTTCGACTGGAAGTATCAACATCACCAATACGGAGCATGCCGTCATCATCATGACCAAGGTGAAGCCCAGCGTGGCCAAGAGCTACCTGAAGTACATCAAGATTAACGGCACGACGGCCAACAGCACCAACAGCCAGTTGAAGATGTACAACAACGGCTCCATCCTGTTGCCTTATCCGCTGAACTGCAATCCGCTGACCACCTATCCGGAGTATGACTTTGTGGGCACGCCTTGCAACAACTACGGTCTGGGCAATACGGGCGGTTACATGAACACGCTCACTGAGGAGCAGTATAACAACAGGATTCGCTCCTTCAAGCTGAAGCATGGTTACATGGTGACTTTCTCGCTCCAAGAGGGTGGCCGCGGCTATAGCCGTTGCTTCATTGCCGACAACGAGGACTTGGAGATGAACCTGCCATCGCTGATGGCCAACCGCATCTCTTCCTACCGCATCTTCCAATGGAACAATGCCTCGAAGAAGGGTATCGCTTCCACTGACGGAACGAAAATCATCAACGCCCTGAATGCTTCGTGGTGCTACACATGGGCAGAGGGTCAGGACCGCTATCCCGATGCCGAGTGTGTGCCCAACCACATCTATGAGGACTATCCCTCATCAGCAGCCTGCGGCTCGGTGACTTGGGCTTGCCACATGAAGACCAACAACGAACCGCGCAACTCAGCGGACGACCATCCGCAAGACCTCAACACCATCCTGAACAACTGGGAGAACCTCATGCGCACAGGTATGCGCCTCCTCAGCCCCACCTCGTGGGACGGCAGCGACTACTGGGACGGTAGTGGTTTCATCAAACAGTTCCTTGACAGTATCGATGCCCGTGGCTGGCGCTGCGACATTGTGGATGCTCACTGCTACTGGGTGAAGGACAATTTCTCACGCCTGCAGAACAACTGGAGGGGAACGCTGAAGCGTCCTATCTGGGTGAGTGAATGGATTTGGGGCGCCTCCTGGAACAAGAACGGCTGCTGGGGCTCCGGAGTTACCGATACAGACATACTGAACAACACAAAATCGATATTGAGCACACTGAACTCCTCGGGTGTTGTGGAGCGCTATGCCTATTGGAACGGCGAGAGCAAGGGACACGTCTATGTCTCTAAGAACGACTCCCTGACCCCCCTCGGTGAATACTATGCCTCTATGAACACCGGCCTGGGTTACAACAAGAGTTACGAGTTCGTACCCACCACGCCGCCGCTGGCCGACCCGTCGAATTTCACGGTGACCTTCAACATGAACGCACTGACCAACTCACTTCGTTGGTATAACAAAGACGGGGAACTGGACAACAGCATGGTGGTGGAGCGCAAGATAGGCAACGGAAGTTGGGAAGTGATAGCCACCATCGACCTGAAAGACGGTCCGAGTTACTATAGCTTTGTTGACAGCGAGGGCCGCGACGGCTACACCTATCGCATACACACTGTCGATATGAATGGTCGCAACCGCTATTCCGCAGAGGTGCGCTCAGCCCATAAGACCATCACCTACGGCGACCCTGTGACCACCGACGAGGGCACGACCCTTTATCTGGGAGGTAACATCGTGAGCAACGGTGACTTCACGTTCGGTTCCAGCGGATGGACCAACGGCAAGCAGAGCCAAATCACCTATCCCGACTTCCAGGTGACACCGCTGCTCGGTCCCGACAAGAGCAACTATCTGCAGGCCTACTCCAACAGTTCGCTCACCAACAACGGTGCCGTTTGCACATCCTTCAACGTGGAGTCCGGACAATACTACTATGCCTCTGCCTACCACAAAGACAATGGCGGCAACAACTATCAGAACTTCGCCCTTTCCAACGACGGCACGACCGAAGACGGTGTGGTGCTCACCATGCCCGCCGCATCGGAATGGACACGCACCGCAGCCTCGTTCAACACCGGTTCCCACAGCAAGGTGCTCCTGGCACTGCGCTGGTTGGGTAACTCCGCCAAGTTCGACAAGGTGATGGTTTGCAAACTCTTCCCCACACGTGACGAGGCCATTAGCGATGCCCTGCAGAAAGAGCAGTTGCGTGCCAATGCCTTCAAGGCATGGAACAGCCGCAGCAATGTGAATACCGACCTGCAGGCATACATCGACAATGCCGAGGGCACCGACGAGGAGAAACTCGCCTATGTGACCGCCGCCATCGACATGGCCATCGGCAGCCTGCCTGTCTTTGAAAGCATCGACTCACTCTACGACGTGGGTAATGCCGCCGTGGACATGGGGCTGACAGGCTTCGCCCAACTCAGGAGCGAACTCGATGCAGCCTACCAGAGCGCACAGGAGACCTTCGCCTTTGAGAACGTCGCCGCCATCAAGGCAGAGATGCAGTCGCTCATTGACGATTACCTGTCGAACCTCAAAGATGTCACCTCCACCACACTGAAGACACCTGACTTCACCAGCGGCAGCGAACTGTCGGCCGACGGATGGATAACCAAGTGCGGCACGCACACCGGTGGCGACCAGCGCACCAACACCTATGCCGGACGCAACTGCTGGAACGCATGGTGGTCGGGCATTAACGCCTCGGAGGGCACTGCCAAGACCATGGCCATCAAGCAAGAGCTGACCGACCTGCCTTCAGGATTCTACATCCTGGAATGTAAGGCTGCCACACAGCACTACTGCTTGTCCGACCAGCACGCCTTCATCTCCAACGGTACCGACACACAGGTGAGCCCCACACTGACATGGGACCGCAGCGACCTGCCCGACATCAACAATGCCGACGTATGGCAGACACTCGCCACCAAGCCCATCTTCCTGTCGCTGGGAGAAACGCTCACCGTAGGATTCATGGGCTCGAAGCAGGGCGCCATCGACAATGCCTATAAGCCCTACAACTCAACCACGTCGGGCGACAAGCGCGAAGGATGGTGGTATGCCACCGACTTCAAACTCAAACAACTGCCGCTCTTCAAGGCTCCGGGCAAGACTGGTAAGTTTGCCACCATCTGCCTGCCGTATAAGTTCACTTATGACGACAACGTGAAAATCTATCAGATTGCCGGCATCACCGCCGACTATCAGTGGATTTGCGTCGAGGAGGTGACTTCCACACGTGCCGGCTATCCCTACATCTATCTGCCAGAAGAAGACAACGTGTCGTTCTACGAGACAGGCTCAGCCAGCACGAGGGCTCGCACCAGCGCAGGCCTCACCGGATCGTATACCGAGTTGGAGGTGCCCACAGGGTGCTACTACCTCATCAATGGTGAATTCTACAGCGCCGACGATGTGGCTGGAAGCATCGACCCGTACACCGCCTACATCTCACGCTTCAGCCGTCTGACGGTCCAGGAAGCATGGACGGGTGACAAGATTCGCATCCACGTGGCAGAGTCCGACCTTCCCACAGGCATTGAGGCCGTGGAGGCTGACGGCGGTGAAGCAGGGAAGACCTACACCATCGGCGGTGTGAAGGCTCCGAAAGACTATCGTGGCATTATCATCCAGAATGGTAAGAAAGGAATCAAGTGAAACCATCAGGGACATGGTCATCCACGCCCCTTCAAAAATAAGAATTAGATTTTAGCATATCAAGAAATGAAAACACTACGTTATACATGGGTGTTACTCCTGTTGGGCATGTGCACATTCGCCTATGCCGACAAGGCTTGGATAGACATTACAGACCAGTATATCCAGAGCCCTTCGTTTAAGAACAACAGCAATCAGGGATGGACGTGGGAATCGAATGCCCAGTCACAGACCGTGCGTTGTGAGGCCATGGAGTTCTGGAACGGCACGTTCAACATCCATCAGACCATCCCGTCGCTCAAGGCTGGCCAGTACCGCCTCTCATGCTCCGCCTATTGGAGATGTCAGGAAGAAGGATTTTGGACTTACTACCAATACGCTCAAGGCGAAGAAGATATCACGGCATATCTCTATGCCGGTGACAACCAGATACCCCTGAAGAGCATCTTCACGTTCCACTTCTTAGAATACAAGGACGGGACGTGGCACACGAATTGGGACGGTTCCGACATGTATTTCCCCAACTCCATGGAGACCGGTACGGAAGCATTCCGCCAAGGAGCCTATTTCAACCAGATGGAGTTCACTCATGACGGTGGCGACCTGACCATAGGACTCATCGATGAGGTCTTCACGAAAGGCAACTGGTGTCTCTTCGACGACTTCAAACTGGAGGTATGGGATGAAGTTGTCTATCCCACCAGTGTCACCCTGAACACCACGTCGTTGGACATCATCGCTGGCGAGACGGCTACCATCACCGCCACCTTCCTGCCCGAGAACACCACCTTCAAGAAATTGGAGTGGAGCAGCAGCAACGAGAGCGTTGCAACCGTCGACAACAATGGTCTTGTCACGGGTGTGAACTCAGGCACCTGTACGCTGACAGGTATTACCACCGACGGTTCCAACAAGAAAGTGACGGTGAGTGTCATCGTGACCGCCAACCACGCCACCAGTTCCTCGCTCATCATCAACGAGGTAATGGTGAGCAATGTCGACCAGTTTGCATCTCCCGCCTACAACTTTGACGCGTGGGTGGAGCTCTACAACCCCACCAACCGCCCCGTAGACATCAACAACATCTATCTGAGCAACGACAACATGAACCGTCGTCTGTGGCTCACACCCACCGACATGGGCATCATTCCCGCCAAGGGCTACAAACTGGTGTGGTTCGACAGCAATACGGAGTGTCACACGAACGCACCGTTTAAACTCGACGTTGATGGTGGAGCAATCTACATCAGCAATGGCGGTGGCCAGTTGATAACCAGTTTTGTGTTCCCCGCCGGCAAGGAACGCGTGTCGTATGCGCGTACCACCGATGGCGGTGACACATGGGGCTTTACCGACCAACCCACACCCGGAGCCAGCAACAGCAGCAGTGCCTTCGCCACCACGCAACTCATGGCGCCCGTCGTGTCGGAGCCGTCACAACTCTTTACAGGAGAATTGACAACATCGGTAGAAATCCCTGAAGGTGTCACCTTGCGCTACACCACCGACGGCACACTGCCCACGCTGACCAACGGAGAGGTGAGCACCGATGGATATTTCAGTTTCACCGGCACCACCAACCTGCGTCTGCGTTTCTTCCAGGAAGGCATGCTGGCATCGCCCGTCACATCTCGTTCCTTCATCTACAATTATGACGATAAAGACTTCTCAGGTCTTCCCATCGTGGCCATCGTGGCCGACCCCTCGTTCCTCTACAGCAATGAGATGGGTGTGATGGTGCGCGGCACCAATGGTCGTCCGGGCAACGGACAGTCTACCGCCTGTAACTGGAACATGGACTGGGAACGCCCCGTCAACTTCTCGTTCATCAAGGATGGCGAGATGGTGTTCAACCAAGACGTCAACTTGGAGATGGCCGGCGGATGGAGCCGTGCCTGGAGTCCCCATTCATTCAAGTTGAAGGGCACCAAGGAGATGGGCGGTAACAAAAACCTGAACTATCCCTTCTTCTCGCAGAAGCCCTACATCCGCAACCGCACGCTCCAGATGCGTAATGGAGGTAACGATACGCAGTGCAGGTTCAAGGACGCCGCCTTGCAGACCATTGCCCTTTCCAGTGGCATCGACCTCGACGGGCAGTCCTATGAGCCCACCCATCAGTTCATCAACGGCAACTATATCGGCGTGATCAATATGCGTGAGCCCAACAACAAGCACTACGTCTACGCCAACTACGGGTGGGACGACGATGAAATTGACCAGTTTGAGATGTCGCCCGACTCCGGTTATGTGCAGAAATGCGGCACATATGACATGATGGAATACACACTCAACCTCTCCTATGACGCTGCCAATGACGACACCTATGAGGAGTTGCGGCAGCTCATCGACATGGATGAGTACATCAACTACATGGCCATGGAGATGTATCTCGGCAGTAATGACTGGCCGCAGAACAACATCAAGGGCTTCCGTCTCATCGATGGCGGTCGCATGCGACTCGTGGCCTATGACCTCGACGGTGCACTGGCCACCACAAGTCCGTTCTACACCTTCGCAGGAAAGGAGACCAAGGAATTCGACCAGCTCTATCCCGTGGAGTTGGGGAGAATCACCAAGGACATAGAACTCGTGCGTCTGTTCATCAACTTGCTGAACAACGACAAGTTCCGTCGGCAGTTCATCGACACATATTGCATTATAGGCGGCAGCGTCTATGAGTCGGAACGTGTGAAGGAAATACTCGACGAACTCTACTATAGAGTGGAGCCGGAAATGCAAATCAATGGTGAGTCGCCTTACAACACCTACAGGAACCTGAGGTCGTCGCTCTCCAACAGATGCACCACCATGATGCAGGCCATGAAGGACTATTCACCCATGAAGCTCTCTTCCACCACTGCACAGACAGCAACGCTGCAGAGCGGCGTGGAAGGAGCCGACATCATGGTGAACGATGTGAAAGTACCGACAGGTTATTTCAATGGACAGTTGTTTGCACCAGTGACCATCTCGGTAAGAGAACCTGCAGGATACCGTTTCCGTGGATGGATTGACAACAAGGGAGTGCTCGACCAGCTCTTCGACTATGGAGCCAACTGGGCCTACTACGACCAGGGAAGTCTCGACGGAACGACATGGAACGCCATCCAGTATAACACGTCGAAATGGAAGAACGGCAATGCACCCTTCGGCTATGGTAAGGACGGCATCACGACAACGCTCTCCTATGGCGACGACAGCAACCAGAAGCGTCCTACCTACTATTTCCGTAAGACCTTCACACTGAGCACGGCTCCCAATGCTGACGACCAGTTCACCATCAACTTCACCATTGACGACGGTGCCATCATCTATATCAACGGCAAGGAGGCAGGACGTTACAACATGCCGTCGGGCACCGTAACCTACGACACCTACAGCACCACCTATGCTCCCAACAACCCCGACCAAGGCACACTGACATTCCCAGGTTCGCTCTTCCGTAAGGGCAACAATGTCGTGGCCGTAGAGGTGCACAACAACAGTGCCACCTCCACCGACATTATGTGGGATGCCGAGATGGGTGGCGTGTCAGCTTCTGAGAACTTCTATTCCACTGATGCCGAGATAACCATGCCCACCAACGCATTCTCGCTGACGGCCAGTTTTGAAGAACTGAGCGAAGCTGAGCGCGAACAGGCAGGCATCAATCCCGTCCGCATCAACGAGGTCAGTGCCGCAAACTCAACCTTCGTCAACGAGTATGGCAAGAAGAACGACTGGGTGGAACTCTACAACACAACCAACGAGGACATCGACATCGAAGGATGGTATCTTTCCGACAACCTTGCCAAGCCCACCAAGTATCAGATATCCAAGGAGCAGACCAATGCCAATACCATCATTCCGGCACACGGACATCTCATCATCTGGTGCGACAAACTGAACACCGACCAGCAGTTGCACGCGTCGTTCAAGTTGTCAGCCGACGGTGGAACAGTGACGCTCATGCCTTCCAACCAGGCTTGGACCGACACGCTGCCTTATCCGGCTCACGACATGAACGTGACTGTGGGACGCTATCCCGACGGAGCCTACGACGTCTATACGCTCACCAAGGCCACCATCGGCAAGCAGAACATCCTGAGCCAGTATGCCGAGGTCGTCGACCAGGAGATGCTGACAGGCATTGACTCGCCTGCCGTTGACGCGTCTTCAGAGGTCTCCATCCGCTTCGTTGCCCAGGGACTTGCCATCCACACGGATGATGCTGCCCACGCCACCATCACCATCTACACTGCTGATGGCAAGCAGGTGGTGTCTAATGGTGTGACCTTACACAACGGTTCTGCCTATGTGGGCGTGTCGCAACTGCAAAGCGGATTCTACATCGCCCGCCTGACCGATGCCCACGGCCATACGGCTAGTTGTAAGTTTACAAAGTAAGCATTCTTCAGAGTTGATGCCGACAGCCGATTACGAACAGTTGGCAGTCGGCATCAATTCAAATGCTTGCATTTTCACGATACACATACGGACTGCCCAAAGTCTTTTGTTACCCGTAAACATCCGTAAACAATCTTATCTATATGCTGCGTTATTTCTTGCTAATCTTCAGTTGTTGGCTGAGCCAATCGCTGACGGCCGCTGAGGTCTGCAAAGCCTCTTACGATGTTGTGCCGTTGCCTCGGAGCATAGCCGTGCTCACCGCTCCTTCGTTCATGCTAGGCGAGGAGACATCCATCGTCTGCCTGTCGGGCGATGCCCTTCAGGAGCGTAATTCCCGTTTCCTGCAGGAGTACGTGGAAGACCTCACCTCGTTGCGTCTCCCTGTCCGTATGGTTGCGGCCAGAGAGTTGAAGAAAGCGCGCAAAGGCAACATCGTGTTGGCCATCGATGACAAGATAAAAGGCAAGGAAGCCTATCGCATCAACATCTCCGACAAGGGCATAGTCATCAGCGGCGGTACGGCAGCCGGTGTGTTCTATGCCATCCAGACACTGCGGAAGAGCCTGCCGCTCGCACAGACGAAACAGATAGAGATGCCGGCTGTGCTCATCAACGACGAACCGCGCTTTGGTTATCGCGGCATGCATTTCGACAGTGCCCGCCACTTCTTCGGTGTCGACTTTGTGAAACAATATATCGACATGATGGCCCTTCACGGCATGAACCGTTTCCACTGGCATCTCACCGACGACCAGGGCTGGCGCATCGAGATAAAGAAGTATCCGCGACTCGCCGAGGTTGGCTCCGTCAGGCAGCAGACGGTGATTGGCCGCAACATGGATATCTACGACGAAACCCCTCACGGTGGCTACTACACCCAGCAGCAACTGCGCGACATCGTGGCGTATGCCGCCGAACGCTACATCACCGTCATTCCCGAGATCGACATGCCTGGCCACATGATAGCGGCCCTCACTGCCTATCCCGAGCTGGGATGCACGGGCGGACCCTATCAGGTGATGCAATACTGGGGAGTGTTCCCCGACATCCTCTGTGCCGGACAGGAGCAGACGTTCCGCTTTGTTGAGGATGTGCTGGACGAGGTATGCGACATCTTCCCCTCCACACTCATCCACATAGGAGGCGACGAGGCACCCTACGACAGATGGAAGAACTGTCCGCGTTGTCAGCAGCGCATCGTCCAAGAGGGCATCACCGCCGCCAATGATCAATCCGCCGAGGCTCGTCTGCAGGGTTACTTCACCACACGCGTGCAGCACTATCTGAAGGGCAAGGGACGCAGAATCATCGGTTGGGACGAACTGCTCGACTGCAACGTCGACACCACCGCCACCATCATGTCGTGGCGCGGAGCAGAACCCGGGGCAAAGGCTGCTACGATGCATCATGATGTCATCATGACGCCCAACAGCTATATGTATTTCGACTATTATCAGTCGGACCGACGATTCAGTGAACCATTGCTCATCGGAGGCAATGTGCCCATAGAGAAGACCTATTCGTTTGAGCCGTTGGCAGAGTCTCTCTCCGAGAGCGACCGTCATCACATAATGGGTGTGCAGGCCAACCTCTGGACCGAGTACATTGCATGGCCCCATCTGGCGGAATACCAGGTGCTGCCGCGCATGGGAGCCCTGGCCGAGGTGCAGTGGATGATGCCGCAGGCCAAAGATTTCCAATCGTTCCGCCAGCGCGCCCTTCACATGAGAGACCTCTACCGCCATCACGGTTGGGACTTCTGTCCGTTCCTGTGGCAATAACCCCGAATACAATTCAAAGACCTAACCCCTTTCACCCAAAGAAATGGAAGCACTTCTTCACTACTGTTGGAAACACCGTCTTTTTCCGCTGCAAGGGATGCGGACACAAGACGGCCGTAGTGTGGAGGTGGTAGACCCGGGACTGCACAACCGTAATGCCGGTCCCGACTTCTTCAATGCCAAAGTGAAGATTGACGGGCAACTGTGGGTGGGAAATGTGGAAATCCATCAGCGCTCCAGCGACTGGTATGCCCATGGTCATCATCACGACCATGCCTATAACAACGTCATCCTCCACGTGTGTGAGCACATCAATCAGGAGGTGACGACACAGCAGGGAACGGTATTGCCACAGGTGGAGATAACCGTACCGGAGCATGTGAGAGACCACTACGAGCAGTTGTTGGCCACCGACCATTATCCGCCTTGCTATCAGGTCATTCCCGACCTCTCGCCATTGACGGTCCATAGTTGGATGAGTGCCTTGCAGACTGAGCGGCTGGAGCAGAAGACCGAGGCCATCACGCATCGCCTGCAACAGGCCGAAGGGTCATGGGAACAGGCTTTCTTCATCACGCTTGCCCGCAATTTCGGCTTCGGCATCAACAGCGATGCTTTCGAGCAATGGGCCATGAGAGTGCCGCTGCAGATGGTGGCCCATCACCGCGACGACCTCTTGCAGTTGGAGGCCATCTTCATGGGGCAGGCCGGACTGCTCGACCTTGATGCCATGACCGACCGCCATCGGCAAGCCGCCGCTGAGGATGACTATTTCCTGCGGTTACATCGGGAATATAAGTACTTGTCGCACAAGTTCTCTTTGTCACCCATCGACGCCCACCTGTGGCGTTTCCTGAGGCTGCGGCCGCAGAACTTCCCCCATATTCGTCTGTCGCAACTGGCCCTTCTCCTCCACGAGGGGAGGGCGACACTGAGCCAGATACTGGAGTGTACCACCGTGAAAGAACTGCAGAGGCTCCTTTCGACGCAGGTGACACCCTATTGGGAAACCCACTTCCTCTTCGGCATGCCGAGCAGCCGACAGGAGAAGCGGCTCTCAACTGGGTCTTGCCAACTGCTCATCATCAACACTGTCGTGCCCGTGCTCTTCGCCTATGGACGCTATCGCGGCAAGGAAGACTATTGCGACCGTGCTCTCGACCTGTGGGAACAACTGCGTGCCGAGCGCAACCACATTGTCGACATGTGGCAACAGTGCGGACTGAAAGCACAGACGGCAGGCGACAGTCAGGCACTGCTGCAACTGAAAAACGAATATTGCGACCGCAAGGACTGCCTGCGCTGCCGCATCGGTTATGAATACCTGAAGAAATGAAATACTGCTTTGAGACATCGTTTGAGGTGCGCGACTACGAGTGCGACATTCAAGGGATAGTGAACAAC